>JAABUV010003539.1_pt1 | contig 19803 bp, 18 predicted proteins | sample 5559971 | NCBI WGS metagenome assembly JAABUV01 (sample SAMN10711881, study PRJNA513362) | rock metagenome | isolation source: Antarctica rocks | place: Antarctica: Victoria Land, Knobhead nord | collected 2015-12-19
CCTGGCACTTTGTGCGGCGGCGGCGGCGCGGGGTGCGCCGCATGGGCGCCGCGGCACCGGCTGTACGTGCGCACGCGCCGCGGCGAGATGCGGCTCGCCACCGTCATCGTGGCCGAGCCGTAGCTGCTGCTGCAGGGCGGCCGGCGCTGGAAGGCTCCCAATGCGCTTGCAGGGCGGGAGCCTGGCGCACTGCGCTGGCAGCGTCTGTAATGGTGGGCACCCTGGGAGGGTTGGCATGCTAGAGGCCTGAGGCAGGTACGTTCTTTCACCGCGCCAGGAGAGCCGGCTGAGTCTGAAGGCAGGCGAGCTGGCTGGGGCGTGGGGTTGAATGCTCGCTTGCGCCGAGCCTGGCTTGTTTCCAGCCTCTTGGAATAGCCATGCAGCTCTGCAACGAGTTGCGCGCCCAGCATTTTCGCACAGTGGCGCCTGCAGCACTGCCTCCTGCTCCGATGACTGCACAGGAGGGGCAGGCCAAGGACGCGCATGTGCCGCCGTCCTCGGCGTCAGGCTGCAGGGCGCGGCAGCATGCCATCCCCATGCGTGCGCGGAAGGGCACATACGCTTACAGAAGGTGGCCATAAGACGTCTGATCAGGCGCCTTGCATGGTGTTGTACCTTGATGCAGTCAGCATTGAGCACAGCAAACATGACAACTTGCTATAGCCCCATGAACACACCCCGGGCGATCTCCGCCACAAGAGCATGCCCAGCTGCAACCTCTTCTGAAGCAGGCTGCAGCCGCAGGCCTGTTCACTCGTCTGCTCTACCTGCCCTCAAATATGCGCTCTCCTACACCTCTGCTTCACGCAGGAGCAAGCACAACGCGGGCCAGAGCTGGCCAGGCGCTGGCAGGGCGTCTGTCAGCGTGACCGGCAAGAGAGCGCTTGGCCGCGCGCGTCCAGTCACTGGCAGTCGCAGGCGCGGACTGCAACGCTGGCACGCAAGCGCTGCTGCATGCCCCACCCACGCCCGCCGCTGCCATGCGTGCCCCTCCCCGCCGCGCTGTTTCGGACGTCAGCGAGCCGTGCGGGTGCCATCCTCCCCAGCACCAACAGCAGCACCGCAGCAGGGCAGCGCCATGCAGGCAGCGCCATGCAGGCGGCGCGGCAAGCCTGGGGTGGACCGCGCATCCTTCACCCCGCCGTGTTGCTGCCACCGGCGCCCGCCGCGCCGTCTGCGCCGCCCTCGCAGACCCCAGCTTCGGCGGCGGCGGGCGCGGCGGCGCCGGCGCCCGGGGCCGCAGCCCCCGCGCCCTCCGCAGCGGCGGGCGGGCCCTGGCCGGGCGCGCCGGCGCCGCCCGGCGCTGCCAGCGCCTGCGCCTGCTGCAGCGCGGCGAGCAACGTGGACAGGTTCTCGCGCATCTGCACCACGTCGTCGAGGATCTGCGACGTCACCTGCGCGCCGTCCTCAATGTCAGCGCCGGCGCCGGCCGCCCAACGGATATGCACGCACGCGCCCGCGGTCCGCAAGCGCGGCCCTGCGCAGCGCCGAGCAGCACGGCGCCTACGCTGCCGGCGCGTGAGCCTGTGTGCGCAGCCGGCGAGGCCCGGCGCCCAAGTGCGGGGCCTGGGGGGTGGGCCCGGCCGCGCCTGCACGTTGCCGCCCTGCTCCAGCGCGAGCGCGTGCTGCTCGCCGGCCTCTGCCAGCATCTGGTCCATGTGCTCTTGCAGCGCCGCGGGGCCGCCCGCGCCGGCGCCGCCGCCGTCGCCGCCGCCGCCCGCCTCGTCGCCCTCGTCACCATCGTCGCCGTCGTCGCCGCCTGCGCCAGGCCGGCGGCGCCTCAAGCCCCGCTGTGTAACCTCCAGCACCCGGCACGGGTCACACTTGCCCTGAACCAGATCTCTGGGGTGCCTCTGGCAGCGCCGCGCCGCCGTCCGCACCGGTGGCTCACCCTCGACAGCGCCTATCCGCGCAGTTCGCAGAAGCGCAGGTGACGCTCCCTGTGCGCCCCCCCCCCCGCCCCGGCGCAGCCGCGCAATCATGATGCCGCACCGACGGCGGGGCGCCGGGCGCACCGTCCAGCGAGCCGCCGCCGCTGCTGTTGGAGTGCCCGGCGCTGCTGCCACCGCTGCCCAGCTCGCTGGTCTCGCCCGACGACTCGCCGCTGCTGGTGCTGGAGCCGCCGTCGGAGTTGAAGCCGCTGGAGTCGTCGTCGCTGCCGCCGACCGCGCCCATGAACTCTGCGCGCAGCAAAGCATAAAGCAGGCAAACAGAAGGCCAACAGAAAAGCTCTGCGCGGCGGCGGCGCCGCGCTCGCGCGCCCGTCCCGCACGGCCCTGCCCTGCTGAGCACATGCATGCCTGCACGCCGCGCGCTGCGCTGCTGCTGCCGGGGCGCCGCCGCAGCCTGAGGCCTGCATGAGCGCTCGCGGCCGCCCGCTGCGGACACACGCCGAGCGCCTCGGCGGCGCCGCGAGCTCGCAGCTCCACATCACGGCAATCACGCACACACTGCGACCGCTTCCCCGCCTGCACCGCCTGCACGTTCCGAGGCACCCATTGCCGCAGCGTCTTATTTCTGTATGTTCTGGGACTCCAGTTCCGGAGGCGGCGGGCGCGCGCCGGCCATCCACTCGCCGTCGTTGTCGTCGTCGTCGCTGCCGTCGGCGTCCTCGCCGAGCGCCCAGGCCAGGTCGTCGCCGCCCTCGTCGTCGTCATCGCTCCCGCCGTGGCCTGGCGCGCGGGTCGGTTAGGGTTGGGCAGGGTAGGGTGGGCGCTCGGGGCCGGGCAGCCCACCCCACAACATGCCCGCCATGCGCGGACGCATCCGCCACACGAGGACGGCCGGCCCGCGCGGAAAGGGCCGGTTCCTCGCCGAAAGCGACCCCAGCCCCGCCCAGGGGCCTCCACATGCTCAGCCGGCAGCCAGCCTGGTCGGCCGCATGCAGCTCTGGAGGCCTGGGAAAGAGGCGCACTGCCGGAGCCCTCGGAGTCGGTGTCCGACATCAGGTCGCCGTCGCCGTCATGGCCGCCGTCGTCGCCATGGTCCGGCCACACGCCCTCGTGGCGCCCGTAGACCTCCCGCGCCAGCTCGCGCGCCTGCCGCGCAGCGCATGGCGCGCTCGGGCCTCTGCGCTGCGGCCCGGCGTCCCGCCGTCGTGCTGTCCGTGGGCCTCCCGCGCCCGGGCCGCGCGCCCGTCCGGCGCATATGGACAGGATGCCACAGCGCGAGCTGGCCCATAGCACGGCGCCAGCGGCGCCTGCCTGGGGCGCGCCCGCGCTTATGCCCACGCCACACAGGCACCCATGCACACCGCGGCGGTTCGAGCAGCCTTGCGTCTCTGCACATGCGCAGCACGGCTGCCACATACACATTGGCACAGGTTTCGGCGGCGCGTGCGCACGCGCGGCTCCTGGCGGGTGCCCATCTGCTTGGCGCCGCGCCCGGCTTGCCAGGCTCTACCCTAGCCCTGCCCTGTCCTGGCCACACACCGCGCCCCCATCGAGCGCGCGCCTTCTGGCGGATGCCCGGCTGCATGGCGCCGCGCTCGCGCCCGCGCGAGTAGTTGGCCACGTGGTTGCCGGTGAACAGAAGGTTCTGGCGCGCCCCCGAGGCGCGCCGCCGCGCGCCCGCCCGCCCCTGCTCGCCCTCCGCGGCGTCTGCCTGCCGTGCGATGCAAGGAGTGCTGAGCGCCATGGTGCAGTGCTTGATTTCAGCCGCCTCACCATCGCGCTTGCAGCGCCACGGCCCTGCATCCATCCCTCAGACAATGCTGCCACACGCGTTGCTGCTGCCAACCTCTTGGGTGGGAGCCAGGGATGGCAAGCAAGCCTTGGGCGCCTCGCCCCAGGCGCCAAGAGCGCCGGCAGCCCCGAGGCGCAACCATGCGTCCCGCACCTCGCCCTCCGCTGCGCCCGGCGCTGCTGCAGCGCCCGCGGCGCCAGCAGCCACGCCAGGCGCTGCGGCGCCCGCGGCGGCGGGTGCGCCGTTCGACGTGGCGGCCGGCGCGCCGGCCGCGCCGCCGGCCCGCGCGCCGCTCGCGCCCGCGCCCGCCCCCGCGCCCGCCACGGGCTCGGTCTGCGTCTGCGCGTGCGCCGCGCCCGGCTCGGCGGGCGGCGCCGCGTGGCCGTTGGCGGGCGCGGGCGTCGCGGGCGGCGGCGGCTGCGCTGCGCCTGCGGCTGCCGCGTCGGCCGCAGCCGCGTTTGGCGCGTTTGCAGCGGCGCCACCACCGGCGACCTGCACGCATCCAGAAATCTGTAGTGCTGCGCTCTGTCCGAGCGGCATGGTGCCCGCTGTGGCCCTGCAGTGCCTCAGCGCTTCTGAGAGAGCACAGCTGCGCCACACCGCCCCGACCCTGCGCCATACACGCCCGAGACTGGGTGCACTGACTGTGACACAAAGCCCCGTGCGTCCCGCCAGGGTGGACAGGCATGACAAGACGGCCAGGCCAGCGTGAGCCCCTGCGGCAGCGCGCGCGCGAGGCCCTGCGGCCGCGCCTGCGTGGCCGCGAGCGCGCCCTCTGACAGGTGGATGGTGGAGCGGTGCAGGTTGCCCCAGAACTGGCACGCGGCGATGCTGCCGCGGCCGCCGCCCACGAGCGCGACCTCGTTGAAGCTGAGCGCGCAGTGCCGCAGGTCCACCTCGGCGCCCTCGGCCACGTTCAGCGCGACCTGGCAGTTGGTCACGCTGCAGCCTGCGCGCGCCGCGTGCCGCGCCTGACTTGGCGCCCGAGCCGGCGCTGTTCGCTGTCAATGCATCATGACCTACGGCGCCTGGTTTGGCGCACGGGGCCGGCGCGCTTCGCTGCCGGCGCAGCCCGGCGGCGGGGCGCGCCGCACGGCGCAGCGCTCCCCGGCGACAGGGGCGATCTGTGGGATTGCTTGCACTCCTACACGACGAAGCCGCCTGGCTGCCGGCGGTGCGCTAGGGCATGCACGCGGTCACCTCACACGGCTGCGAAGCAACCAGCGCATCTGCTGTCCCCGCACTGGGATGCTTACAGCCACCTCACAGGAATGCCATGCGTAGCGTGCCCGGCACCGGTACGCTCCTCGGGCGCTGCAGGGTCGTATACACACCCGACGCCGCCAGCCGAGCAGCCCGCGCCTAGCGTGCAAGCGCCCGGCAGCCGTGCCTGATCCCGTGCGAGCGCGACGGTGACCCACAGTATCACTCCAAATTCGCGAGTGGGCCGCCGGGGGCGTGCCCTCCATGCGCAGGCGCCCGGTCTCGATGATGACGGCCGACTCGTCCTGGATGCCGTGCACCTCGCAGCCGAGCAGCACCAGATTTGCGTCATCCTTCTGCGCGCGCGGCCGGACAGCCCCGCATCAGCCCGCGCGGCTCTGGCATCCGCCCAGCCGCCCTCGCGGGGGACGGAACCCTGGGTCGGGGCTAAGCGCGCCGCGCCGCGCCGCGCCGCAGTGGCTGCGCCGGGTAGGGCGCGGACGGCTGCGGCGCCGAGGGCAGCGGCGGCGGCCGCCGGGAGGCAGCCAAGCGCCTTACAGAGGTCTCCCGGACCCAAGGTCCGGGAGACAAGACCTTCCCAGAGAACCACGAGGGCCAGGGCTGCGTCGGCGGGCCCGCCGCACGGCCGCCGCTGCCGCGGCCGCCGGAGCCGGCCAGGGGGCGGGTCGGGCAGCCGGCGCGCGCGCCTGCTTGGTCAGCGGCAGGATGAGGCCACAGAAGCCGCCAATCTCGCAGCGCTCCAGCCGGATGTAGTTGCAGGCCGGCCCGAAGCTGACCACGCTGCGGTCGCCGGTCGACTGCACCGTGCGCAGCGTCAGGCCCTCCAGGCACACCCTGCGCACGCCGCCGCACGTCAGCCGCCACGCCCTCCAGGCGTCAGCCGTCAGGCCCTCCAGGCACACCCTGAGCGCCATCCCACCATGCGCGTGGTGCTTCAGCGTGTCTACGAAGTGACGGGCTGGCGCGCGGCCGCGCGGCGCCGATGCGTCAGCCGCGCGGGCCGGGCGCCGGGGCCCCGGCTGCCGGCGGCGCTGCGCGGCTCGCGCCCGGCGCAGGAGGCTCCGGGCTGGACGGCGGTCAGCCGCGCCCGCCTGGCAACCAGGCTGCCCAGGACGCTGGCGTGCAGAGCACCCCCCGCGGGTCGCCAGGCGCGCAGGCGCGCGCGGGCAGCAGGGCGGGGGGCGCACCGCGCGTTGCACATCACAGCCAGCGGCCGCCCCGTCTGCAGCACGACGCCGCGGCGCGCGCGGCCCCACAGGTCCTGCGCCGGCAGGCCCACCAGCCGCAGCGGCTTGTCTATCAGCAGCGTCTCCTGCGCCGCGCGCCCCCGGCGCGTTGACGCTCTCGGCGGGCGCGGCCAGCACGGCGCGGCTGCGAAGCAGGCGTGCGAGCACGGACCCGCCCTGCCTGTGGCGCTCGCCCTGGCCTCTCGTGTGCGCAGCGAGGACGTGCGAGCGCCGAGCGCCTCGAGACAGCACAGACCCCGACAGGCACAGAGCGCCTGGCGCTAGGCCAGGCGCACAGGCGCTGCAGCAGGGCAGCGTACTCATGCAGGCCAGGCTAGCGGCGCGCACCATGTAGAAGCCTGGGGCGATGGTGACCGTGTCGCCGGGCTTGGCGCGGTCGACGGCTGCCATGATGGCGCCGCGCCCGTGCCCGAGCTTGACCTTGTGCGTGAAGCATGGCGCTTCCGCAACCAGCCGCCAGCGCCGGCACACTGGCGGCCAGCGTCCACACCGCCTCACAACTCGTAAGCGTGCTGGCCAGGGACGAGCACTGAGGTAGACAGCGTGGCTGCGCACGCAGCTGAGGGCAGGACCGGCAGCACACGCAGCACCTCTGAGGGCGCTCGTGGGATCGGGTTTGTTTGTGGCAGGCACTCTGGAGTGCAGAAGTGGCCGGCGCGCGCCGCGCACCCTGCTGCGCAGTGAGCCGGTCGAGGCCCAGCCGCTTAAAGACCTGCAGCAGCACAGTTTCTGGCAGGTCGGCCAGGACTGGCACGCGCCCGGGCTCCAGGCTGTGCTTGGTAGATGACAGTCGGCGCCGCTTCACTGAGGCTGTTCGGTCTGCTGGCGTGCGCTCTGCGCCGTGCTTCATGGCCTTGCCTGCAGCAGTGTCAGAGCTGTGAGCCGCTTCGCTTGTTGTTGCTGAACAGAGAACTTTCCTGCCGCTGTGTAACGGGACTTTTACTCACCCACTTAATCTAGGGGCTAGCTCCTTGGAATTAATGCATAGTCTGCTCCAGCACAAACACATGCCGCACGGCTGTGCACACAGCCATGCACAGACACATCACCACCGTGCTCAACAGCACTCTGCAGACTAGGTCTTCAATAATTCCAACCGGCAACACGCGAGCAGGGGTGCCCAACAGAACACTGGAAATGCCGTCAGCGCAGCAGCTCGCGGCCCCGCGCGGCGCTCCCGGCCGCCGCCAGCGTGCGCCGTATCCTGTCCCGCCGCTCGCGCAGCGCGCGCAGCATGCGCGCCAGCGCGGCCTTTCGGCGCGCGCGGAACTCGACTATCCGCGCCGTCACCGCGTCCACGGGCGGCCGCCCTAACCCTAAGCCGCCCCCCAGCCCGCCGCCCCAGCCGCGCCGCGCCGCGCGCAGCAGCGCGGCGTCCTCGGCCTCGCTCGTCGGGAACGCGGCCAGGCGCGCGGCCAGGCGCGCCTCCTCACTTTCCAGCGCGAACGCCGGGAAGAGCTCCATGTCGTTGGCGGCGTCGGCGCCGCGCGCGAGCGCGCCGCCCGGCAGGTCGACAGCCGCCACCCGGTCCTCGCGGTCGGGCAGGAAGAAGGAGTTGATGAGCGCAAAGTCCGGCCGCTCATACCGCTCGTCGTAGCAGTGCGTGACCTCCTCGCCGCGCCTGACGCCGGGTGTAGGGTAGGGTTGCTGATGCGCGCGTGGGCCGCGGCGGCGCCGGGGCGCGCGGCGGCGGGCACAGGGTGGCGGTGTGGCAGGGTAGCGGCTGCCGTCGGCGTGCAGGCACTGCAGATACATGCATGCAGGGGACCTGACGCGGGCCTCATGCGTATGCAGGCGCATAGTGCATTGGCACACCGCCTTATATAAGGCGGACAGCTTTGTACCTCGGGTGCTCGACAGACTGTGGAACAGTGGCCTTGATGGCACACACATGTCTAATAGACGCCTGAGCCCATCTGTTCCGACACTCTGCGTAGCCTCTAGCAAGGCGGCGCATTCACAGCATGCGCATTCGCCCCAACCCATACATGCGTCCGCCCTCCTTTGACGGCAGCATCAACGCCCCACCCTGGCGGGGCCCGCCGCACCGGATGTCGACGAGCGCCAGCAGGCGGAACGTTCGGCTCGGCGCGTGCCGCTCGACGAATGCGTTGGCGCCGCCGCGGTGGTTGACCAGGTCGAGGAGCGGGAGCAGGTAGCGCGTCAGCTCGCCCGCGTCGTCCTCGAATGCAAAGCTGTACAGCGCCACCTGCGCGCGCGCCGCAGCGGTGCGCGGGTCACGCGATATCACGTTGTATGCACACGCGGCTGCCAGCGTGTCATCTTCGAAGTCCGTACACTTGGTTGCTTGCTGGCGCACCAGCAGAGAACGATGGGCCCGCAATACTTCCAAAAAGCTTCTATGTCACTCATGTCACTGCAGCGAGCACAGCTGTGCCACCCGACCCGCACTCCCTCAAAATATATAAAGCACCAGCAGAGAGCAATGCAACGCATTTCAGGCGGGCAGGGGGCGAGGCGCACCCAGGCGACAGCCTCGCGGAAGTCCGCGCGGCTGAGGCCCGCGCCGCCCGGCAGCGCCGCCAGGCTCGGGAACTGGCGCCCGGGCGCGATGTCCTCCGCGGTGCCCTGGTACACCGCCTCGGTCGCCGCCGCGTTGTTGGTGAACTCGAACTCCTGCGCGGCGCCGGCGCGTGTCAACGGCCGCGCACGGCGCGCTGCGTGGTGCAGGGTCGCATGGGCCCCGCACCCGCCGCTTCCCCCGGACCTGCAGTACCCTGGAGCGTGGCCGAGTCTGGCGAGCCTGGCGAGGTGGGCAGCACCAGCACACTGCATGTGAGACACCCCAGTGTGTGCATCTCCTTACCCTACCCTACCCTACACGTTGCGACCTCACGGTCATAATTGCAGGGCAGCACCAGCGATCAGAGACGCATGCATGAGCACCCAGGCAGATCTGCTGGCCAGGACAGCACGCAGCCCCGCTCGCCGAGCGCGGGCGGCGGGCGCGCCAGCGCGGCGTCCTGCAGCTCGGCGGCGTGGAGCGGCAGCGCCAGCTCCTTGCAGTACAGCGTGGCGCCCGGCGGCAGGCTGCGCCAGTAGGGCGCCAGGTCGGCCCAGCGGCCCGGCTGCTGCAGGCGCTGCCGCAGCAGCGCCACCGCCAGCTCCTGCCCCAGCACGCGGGGCCGAGGCCGTGAGAGGGAGGGCTCGCCCAGCGCGCTGGCCAGAGGCTGCGCTGTACAGCCAGGCAGCCCGCCTTCCTTGCACAGCAAGCGAAGAAACAAGTGCTACGGCAGCAGTTCCCGGCACAAAGCGGCGGGGTGCGCACCGACGCGACCGTGTTGTGTCCGCCGACGGCCACTGTCAGGTTGAACGGCACGGCGATGATTGTGTCGCCGGGCGCAAAGTCTCGCGCGGCCAGCGTGCCCCGCAGCCCGGCAGCGTTTACAGGCCCCACGTCCACTTCTGCCTGTGCGCAGGAGTGTGCGGTCAGGACAGCAGTGCAGCTGTGTGTATAAAGCAAGGGGCCAACTAGCAGCATGCATAACGGAGAAGATGTCACAAACTTTGGAGCGGGACCCGAACCACTCCGCCGCTGGTGCGGATCCAGGTGATAAGTGCAGCTGCAGCATCGTTGCTGCCGTGGCCGCCCCAACTCGGCAGCACTGAAGCATATAGCAAGATGGCCGCGCCAATAAGGACGGGGAGCAGCCAGCGCATTGTGCTGTGTTGCTTTACATATGTCGGTAATTGTGAACCACAGTGCAGCTGAGCCTGGTCAGGTACCGCCCTAGCCGGTGCACCCGGCCCAAGACTGCCGGGCGCACAAACCACAGGACCCGCTGTTTCAGGCCTGGTAATACCGCGCGCCAGCAATTGCAGCTGGTAATTGCCTCTCCTGCCCGAGCTGCGCGGGAAGGAGGGCCTTGGCCGGGCCCCGTTACAGACGGATAATGCGGTACCTGTACGGACGGTCAGCCACAGCAAGGCAGGAAAGCTGGGCCAGCAGCTCGAGCAACTCCCGCGCACACGCAAAGAAGCAGAGTCTCTGTTTTTTACTGCGCTCTTGGAGTGAAAGCCTTGGCCGGGCGTGCTGCGGCCAAAGCACTCGACGATTACATGCTGCGGCGCGCCGTGGGCGCCGTGGGCGCAGCGCTGCTGGGCGCACAAGCCAGCAGCAGCGGCCGCACTGCAGCATGTGCAAGCCTGTGCACAGCTGCAACGCGCTTTGCACACGGCGACGAAACCATAGAGGAGATTCGCGCGCGCATCTTTGGCAACCACATTGGGAACGGCTTGCGCTCAGGCCGGAAGGTGCTACGCAAGAAGCTGATTGGCGACAAGATTGCGGCCTATTACCCGGAGCCCATTGAAGCGGCGGACCCAATGTTTGAGGACCCGCTGAACCAGAGGTGCGGCCCGCGCAAGCTGCCAGGATTTCCAAAACAAGCGGCCCAGTCACTGACGCAGGGGGTGGTGGTTGGGCGCAGACGGCTCGACAAGCTTGACAGGTTGCACCGGCGCGGCAAGGGGCCGCCGAAGAAGGGCCAGGGCAAGCGCAGCGGGAAGAAGAAAAAGTGACCCTGTGACGCGTGCGTGTGGGGCAGGCTGTACTTGTATGTCAGATGTCGTGTTCCAGAGGTGTCCGTGTCCTTGTCTGTCGAGCAACACACGGGAGCGGTCCGGCGCAAGTACCGCCTGTGGGCTGTTACAAAGCGCTGCACGCCAAACAGGTCCTTCCTGACCTCAACGTCACAGAACGCCGGCTCCTGGGCGTCGTCGCGGAGCGCCTTCAGCACGTCCGCTACTCTCTCCGCCTGGCTCCCGCCTGCGCCCAGGCGCCCTGAGCGTGAGCGGCCAGCCAAAGGGCGGCCTTGGTGCTCGCGCTGAAGGCTGCGCAAGGCGCGAAAATAGGCTTTGCAACGTGCGCGGAGTGTGCTGCTGGTGGAGGACGTGCGAGGCCGCGCGCCGGCGGTCTCGACGCCCAGGAAGCCGGCCGGCCGCAGCATGCGCACCGCGCCGCTGCACACATTCAGCAGGCAGCTCAGGCCCTGCTCGCCGCCGCCGCCCAGCGCCAGGCTGGGCTCGTGCAGTCGCACCTCTGCCTGTGCAGGTCCGGGAGGCGCAGCGCGCGTCAGGGCATGGCCGTTCGGCCGTTGCGAACAGCCTCGGAAGGGCGCCGCAGCCTGGCCGCACTGGTGCAGGTGCAAAGCCGACACGGGCGACATGGGCGCCAGCAAGCGACAGGGAGCGGGCGGCGCCTGCAGGCCGGGCAGCTCGGCGTCATCGATGTACGGCGGGTTGCTGAGCACGCCGCACAGCTGCCCCTCCCAGGCCTGCAGCGGCGCATACCACTCGCCGGCGACCACCTGCAGACCGGGGCGTCAGCCGGACACGCGGGACCGCGCACGCATGCCTGCCAGCCCAGAGCTGCAGGCCTGGGCCGCCCGGCGCACCTCGACGGCCGCTTGCAGGCCCAACCGCCGCACGTTCAGCTCCGCCCAGGCGCGCGCGCGGGCGCTGCACTCCACCGCCAGCACGCGTGCGCCCGGCGGCAGCAGCCGCGCCAGCCCGACGGCGAGCGCGCCGCTGCCCGTGCCCAGGTCCGCCCACGCGCCGCCGCGCAGCTCCGGGCGGGCCGCCAGCGCCTGCGCCGGCGCAGCAGGGCTCTTGCCAGAGCGGGCAGGACGGGCGCGACGTGCGCACGCGCTTCCGGCCGCTCCTGGCTGTCTTAGAGTCGGATTTTGAGCCTCAAACTTGTGTCCATTGTGTGGATGCCCAACAGCTGCTGCGCTGGCTTTCTGCCACCTCCCGCTCGCGGCGGCCCTGCAGCAGCCCGGCCTGGACAGACTGCATGCACGCCGGCCGCACGCACGCACCGCCTCAGCAAAGTCGACCAGGAGCTCCGTCTCCGGGCGCGGGATAAGCACGCCGAGGCCCACGGCCAGCGTGACGTCCCGCCAGTGCGCCAGGTTGCACAGGTACTGCAGCGGCTCCCTGGCAGCCCCAGCGCTCTAAGCCACGACGCACCCCCATGTCGTGCGCCCGGCTGCTGCATGGCAGGCTGGATGACTTGCCAGAGGCTGTGTTGATCATACTCCCATGAGTAGGAACCCTCATGAGCAGGCGCCCTCACCAACACCAGTGTGACGCACACTTCTGCAGGCACGCCCCGCAGACATGAGCAGCTGTGTGGCTGCCCACGGCTGCAGCACTTAAGTCAGCCCGCTGGGCTGCCTCTGCTCGATGCGCCCGCCAGAGCACGCAGCTCACGTGACGCGTGCCTCTGCTCCAGGCGCCGGCGCCACAGGTCCTCCAGGCCGTGGAGGTCCAGGCGCAGGGCCACTGCGCAGGGTGCGGCCGCGCCGCGCGCGCAGCGCTGCACCTCGCGCCAGCCGCGGCACGGCGGCGCGCCCCGCGGGTTGCACGCTCCCACGGCGTCATCCAGCAGCCAGTCCAGCTCTTTCTGCGCAGCCAGAGCAATGCTACCAACGTTGCGCTCCCCGGACACACTGCTTGGCACGTCTGCGGCCAGGACGGGACCCACAAGCAGCTCTCGTACAGCCGGCACGCCGTCCAGCGCAGCAGCAGCGCGCTCGGAGCTGCCGTACAAGGAGCCTCACCAGCAGCTCTGCCGCAGTGGGTCCACCGTCCGCAGCGAGCGCGTCCCCTGTCGCCAGCGCCCGATCCGCAGCCGCTCCGCGCCAGCCGAGGAGCGCCGCCCGGCTGACAGAGCACGCTGCCTCCCGCTCACACAGCGGCGGGCTCGCTGCAGCACGAGGTCGTGTTGGCAAACGCGGAGCGCGTGCCTGCAGCACGCCCGACACGCGGCGCGCGCGCCCGAGCATGCACGCCTCCCCGCTCGACCTTTGCGGTCCAACGCTGACCTGCGCAAGTCTCTGCGCACAGTAAGGCCCAGCTCCTCGTTGTGTAAACATAGGCATCACTCCAGTTGCCAAGCAACAGCTGAGCAAGTCCCAACGGCTCCATGACTCAACGTAGTCGAGGAGTCGAGCTCCTCCAGCCTGCTTTGCCACTCAAGGACACTGCGGATGCCTGGCCAGCCTTGCCTTAGCAGGCACTATCTGCTGCACAGCAAGGGGCTGGCGTGCGCGGGGCGGCTGCACAAACGGCTCCGAGGCCAGCGCTGCACCTGCTCCATACAAAGAGCTCGCTGCGTCACCGCCGGCAGTCACAGCAGCTCGCGCAGTCACACCGCCAGCAAGCTAAACCAGCTCGCCGCGCGGCCAAAGAGGGCCTTGGGCCAGAACTTCTGCGTCTCAGAGCCCGTCTTGAAGTCTATTGTGGACGCTGCTGGCATACAGGCGGGCGACTATGTGCTGGAGATCGGTCCAGGCGCGCTCTGCGAGCCGGCCTGGTCCCTGAAGCGGTGCATGCAAGGCCGGCGCTCGAGCGGGGGCGCTGCGGTGCCAGGCACGGGCAACCTGACGCGGCACCTGCTCAGCCGCCGCCCAGCGCTGCTGGTGGCCGTGGAGAAGGATGACGCGCTTGCTGCCGACCTGGCGCGGGGCCTCGCGCAGGCGCGCCCGGCGTGCCGGCTGTGCTGGCGTTCAGCGACACCTCCTGGGTGCCCGGCTGGCCGGCGTGCGAGGGTTAGCCTGCCGCGGGCTGCAGGACGCATGCGTCAGGATCGTCCACGCGGATGCGCTGCGCGCGAACCTGCGGGAGCTCACGGCGCTGCTGCCACGGCCGGCCAAGGTGGTGGCCAACGTGCCGTTCAACATCACGACCGGTGCCGGGCCCGGCCCGGCGTTGCGAGCCCGTCGCTGGGACACAGGCGCCGTGCTGAGGTGCTCGGCGTGCGCCGGCAGACCTGCTGAAGCTCCTGCTGCCGCTGCCCAACGTGGCGTCCGTGCACCTGCTGCTCCAGGCGCGCACCCCTGCCGCCCACCCCTCCCCGTGCCAGGATTGGTCATGTGAAGGCCGGCCTGTGCGGCTGCAGCCTGCACGCGTCGCAGCAGGAGAGAGCGCACGCGGCGCGCACACATGACCAGCCTGTACACGCCGGGGCGCCGCGCAGGCCGAGGCGGCGGCGCGGCTGACGTCCACGGCCGCCGGCGACGCGGCGTACCGCGCCATCTCGCTGTTCGTCGCGTTCTACTCGGCGCCCGCGTACTGCTTCACCGTCGACCGGCGCCACTTCCTGCCGCCGCCCGGCGTGGACGCCGCGCTCGCGGCCTTCGTGCTGACGCCCGCCGCGGGCCGGCCCGCCGTGCGCTCGGAGGCCGCGTTCATCCGGTTCTTGGACGCCTGCTTCCTGATGCGCCGCAAGACACTGGCGAACAACCTAAAGGCGGGCTGGGGCGGCGAGCGCGCGGCGGCCGCGCTCGCGCGCCTGGGCCTGCCGGCCGGCGTGCGCGCGCAGGCGCTGGACCTCGCCCAGCTGGTCCGCCTGTTTAACGAGCTGGACGAGGCGGAGCGGACACTGGATGCGCCGGACAGGACGCCGGCGTAGGCAGCGTGGAACACGGTGCAACAGCAACACGGTGTAACAGCCGCAGCGCCGTGCACATGTGCCGAGTGCGAGCACCGCCCAGCAGAGCATGCATGGGCAAGGCGTCAGCGCGGCCAGCGACGCGCGCGCAGCAGGCGCGCAGCAAAGCCGCGAGCGCGGGCAGCAGGCGGGCTACTCCAGGCGCAGGAAGCGCTCCAGTGCAGCCACCAGGCGGGGCGGCCACCTGCAGGCGTTTGTTCAAAGTCTCAACTCCGCTCAGGCAGGCGATGCGGGCAGAACATGTGCTCATTGGCGCAATGCACTCGAGCGCAGTTGCAGCTGCAAGTGCACACGTGCAAACTCTGTCAATAACCCATCACACGCCCATCACATGGGCCTGCAATGCCGTGCCTGCGCGAATCAGAGCTAAATAAACCAGAACCCAGTGACAGCACGGTCAACGGGGGGGTCAAACGCAACGGTTGATCAAGAGCGTCCCGCGCCTGCGGGTCTCGGACACATAGGCCGGCGCCGACAGGCGCGGCTCGAGCTGCATGGCGCTGTCCCACAGCGACTCAGCATGCGCGCGCTGCTCGGGCGTGGGCCGCTCCACCCACAGCATGGCCGCCAGCGCAGCGTCGACCTCCGGCGACGCGCGCGTCAGCAGCCGCTCGCCCTCCAGCTCCGCAACTGCCCGGCCGGGCGCCCCTGTCTGCACACCGGGTGTCCCTCCTGTGACACACGGTGATAACACACGCTTGAAGCACTAATAAGGCGCTTACGGCACTGAATTTTAATGATGCACTCCCCCAGGCCCTAGGCAACAAACATGCACATGCTCACACCTGCGCCTCACGACAGCTGCAAGCGCTCGACAGCACCACCGGCGCACAGTCCCTGCACGCGCAGCGTGCTATGTCTGCCAGCCGCTCAGCCGCGCCCCTCCGCCCGCCCGGCCTCGGGCGTGCCTGGTAGAGCAGCAGAGCGCGGCCCAGCCGCGCTCGGGCGGCCAGCGCGAGGTCGCTGAAGCCCGCCGCGCGGTCGTACGCCACCAGTGCCTGCGCGCGTGCGGCCAGCTCTCCTGTGTGTGCACAGGCAGCGGTGTGGGCAGCTGCAGTGTGGCGCGTGCAAATACCTGCGCATAGTCCCCGCTTGCGCGTGCTGCCCAAGCCTCCTCCAGCAGCCGCGCGGCCTCCGCTATCCCTGTCGGCGTGAATGGGGACCGTGCTGAGTGCTGCCCCAGTTTTGCGGCAGGCGACGGCATGGGAGGGTAGAGGCACGCACTCGGAGACGCGCGGTACTCAAGGGCGGGCGCCGTTGAGGGGGGCTCGGCGGGCATGCGGCCGAAGCCCGCAAAGCGCCCCGCCTCCGCGCTGCCGGCGCCCGCGGCTAGCTGCAGGGCGAGCAGCAGCGCGCCCAGCGCGTGCATATCAGGGCCAGCAGGGCCCCGGTCAGCGCACTGAGCGCGGGTGGCAGGGAGGTCACGCGCTTGCGCAGCAGGTGCTCGCAACATCCGCACTGGGCGCCCCGGCGCACAGAACATGCACATGGAGCGTGGAGGTGCCCAGGCCATGATCGCTCTGGCGGCAGGACATCAGGCACCGAGCTCGAGAGGCAAAAGCTCGACAGCTCGAGCCGTAATCCCTAGCTTGTGCGCAGCAGCTTGTAGAGGAGAGCGCTCCAGCGTAGTCCCAGAAGTACAGGCTGAGCCTGGGCAGTCCTTGCTCGACCTGACCTACGCTGCTGCTGCTGCGGCATGGCAAAGCGCAGCCTGCAGGCCGCGCCCGCCACCCCGCTGCGGCTGCTCGTCACCACCGACCTGGGCCAGGTCGTTGGTGAGCCCCGCCAGCTGATACTGCAGCACACGTATTTGCAAGGCGTGGCATTGTACTTAAGAGCCTGCCGTGCAGTGGTGGACGCGGCGAGCGCCGAGGCGCCGCAGGTCGTCGCGCGGTGGTGCGGCCCGCCTGTGTCCACGCGCTTGCACATGCACGACGGCGGGCCAGGCGTGAGCGCCGGCGTGCGGCGGCAGGGGCGAGCCGGACCGCGAGCGGCGGGCGGCCGAGTGCCTAGCTGTCTCCGGCCGCACGTGCGACGCCAGCGCCGGCGCGCACACGCCGAGAGTGCCGCACGCACCGTGCCGCCTTCGGCCGGCCTGCTGAGCCGCCCGCCTGTGCGCCCAGGGGAGGAGGCCGCGGTGGCGGCGGCGGTCGGGCGCGTCAGCGGGGAGGCCGACATCCTCGACGCCCGCACCGGCGCGCGCCTGGGCCGCGTCGCCGCGGCGCCCGGCGCCAGGGCTGCGCAGGGCGGCGCCAGGGTCGCCGGGCTGGCCTTCCTGGGCGGCGCGGCGCAGGGGGAGCCGGCGCAGCGGCTGCTAGCGTGCACAGCCGGGGGCGCGGCGGGCGTGCACGCGGCTGAGAAGCGGCCCGCCGGCGAGGCGCAGCCCGCAGGCGACGGCGGCAGCGACGCAGCTGCGGCCGGCTGCGAGTGGGCCGCGCAGGCCTCCTGGGCGGTGGGCAACGAGGTCCTGTGCTTGGTGCGCGCTGCTGACGCTGACCTGACGCTTTGCAGCGCCGCTGCAGGCTGCAGGCGCAGATTTGCATGCTGGGGCCTCTGCGCGGCAGGCCGTGGATGCGGCGGATCGGCACCTGGCGGTGGGCGCCAAGGGCGCGGAGCTGGGCGTGTGGGACCTGGAGACGCGGGAGCGCGTGTTCCACGGTCGCGGCGCCAAGCCCAACCGCATCGGGCTGGTGGACCCCGCGCACAACAGCGCCGTGGCCTACGTGCCGGAGCCGGACGGCAACAAGGTGCGAGCGCCCGCCGCGCCGCACGCCGTCTCTGCAGCAGATACACAAGGGATGCTTCTGTCCAGAGCCGGTGCAAATCTGGGCGCCCAACTGAGCAGTCGTGCTTGGGTTTATTGAGGCTACAACATTAGCGTCGTCATCATGCTCAAGCACTAAATTCTCCTGCATACTTGTCTGCATGCAGGAGTCAATAAGTTCATGTCTTGACCTATTGCAGCAGTTGGGTGACAACATGTCATTATGTCATGGTGCTCCGTGCTTGTCTTCTGCAGCCTAGTTGCCATACATGTGTGCGGGGACGGGCGCTGTAAGGAGCCAGGATTGAGGTCTGCCCAGGAACCTGGTGCAGGAGGCCCAGGGACCTGAGCGGTGCCCACCCGCGGCGCGGCGCTAGGTGCTCGTGGGCACCGGGAGGCACCGGCTGCGGCTGTACGACGTGCGCGCGCAGCGGCGACCGGCGCTGGACGTGGAGTTTGGCAGCGCGCGCGTGACGGCGCTGGCGGTGGAGCCGTCCGGTGCGCGCGCGACCCGTCGGTGGCATAGCCGACGAGGATTTCTGGTGGATCGGGGTTAGGGTAGGGCACGCTCAGATGGTGAGGCCGCGCCGCCATGACTGCCAGCGTCTGCGAGCCGTGTCAGCGCAGGCATCCTGCTAGACAGCCGGATCGATGGCGTCAGTCTCACAGGCCCCCGTGCATCACGCGCGCGCCCCGTGGCCGCCAGGGCTGCGCGCGTGGGCGGGCGACTCGTCGGGCCTCGTGGAGGCGCTGGACCTGCGCGCCGCGCGGCTCGCCGGCGGGATCAAGGGCCTGACCGGCGGCGTGCGCGCGCTGGCGTGCCACCCGGCGCTGCCCGTGCTGGCCGCCGTCAGCCTGGACCGGTTCCTGCGCCTGTACGACACGCAGGCGCGCGGCCGCCGCGCTCGCGGGGTGTTAGGTTAGGTGTAATGAACCCTACCATATGCCCTGCTCGCGGGGGACCCGCACAGCCTGGTGCGCGCCGGGTGAGGGCGGGGGCGGCAGCAGCATACGCCGGTCCGCAGAAGTGCCCGCCGCTGAGCGCGCTGCGTGCGCGCGCGCAGTCGCGCCGGATGCTCGGGAAGGTCTTCCTGAAGCACCCGCCCACCGGCGTGGCCTTCTGCCCGCCCGTCGTGGCGGAGGCGGCGGCCGAGCCGGCGGCCGAGCCTGGCGTAGTGGCGGAGGCAGGGCGCGCGGCGGCCGCCCCGTTCAGGAGGAAGAAGAGGCGAGACGAGCGCACGTGAAGCGTTGTCACATATCAGGGAGTCTTGAGCAGCTGCGGCACAGCATGGCTGCGTGCATGCCTGATCAGAGCGCCAGGCCCAGGGTAAGGGTGCGCGGGCGCTGACGGTGTCAGGCAGAAGGAGGCACGTGCGCGTACGGATGTGCGCTGACCGATGCACACGAGCTTGCGTCCATCAGCGCCAGTGTATAACCAAAATTTTTACTTCAACAGCACTCTTCACAGGTCTGCACACTTTGACCTGCACTGACACGACCACTAGGCGCCGCGCTCTCGCCACCGAGGCCTAGGCTGCCTCCTGGCTGCTCTGGCTGTCAGGAATCAGCAGCTCCGCGGGCTCCCCACTCTCGCCGCCAGCCGCTGGCGCTGCTGCGCGCTCGCTGCGGGGCGCCTGCGGCGCCTCGCAGCCGAGCGCTCCGGGCGATGCGGCAGGCGACCCCCGCCGCGCAGCAGCCAATTCCAGAGCTGGCACGTTCCTGCCGCGGGCCGGACTGCCTGCAGGCGGCACCGGAGGCTGCCCCGCTGTGGGCAGCTGCACCGCCGGGCCCCCGGTGCCGTCGCAGGCCGGGCTGCTCGCGCGGAGCGCGGCAGCAGGCCGCTCCCCGTCAGGCTGCAGAGCGGCAGGGCCCCCGATGTCGCCGCAGGCCGGGCTGCTGGCGCAGAGCGCAGCAGGAGGCCACTCCTCGTCAGGCTGCTGAGAGGCCGGCCCTTCAGCGACGCCGCAGGGTGGGCTGCTCGAGAACAATTGCGCTGGCGGCGTCTCCGCATCAGCCTGCTGCAGAGCCGGCCCCGGCGCGCCGCTGTGCGTTAGGCCGCCTGTGCAGGGCGCGGCCGGCCGCACCGCCGCGCGCAGCCCGATCAGTTGCGCCAGGGGCATGTCGTCGTCCTCGCCGCTGCTGGCCTCCTGCGCACCGACGCACCGGGTCATGGCGGCTGCGGACGCCTGCAAGTGCGAGCGTGCATGCCGGGCATGCACAGCCAACGGAGAGGGATGCCCGGCAGCACGCTAGGAGTGCTCGCGCGTCACAGCTCAAAGTGCACTGCGGCACACTGGCGGGCGCGTGCTCGCCAAGCGACGCGCATGCGCACGCGCTGCCACGCGCATGTCACCTGTCAGGTCAAGCTACCCTGCAGGCCTCCGGCGACCGTGTCGCACACTGTCGAG
>JAABUV010003540.1_pt1 | contig 19789 bp, 26 predicted proteins | sample 5559971 | NCBI WGS metagenome assembly JAABUV01 (sample SAMN10711881, study PRJNA513362) | rock metagenome | isolation source: Antarctica rocks | place: Antarctica: Victoria Land, Knobhead nord | collected 2015-12-19
GCTCTCAAGAGGCAGAGGAGCTGGCGGCCAGCCAGGCGCTCTGGCAGCAGCGCTCTGCCTGTGGTTCGCCCATGTTGCGGCACGGCTCGTGCCTGCACATGCACCAGGCCTCAATAGGAGGTGCTGGGGCCAAGGTGGTGCTTAGGAAGAGCTCCTTGACTGCTCAGCTGCCAGCCTGCAGCGGCTCCAAACAGGCTTGCGCCAAAGGAAACATGCTGGGGCCCAGGAGCAAGCTAGGTGCTCACTCGAGCAGGCAACCAGCTGCAGGATGAGAGCTGCAGCTACGCGCAGGGCCGCTATCCGCAGGCCCATTGCAGCAAAGCCATAGCCGATATGGATATGCTCTCAACCGAGAAAATGACCGCAAGCGGCAGGCTATGTCGTCAGGGACCGGCCGTTTATGCTTCCTGTCTTGACCGAAGCTGGCCAGTTATCGCTGGTATCACACTCTGGACGCTCCTGTTGCCAGGCATCATACTCGACACGCATACTTCGCGAAACAGTGCTGTCGATCTGCCAATTTCAAAGCCGTTAGGGTAGGGTTACTGGCCTGGAATACAGTTTGCTCAGCTCCAGCTCCAGCTCCAGCTGCATCACGAGGCGCACAGCTCTGCGCGAGCATGCCGGAGTTCCACGCCGTCGCCTGCTACACCTGCGAAGCCTTCCAGGCGCGTTTCGCAAGCGGCCTCCTGTGAAAAGCAGCCTGCAGGGCGCTCACGCTGCGCTCACGCGCAGGTGCACCAGGTCACCAAGGCCAAGCGCTTTGCGTGCGCGGTGTGCGGGGTGCGCCCCGTCATTCCTCAGCTTCCATCGCCCACCTACGCATGCAGCGGCATTACACAAACGCAGCCGCGCAGGCTAAGCAGTCCGTGCGGCGTGCATACGCAACGAGCGGCAAAGCTAAGGACTGCCGGGAGGTCGTGCAGCGCCTCAACCTCGGCCGGCAGCGGCGCGACGAGGCGCGAGGCGCTGCTGCGCTCGACGCTGCGCACCGGCGGTCCTGGAGCCCCGACCACTTGGAAACCCGGGACGTCAAAGTGCATGGCAGCAAAAGCATCGGGGGGTGGAGCGCCTACCTGCAGGCGCGCCCGCCGCTGGCCAGGCTGCTCAGGCGGATCCCGCAGGTGCCTTGCCAGGGCCTCACCTGGTACGCCGCGCTCGGCGCGCAGGAGGCCGCGGCGCCAGAGCCGCCTGTGGAGCAGGATGACTGCTTCGTCACAGTGCTGCCGGAGGCCGCTGCCAAATGCCAGAAGCGCTGCCACGCTCAGGCCGCAGGCGCGGATTGTGTTGAGACACTGACACACAGTCCACCACGGCAGGGCTTTACTGCACTGATTGACGCTGACAGAGCTTTGCTGTGCAGGTGAGGATGAGGCTGCCCGGCCCCAGGACTCGCACCCAGCTGCGCAGCTGCCGCCCGCCGTGGCTGCGCAGGGGCGCACGAGCCGCAGCCTGCCGGCCAGAGGCACAGCCGGAGGGGCGCGCTGCCGTGGCGACCGGCTGCAGGTCATGCGCGCAGCGGGCCCTGCTGGCGCCGTGCAGCACGCGCCCGGCGCCCGTGCAGCATGCAGCCTGCTGCACCCCATGAGCCAGCCTCCGCCGCATGCTGACCAGCAGACCGATCGCTGCGGCCTTGCGGCCGGCGCCGCTCACGCCGGCTGCCAAGCTTCCTCCACAGCATTGGCAGGGGTGGCATGGGGCGGTCCTGCGATGGCGGTCCGCGAGGCGCGCCAGCCCCAGGCCGTCGAGGACGCCGGGCAGCGCCAGGAGCAGCCGGCGCCGACGCGCGGCTTACCAGCGGCGCCAGACATCGTGCAGCGCGTCGCCGTGGCGGCTTCCCCGCACCCACACGGCGGCTCTCGATTTGTCACAGCAAGCCGCTGCCAGCCTCACGGGGCAGTGCAGACGCCGGCAGTGTCGCAGCAGGGTGTGCCTGCCGGTGTGCTGCCGGGCAAGGACCAGCAAATGATCCCGGAACTGCGGCTGCAGCCGGCATCGCGATGGGGAGCCTTCCAGGCGTGCGAACGCACTGCAGCGGGTGCGGGCCTGGCGCCTACGCCGGGCTTGCCGAGCCGCGTGCAGCGTGCCTGGCTAGCAGGACAGCGTGGCTTTGAGGACATGCGAGGGTGCGCGGGGAGTGAACACGACTGCCCAGAGCGCCTGGCGGGCGGCTTGGACGCCGTGCAAACCGGGCGATGGGCTGGCGCGTGGGCTCGCACGCATGCGCTCAGCGATGTCACTCTCACGACTGCTGTGGATTGAGACGCGAGGTGTACCGGCCAGCGCCGTGCTGTGGGGCAGTCATTTCTGACAGGACTCCACATGCTCAGACACCCTCTAGCTGCGCTGCTGTGCAGGCACGCCAGCGCTTCTAGGCTTCCTGCAGGACATGCGTTCTCCAGAGCATTGTGAGCTAAACACAGCAAGCCTGGTGGCAGGGTTCGTAGCACACCGCTTGCAGCCCTACAAAACATAGACACACAGAACGCATGAACGCCCATGCTGGCTCTGTCAGAAATGAGCGCCCACAAAAGTGCCCCTCGCTAGCCCTACAGAAGCTTCATTGTTTTAACACCACACCCCTACCCATGCATGACCAGTCACAGCAAGGACGCGTGGACACTTGCACAGCAAGAATGCCCGTTAAGCGCCGCCACCGCAAGGCGCAGCAGCCCGCCATGCTGCAGGGCAGACTCGTGCGCTCGTGTGTCATCCGCAGGCCAGTCCGCCAGGCGTCACAGCGCACAGCGTCTCTTTGGGCGGACGGCATGCGCGCGGGCCCGTGCTTGACCCAGGAAACCGCCACCCGACCATGCGCCCACACACCCCTGCGGAAAGGCTATCCCTGGGACGCCGCCCGGCGGGGCTGCCCGGCGCGCGCGCGCTCAGGCGTTGAAGCGCACGGCCTTGGCGGGCGACGAGTTGGTCGCGCGCGGGCCGGCGCGCGCGGCCGGCAGCGGCACGCGGCGCGTCAGGCGGCGGCGCGGGTCCGGCGCGAAGACGAGCAGCGCGCCCGACGCCGTGCCGGCCACGATGCATTGCTCCGCGCTGACCGTGAGCGCGGTGAGCGGGCCGCAGCCGCCTTCGTAGCGCATCACGCCCTGCGCGTTCTGGGCCGGGGTCACGCACGGGGCTTGCTGGGTATGGGTATGGGCGCGAGCCGCCCTGCCGGCCTTGCTGGTCCAGCCGTCGGCGCCCCGGGTCAGAGCGCGGCGCCAGCTGCTGCGCACTCGGGCGCGCTGAGAGGCCGGTCGAGCGGTCGCGCCGCACCAGACAGGTGGAGGCCGCACGGCTGAGGTCCCTAACCCTAACCTTAACCGGACAGCGGGGGGCCGCGCGCCTCCAGCGAGTGCAGCCAGAGCAGCGTGACCGCGCCGCGCGCGCCGCCGGTCACCAGGAAGCGCCCGCACGGCGACGCGGCCAGCGCGGCCAGGCGCTCGGTGCCCTCCGCGGACACCAGCGGCGCGCCGTTGGCGCTGAACACGTGCAGGCTGAGGTCCGCCGCGCACGCGGCTGCCAGCAGCCCCGGGCCCGGCGCCAGCGCGAGCAGCGCCGCGCCGCCGCCGCCCGGCAGCCGCAGCGCGCGCAGGTACCTGCGGCGCGCGGCCGGGGTTAGGTCGGAATTCCCCAAAATGGGGCGCGCAGGAGTTGGGCAAGCGCGACGCGCTCGCTCACGCATCCAGCACCCCGGCACGTCTGTGCCCGCCATTGCTGGCAACGTGACGTGACACGCCTCCGCCCCCAGCAAGCCTGTGGAGGAGCGGCGCTCTATGGCTGCACCGGACGCAGCCCCGCACACCATGCGAGCACACGCGCCGGCAAGCCCCCGGGCGAGCCGCGGCCCGGGCCCCCGCCGATCCCAGCGACTGCGTCTGTTCGGGTTGGTTACATAATAGGGTTAGTGTTGGGTAGGGTACAGGGTACAGGCTTGGGTGCAGAGAGCCGCGCCTGCCGCGCCGCAGCGTGTGGAAGAGCAGCGCGCCATCGGCCGCGCCCGATACAGCAATATCGAGCTCGGTGGACACGGCCAGGCAGGCGACCGCGTCCTCGTGGCCCGCAAGCACGTGGCGCGGCCGCTCCGCCAGCGGCCCCGGGGCCGCCCCTGCACCAGAGCCCATGACTCAATGAGCCCATGACTGGTGTACTTCATTTTCGAGATACTGCTGGTCAATATCGTATAGGGGACCCAACTAGCACTGAATGCTGCCTCTGCCGTCACAGCTATGAGCCTGTGAGTGCAGGCACAAACAGCGCATTACGGCACGCTCAGAGGCGACGGCGCCTACAGCGCACTGCCCCGCGAGGCAGCGGTGCCGCGCGGCCCACGCCCAGCGGCGTGACGCGGGCGGCGCGCCTGCCGCGCCGCCGCCGAGGCTGAGGCTGCGCGCGCGGCCGCGCGCCGGCGCGCCGCCGGCGCCCGGCGCCACGTCCCACACGGCCACGGTCGTGTCGCGGCTGCCGGACACGAGCGTGCGGCCGTCCGCGCCGAGCGCAAGGCAGGTGACGACGTCCTTGTGCGCGCGGCAGGCCTGCAGCAGCCGCCCGTCCTCGGCCGCGTAGCAGCGGATGGAGTGGTCCCAGTAGCCGCAGCAGGCCACCACCTGCCCGGCGCGGGCGCGCGGGGGTCAGGGGACAGGTTAGGATACATGCAGCGGCGGCCGCAGCCGGCCGCAGCCGGCTGCCACCTGCCCGCCGCAGGTGAATTAAGGGGTCAGGGAACAGGATAGGGTATGTGCAGCGGTGGCCGCAGCAGGGCGCCTTTTGTGCAGCAGGCCATCACTGCCGCATTGGGGCAAGATGGTGTGCACAGGCATGCGGCACCAATACTCACCTCCTAGTTTTGAGAGACCAGAACATTGCACTTGCTATGGTGCCTGCTTCCGTGCGCCCTTCACACCTCGGCACTCTGATGTGTGCGGAGCGCGCGCCTGCGAGCCCGGCAGCACCGCATAGCAGTCCCCCGACAGCGCGTCGGCCGCGAACGGCGCGCCCAGCGCGCGCGGCGGCGCGGCGTCGGCCTCCACGGCGAAGCCCGCCTCGGCCGGCGCGGAGAACGTGAATGCGCCCAGGTCGCGCGGCGGCAGCCAGCGGTGCGCTGCCAGGCCGCGGTCGGCGCCAACGACGACGACGGTGCCGTCGGCGACGGCCACGCGCGCGACCGCGGCCGCCGGCCTGCGCTCGCAGGACCGCAGCGTCACGCATCTGGGAGGCCCGGAATGTGGGTTGATCCATTGCATGGTGCGCGGTGGCAGCTAGCGGAGCCATTCCTGGTGCATCCCGACACAAGAGTACGCTTGAGGGTATAACGCTGTGCGCACGGGCACAGGGCAGCTGTCAGATGGGCGCGTGGCTGGCGAAGGGCAGGCCGTGACACGTGCAACCTGCTGAGCTGCAGCGCACCGGCGGGCGACGCTGGTGCAGGCAAGGGCCGCGCAGGAGCTGCCTAATGTGAAGGTACATGCATTATCCTGTCCCGTCTGGACTGACATGCTACGACGCCCAGGACTCGAGCATGCGTATCCACATCCGTGCTCCTTTACGGCGATGCACAGACGCACCGGTCGGGCGGCGGGCGGCCGACGACGGTGAGCCTGAAGGCGTCGGGCCCGTTGAGCAGCGGCGCGACGGCCGGCGGCGGCGCCGGCCCGCGCCGCGGGTGGCGCCGGCGGAACAGCTGCGCGGGCGTCTGGCCGAAGTGGCGGATCTGGTCCTCCACCGCCTGCGCGGCCGCGCCGGGGTGAGGGGCGGCTGGGGCAACACTGATAGATAGGAATCAGTAGATAATGATCGCAGCGCAAGATTGTGGGCGTGGAGCAGGGATGCTGCAACACTACTGTTCCGCTAAAAGCACGAGCTTGCTGCCTGCCAGCAGAGATTGCGCACAGGCAGCATGCAGGGGTTTGTGCACTTGTCGTGCGCGTGCAGCACATCACGCACATACCAGGAGCGGCGGCAGGGGCCGGGCCGCGCGCGCCTTGCGCTGCTGCGCGTCCGTTATGTCGTCCAGCGCGACCGCGCCTTCGTAGGTTAAATAATAAAACACATTGGCCGCCTCCTCTGCCGCGCGCCCGCGCTGCTTGTGCCTGGCGGGCGAGCCCCGGGCAGAGTGGTAAGTAGGGTATTGAATAGGGTTTCGACACCTCCAGGGTCCAACAGCATTGTCTGATGGCTATGCTGCGTACCTCTCTGGAATGCTATCTCACACTCAATGCACAGCACTTGCACGCCGTCCGTTCACTTGGAGGCCAGGCCATGCAGCACAGGCCCCGCATGAGCACGGAGAAGCATGAATGAACCGGTGAGCAAGTGTCACCAGCCAGCTGGGGCTGCTTGGGCGGCTGGTCCCCATTTGAGGGGGTCGTCACGCAATCTTCAGAGGATGCAGGGGCAACTGTGCCTACATTTGCAATTGAACACAGGCAAACGTAAGGCCTTGAGGCCGAGATACATGCACGCGCCGTCAAGCAGGCGCCGCAACCTCCGCCCGGCACCTACAGTCACCTGGTGCTGCAGGGGGGAGTAGCGTAATGCTGCGGGGCGCCAGAACAACGCAACAGCCCAGCACCCAGGGCCAGGGAGCGGGGGGCGCGCGCCCGAAGATGAGGTCGATCCAGGCGTGCAGGTGCTCGCTGACGTGGTCGCACTCCAGCGCCTCGCGGTGCAGGCGCACGAACTCGTGCGCGCAGCCGTTGGCCCATGGCGGCAGCTCCACATCGCCCAGCTCGTGCCCGTCCTGCCGCAGGAGACATGCAGTCACTCTATACTGTACAACGCTTCACATGGACCTCGCCCTAGGCAGCTCCGTGTCTATGCGATAAGGGCGCAGCCTTCCTGCACGGATGACTTGAGGACAGCGCGGACAGAGGACGGCCCACTGCCGCTCCACCTCGCGGACGCCCAGCTTGCGGCCGGCCGGACCTGCACAACATCCGTTTGGGCCCGTTTGTGACCAGACCGAGTGGAGAAGCGCTTCCAGGATAGGTCCAAATTAGGTCCAGGCTAGGTCCAAGCTAGGTCCAGGGCAGAAGAAGAGCGCGGACCTGGCGCGCGCCCAGGTCGTGGCCGTCCGCGTTGAGCAGGAACTCGGGCAGGTAGAAGAACTCGGGCACCAGCTCCTTCACGTCGCTGCTGCCGCCCAGGCAGTTGCGCCAGGCGCCGCCCACGCTGGCAAACAGCCGGTCCGCGTGGTCGAAGCGCCCGCCCTGCGCGGCGCTTGGCGACTCGGGTCAGAGTAGGGTGGCGTGGGACTCTCGCCAGGGCCCATCTCCATGGCTAAAGCCCGTCTGCACGGCATGCTCGGAGCGCTCGCCCTGGCTGGGTCCGCTCTCACGAGGAGCAAAGGGCGCCCGGCCCGCGCTTGCTGGCAGGCGCTTGCGCAGATGGTCCCCGCCGCCTGCCCTGGCCTGCCCTGCGGGATAGGCGATGATTAGCTGTATGGGCCCCAGCATGCGCGAGGCATGGCCCCAGACCAACAAGGCTATCATGTGCACCGTCCACTGCCTGGGGTGGGTCTGCCGAAGGCTCGCGCGGCGGGCGCGCGCGCCTGCAGCATGCGCGCCAGGCCCGCAAAGGGCTCCAGGCGCATCAGGTAGAAGAGCACTGCGCCCGCGGACGAGTAGTGGGAGCCGTACAGGAAGGGCGGCAAGTCTGAGTCCGCCTGCGCGTGCGCGAGCCGATAACAATGCTCATCAGCAAGTGTGGCGCTTTTGCAAGCGCTGCGGTGGACAAGCGTGACACTGGTAACTGGGGAGCTGTGCCAGCGTGGTTGCAGCGTGGATGCGGGATGCGCATGCGCTGGCTGTCGTCCCACACTGGGAGGCATGCCAGCCGCCGCACGCCCAGCGCGCCGGCCGGCTTGGCCAGCTTTTAAATCGAGGCCGATTCATCCACGTGACGCATTGCTGCGCCAGAACAGAAGCGCCCCAGCGCGAGGCCGGGGGCCGCGGGCGGCGCGGGCGCGCGCACGCGCAGGCTCTCGTAGCGCTCGCGGAAGAACGCCAGCCGCCGCGCGTCCAGCGCGCCGACCGGCTTGGCCAGGTCGCGGAATGAGGCCGGGTCGTTGAGGTCGAGCGCGGCGCTGTTGTAGTCGGCCAGCACCCACGGCATCACCGGGTACTGCGCCAGGTCCGAGTACGTGCGGCCGGCCAGCGTGTTCAGCTGCGCGGCGCGTGCGGGTCATCACCCCGTCTGCTCTTCTGGCGCTGCATTGCATTGCACGGCGCGGCGCCGAGGGCGAGGGTGCGCGCACTGCCGACGGCCGCGCCGATCGGCTTTGTACGTCAGCGTACACCACAGACCAGGAGCAGCCTCTGCAGGACATGATGCGGGGCGAGCTGCGTGCAGTTGCCCTCACAAAAGTAGGGTTTGCTTTGATTGCTTTAACGTGTGGCGTCCTGTCACCCTGATCTGGAGGGTGGGGGCACGCCTGCATGAGGTAGTCAAAGTTGGACAGCTCCCAGCGCTGCCAGCGCTGCTGCAGCCGCGCCGCCGCCTCCAGCTTGCGCCGGCGGTCCAGCACGGCAATGCGCGGCGCGGCGGCCGCCAGGCAGGCGCCCAGCTCGCACATGAGCTGCACGCAGGATGGGGTTGGCATGTAGATCGTCACCCTGGAAGATCGTGACCCCAGGGCAGCGATTGCACGGTCTATGCGGCTCTGTACACCCCGCGGCCTCATCTGCCCTCAAGGCCACTGCATTTCTATGAGGAGGGTTTCTTAACACCGCAGGTATGAACCATGCATGGAGGCAGGCGTCAGGCTGCGCCCTCAGAGATGCAGCTCCACCAGCGGACCACAGCGGGGCACTTGAAGCGCACGGAAAGGCTACCGAGCGCGGCCGCGGCGCGCGCACCTCGGCCGTGGGCAGGTTCAGCAGCGCGTTGGAGCGGTCGGTCATGAAGACCTCCAGCGCGCTCGGCTGCAGCAGGTAGCGCTGGTGGTGCACCTGGCGCGCATGGAAACCCATGAGCAGAGCAGCAGCCATGAAAACACCAGCGCGCCCGGGCCGCAGCAGGTACCGCTGATGATGCACCTGGTGTCCAGTAAGCGCTGTGAGCGGCGAAAAGCAGCGTAGCCTGTTTCGCCGCCGCGGCGTGGCGGCCAGGGGTGCGTGGCGGCTCGCTCAGGCTGGGCGGCAGCGCTTGCTTGTCATGTCCCCAAACGGACTATTTGGTCGCTCGCACAGGCTGCGCTTGTTGTAGACAGGGGCACACCGCCAGTATCCACAGTGTTTTTTCTATATGCATGCGAGCAGCGCAGCGTGTGCATGGTACGCAGAGACAAACCATATGCTTTGTGCTGCAGCAACCCGCAGCCGGTGCAGCCTGCTCTGCGGAAGAGGTGCCAGGGCAGTATGAGGCTCAAGCGGGGCCCGCGCACCTCAGACATTGCCGCTAGCTCCCAGTGGCGGTGCGTGCGCGCCGGGCGACCCGCGGCCCTGCCCTCGCCGCCGCGCTCGTCCGGCGCGTCGCCCACAAAGTGCAGCTGCCGCGGCGTCAGGCGCACGCTGCCGGCGACCACGCGCTTGGGCGTGATCAGCGCGCACTGCGACAGGAAGAGCACCTGCGCATGCGCAGCTAGGGCTAGGGTTCCAGGGCTCCCTGTGCGCTGCGGTGCTGTGGCGCCTGCCTGCCAAGCATGATGTCAGGCAGCGGGCGCCCGAGTGCCAGGATGCGCTGCGTCCGGTTGGATCAGCTATGCGCGTTTCAGGGGCCAGGGCAACACCCTTCCGCGCACTAGCCCGCAAGGCGGCGCCTCAAGCTGCGTGCAGCACGCAGCGCAGCACCCCTACAACATCCTACACCATGTGCAACATGTCCAAACAGCCGTGTCCACAAAGCACGCAAGAGCGCGTGAGGGCATGCGCGCGGCTGCAGTCTGAGCCAAAACCCTTCCAGAGGGTTCATAGGGTAAGCCGCGGGTGGGCACCGGGTCCTGCTCCAGGCCCGCCAGCATCGCCTCGGCCTCCATCTCCTTCTCGAGCGGCGCCTCGGCGGCGGCCTCGGGGTCCGCGCCCTGCGCGCCAGGCTCGCCGGCCGCGCCGGGCGGCCCCTCGGCGCCGGGCGGCCCGCCCGCGCCCGCCGCGGCGGCGCCGTCCGGCGGCTGCTCCGGCGCGCTCTCCGGCGGCGGCTCCGCCTGGTCCGGCGCGTGGCCGGGCGAGTCCAGGTCGGGCGCGTCCTCGTCCTCCGGGCCGCGCAGCGGCACGCCTGCGGTGCGCACCCTCGAGTCAACAAGGTCATGAGAGCACCTGAGTTGTCACATATGTGCCTCCCACCATGCCCCTCTGCCTGACTTCAGCTCCTTGCAATGTGCGCATCAGTCACTCCTCCTACGCAGCCAGTGCTGCATGGGTGAGCCCCTGCGGGACCTGAAACCCCGTCAACCCTGGGCGCGGCTTCCTGTGCGCCAGCGCGACCGCGCGCAGCCCGTCTGCGCGCCAGGGGGCGCAGGGCGCGCGCCGGCCAGCGACAGGCGGGTCTGCAGCGCGGGCTCGGGCGCTGCCGGCGGCGGCGCGGCCGGCGGCGGCGCGCGCGCGGCGTCCTCGTAGCGCACGAACTTGTAGTTGCGCTTCAGCCGCATGCGCCTGCGCGCGCGCACGCGCGTGGGGCACAGGGGTTGGGCGCGCACAGATGTGCTTCCCTTGCTTGGCACCTTTGCATCTCCAGCAGCATCCTGACCATCACCATGCTCCACACTCAAATGTCCTGGGGAAGAGCACTGAAGAGCACTGAGGATGTGTCACGACATAAAGTATAGGGTCACCCTAGCCTGACCTATTTACCTAATCCAACCCCTTTGCTTGTGTACGCAAGTGCGTGCCTGCGTGAGGGGTCCTCCAGCGAGTCCAGGCGCCAGTGCGGCTCCGGGCCGCCGCCGGGCGCCGCCCAGAGGCCGCGCTCGCCCGTGAGCGCGCGGCGCATGTCGCGCCAAGCGCGCGCGGTCGCCGCCGCGGCCTCCTCCTCGGCCGCGCGCGCGGCCGCGCGCCGCGAGCGCTCCGCCGCGCACAGCAGGCCTGTCGTGTGCACAGTCAGGCGCAGTGAGCAGGGTGTACTGGCGCTCGCCGCCGCGGCCGACTGCCCTCAGCTTAAACAGCTGAAAGCAGCGAGCGCGGGTCGTGCAGGGGTTGCACGGCCGTCGACCCACCCAGCCACCCGTCCTCTGGTCAAACCCTTCGGTGCGCGGAGCGGAAGGCATGCTACGAAAGGCCAGCCAGGCAGCCACACGTCTTCGTCAGGATCGGGCTGAATCGGCGCGGGGCCCGCGCACCCAGGGCCTCGCGCGACTCCGCGCGGAACGCCGCGCACGCGGCGGCCTCACGGCGCGCGGCCGTGCCGCGCTCAGCCGCGCGCGCGCGCGCCGCGGCCTCGTGGCACGCGCACATGTGCGCGCTCAGCAGCACCTCGCCGCGCGCGGCGGCCGCTGCCTGGTCCCACGCCAGGCCCATGCACGCCACGTCCTGGGCGCAACCAGAGTAGGGTTAGGGCGCGCCGCTGGACCTGCCACCCTTCTGCGATCCGTCCTTCTGCGTACGGCCCATGCAAGCCATGTCGGGCCGTCCACCAGGGTGACGCATCTTAGGGCGGGATCATGGTGGGCTCCGGGGGGACTGGAGGCGGCGTGCATCAGAGGCAAGCAACAAGCCAGGCCAATGCTGCCGCACCGCGCCGCTGACAGCAAGACCTGCGTCCGCTTGCTCCCATGCCCAAGCCAAAGCCCCATAGTCTGGTGAGTCTGGCCCCCCAACGTGGGAGAGGTGCACGGCGACATGCGCATCGCGGCCAAGCGTGCGCTCGGCCCAGTCTTGGCAGCCCGCCAGCGCAGCACGCCGGCCGCCCGCGGCGGGCAGCCAGGACCGCACCCAGAAGGAAGAGCAGGGATCGTAGTGGAGTGGCAGGCCCGGCAACGAGTGCTAACCCTACTTTGACTTGTCCCAGGGCGTGGCGCGCATGGGCCGCACCCAGAAGGAGGGGTCGTAGTAGGGCGGCAGGTCCGCCGGCGCGCCGGCCTCGCCCAGCAGCCTCCCCGCCGCGGCCGCGTCCGCCAGCTCGTCCAGCGCCTGCGCCGCAGCTAGGTCCGATTTGAGGGTCAGGTCACTGAACCCTAGAGGGTTTTTGCCACGCAAGCCGGTCTGAAGTCGCCCAGGACCCCGTGTCAGACATGCGGAGCCAGGGCGGGCGGCGGTGCGCGCCTGCGCAGCGACATAGCGCCGCCCGCCGGGCCGCCCGCTCTCCGCGGGCAGGCGGGTGCCCAGGCGCCAGACCGCGGCCAGCAGCAGGTGCAGCCGCGCCCTGCGCAGCGAGCCGGGCATGAGGCTGGGTCGCGGAGCCGGAGCCCCAGACCCATCCAAGACGCGCAGCGGAGCAGCCGCGCCGGGCTCGGCTATCACCCGCGCCCCCCGGCCAGCAGTCACAGGGGCGCGCGGGTCGGGCGCGAGGACTGTGGCTTGGTTAGGCTTAGGGTATAGTGGTTTAGGGTAGGCTTACGGCGGGCGCGCACGGGGCCCAGGGCGCGGACGGCTCCAGCAGCAGCGGCATCACCTGGCGCAGCTCGGCCATGCGCTGCGCGGCCGCCGGCGGCGGCGCGCCGCGCAGCGCGCCCAGCGCCAGGCGCGCCGCCAGGCGCGCCAGCCGCTCGCGCTCGGCGCTGCCTGCGCGCGCAGCCAGGGGATTGACACGGACCATGCGTGACTCGACGCCATGCGCAGATGTTGATTTAGACGCTGGCGGCCTGCTGGAGACAGGTTCTGGCACAGCCAGAAGACATACAGACCAAGCCAGGCACCTGCACGGGGATGAGCAGAGCGCGGTGCTTCTACAGGTGTCACAAAGCCGAGCCAGATGTGCCAGGTGGCCTGGACGCCTGCGCACCGCGCTGGGCGGAGCCGTCGGGGCTGTCCGGCATGCCGCCGCCAAACCCCGCGGCAAATCCTGCGACCATCGCGGCCGCCGCCCCAAGCGCGCCGCTGGCGGCGGCGCCGCCGTCATGCTCCTCTGCAGGGGCGTCGCCGTGGGGCCGCGGAGCGCGGGGCGACCCCAGCCCCTGCGGGCCGACGCCGCCCTCGAGCGCGCGCGCCAGCGCGCACACCAGCTGCCAGGCGCCCTGGTGCAGGCGCTGTACGTCCGCGCCGGCGTGCGCGTCCGCAGGCTGCACCGCGCGGCACCAGTTGTGCATATATATAATTTGTAGTATTTTGCTGATGTTAGCTTGCTAAGAACACGTCAACAACTTGCTAGTGCAACACCATAATTTGAGTTTATTGGGGTGGAGGGCGACAGGGCCATCGGCAGCACGGGCGCTGCAGTAAAGTCGCTAGCCAGCGGATGTCATCTAGATATGCCGCACAACAGAGCTGCCGCCGCCAGCATGCAGGCCGCCGGGTCTGGCGCCGCGACAGACCGCTGGCGCACTGCCGGGCGCACACGCGCCCTGCAGCAGCCGCCCAAAACAGCCCGCAGCGGGCGCACCGGCACGGCGCCGGGCGCCGGCACGCCCAGCAGCTGCCAGACGGGGTCCGGGATCTCCTCATCGCCCTCCTCCGCCTCCTCTGCCCACTCCACCGCAGCCGGGTCCATGGCGGGCGCGGCGCCGGCCGGCGCAATGAGCCCGCCGGCCATCACTTCGTCCACGATGCTCAGCAGGCCTGCGCGGGGCGGTCGCACGGCGTGCCCTATCAACCCTAGCAGGAGTCAAACCCTAGCAGGAACAGGGCCGCGCTTCCCAGCCTGCGCCCAGCGCTGCGTCGCGCGTGAGCGCACGCCGCCGCCATCGCGGCCGCCATGTCTGGCGGTGCGCGAGCGGGCGCGGCTCGGCCCGCCCGCCGCCCCCATGCAGATGCCCCACAAGCGTGCGCACAATCAGCAGTACACGAGCTGCCGGCATTGCTGTCATGATGGACACTTCGGGACCTTTCCGGCCGGTCTGCGCGGGGCGGGGCGGAGCATGCGGGGGAGCAGGGGCTGGCGCGGCGCGGGGGCGCGCCCATGGCGTTGCCGCGCATGGGCTCGTCCGCCAGCGCGCCGACCAGCTGCCAGGCGTCGGCGGCCGCGGCGGCCGCGGCGGCCGCATCGCCGGCCACGCGCACGAGCAGGTCGTCCGCCGCGTCCGCCAGCAGCGCATGCAGCAGGCCCCAGCCGTCCACCGCGCCGGCCTCGCCCAGCGTCCTGCGCGCGCTCAGGCTTCTCCATGTGCGCTGCGGCAGCGATCTGTTGCGGGTGGGCTTGGCAGGGTGTCTGCGGCAGGCGCCAGCGGGGCCCGCCGCCGGTGGGGGCAAACCCCGCCGGCTTGCTTCGGCGCCTCGACACCAATGCGCGCGGTCGCTCGTTCGTCTGTAGTCGGCTTGTCGCTGTGGCCTCTTGCGGGGTACAGACTACACAGCGGCTTCAGCAACGATCTTGTTGCGGGGTAAAGGTTGGGAAAAGATAGTGTAGGTATTCCGCGCATGCCCATGCATGGCTGGTTCTGCCCCGGCCGGCGCTCGCGCGCGCATATGGCAGGTGGCACGACCCAGCGCGGCGCAGCCCAGCTGGCAGGCACACGCCCACGCAGGGCTGGCTGCCAAACCCTACCCTACCCAGAGCAGCCGCGCGCCGCAGGTGGCAGGCGGCGCGCTCCAGCGCGGCCCAGCCCAGCGGCGTGTCGGCCAGCGCCTGGCGCAGCAGCGCGCGCAGCAGCGACCGCAGCAGCGCCGCCTCCGGCCCCGCCCACGCCCACGGCCGCGGCGCGGCCGCGCCGCCGTCCGCGCCGCCGCCCTCGCCGCTGCCTGCGTCCGGCGGCGCCTCCGGCCCCTGGGCGCCTGCCGGGGCTATGCCCGCGGGCGCGCCGCCCGGCGGTCCCGCCGGCGCACAATCGGCGCGGCAGGGCGATGCGTCCACCAGCAGGTCCAGGAACCAGGCCTCCCAGCCAGGATGAGCGAGCACCGCCGCGCGGTTCTCGCGCGGGCCATCCACTGCGCGCCGCATGTATTTGTTCAGCGGTGTCACTGACCACCTTTTTCCCAAAAAAAATTGCTGGAGATGTGCTCTCCACTTGTTCACAGCCCTCCGCTGACCCACTTATAGACATGCTGTGCACTCTCCCTTGCGCCACGGGGGCCGACACGATTTTGCACAGCTCGGCGCATGCAGCGTAGCACCGCCCTGCGACACACAGGCGCACTGCCAGTTACAATGTGTGACTCGCTGGGCGCCCTCGAGGCACGTCCTATGGTACAGTGCACACTCCGCACACCTCTATGTCGGGCACCCGCACCACTCACCCATATGTAGACAGCGAGACTGCAAACGCAAGAAAACTGTTCGCACCGAGCAGGCGGCTGAGCGCGGTGAGCGCCGCCAGGCGCTCTGCCGCGTCGCCGCAGCCGCGCAGCAGCCGCAGGAGCACGCGCACCACCATTGGCGCTGTCAGCAACAGCCCGCCCGGCCTGGGCGCGGCGCGCAGCGCAAGGCATAGATGACAGCATTCGCCACAGTATGTTCCGAGACGGTTTTCAGGGAGTTTCACGCCTCATTCAAGCAATTCCCATAGGAAACTTTATGCGAAATGGCATCACAGCCTCGCGCATGGCACGTTCTAGAATGTTGCTTGACTGCGGTTTTGGTGCGGATCGTCTATAAGTGGCAAGCGCACATATCAACACTCTACGCCGAGACACCATGACGCAGGCAGAGCCCGCTGGCGACCACCATGGAGCCCTGGCGAGCTAAGTCTGCGCCCGCTCAGCCGTTTGCCCTGGCCATGCACACCTCGATGTTTCCAGGCACATGCATTGCATTGCAGCAAACCTTGACCCACAGCGAGCGCTGGTCGAGACCCTGCGGGACCAGCGGGGCGCGTGCGGGCGGGGCCGCGCACTGGCCGGCCGGGCTCCCCGCGCAGGCGACCAGCAGCAGCGCCTCGCGCGTGTGCGCCGTGAGCGGGAACGCCGCCAGCGCGTCGCCGACCGCCGCCCACAGGCCCTCCGCGGCCGCCGCGCCGCCGCCGCCGCCGCCGCCCGCGCTCGGCGACCCCGGCGGTACCCCCGGGCCCCCCGGCGCCGGCCCGCGCCGCAGGCAGATCGCGAGCAGGCGCAGGCCGAGCATGCGCAGCGCGGGCTGCGGCCGGCTGAGCAGCGGCGCGACCAGGCGCGCGCCGCCCAGGCTGCCCAGCAGCGGCGGCCGCCCGCGCGCCGCGTGGCTCAGCAGCGCAGCCAGCGCGACGAGGACGTCCTCCAGCACCGGCGGCTCCGCGCAGTCGCCAATGAACGCCACCAACGCCTGCCGGCGCGGACGGCAGCCTTCAGGGCTAGGGTTGGGTATCTGCAGGCAGGGTCAGCGCGCGACCAGCATGTTCTCCAGGACGGCGGCTCGGCGCAGTCGCCAATGAATGCCACCAGCGCCTGCCGGGTCAGCCGTCAGGGCTAGGGTAGGGTAAATGCAGCGCAGCCAGCGCGACGAGGACGTCCTCCAGCTCCGGCGGCTCGGTGCAGTCGCCGATGAACGCCACCAACGCCTGCCGGCGCGGACGGCAGCCTTCAGGGCTAGGGTTGGGTATCTGCAGGCAGGGTCAGCGCGCGACCAGCACGTCCTCCAGGACGGCGGCTCGGCGCCAGCGCCAATGAACGCCACCAGCGCCTGCCGGTGCGCGCTGCGGTTCAGGGCTAGGGTAGGGCGTCTGCAGACGCAGTGGCGCCGCGCGCTGTGTGCGGAGTGGGCGCAGGTGACAAAGCGGGCGAGTGAGACAGGGGCCAGCGGCCGGGCCTCCAACATGCTGCACTACAGCTGCAGCTCATCTGCAGTGCAGGACAGGGAAGCAGGAAAGCGCTGCAGGAAAGCAAGCAGGCCTGTTAGGTATGCAGGTGTCCAAAGAAGAAGTTCAAGGGGATACCTGAAAACGGCACCAAGCATTCGCAGCCAGAGGCGATCAAGCAGAGCCAGCTGGTGCAGAGCTGACATATGTGGCCCTCCTGCGCCCCGACCCGCTCTGCGTGCCCGCCTGTGCGCGCCTGCATGTCGGCGGCCGCGCGCGCCGCGTTGGCCGCGCCGGGCAGCGCGCCGCGCTGCATCACCAGCAGCGCCGCTTTCAGCAGCCCCTGTCGGGCCGCCGGCGCAGCAGGTAAGGGTAGGATGACCTTAATCTTATCCTGACCAGCAGCGCCGCCTTCAGCAGCAACTGCAGGGCAGCCTAAGCAGCAGGTCGTTCTGTCCCGCGCATGTGCGCCATGCGGCTCCCAGCCCGCAAACACTGTGCTGGAGCAGCTTCATACCCTGCGAGCAAGCGCTGCACGCCCATGGCACAGCTGGTATCCTCGCGGGCCTGATGCCCGCAGCGCGCGCCCGCACTGGCAGCACTGCGTCATCAGACCGGCAACCCCAGCCTCGAAAGGAAGGTGACAATTTGTGTGTGCAAGCTTTTCCGCAGTAAGGTGGGCCCGCGCGGCTGAGCAGGGGCGCGCCTGCCGCAGCGCGCGCAGGTCCGCGACGGACATGCTGGGGCGGCTGGCTTCGGGCCCGGCGGCGCTGTAGTGCTCCCGGATGGCGTCCAGCACGCGCGGGCCCGCCAGCGGCTCTGCCACGGCCTGCGGGTCGGCCTGGGGGGCGCGGGCAATTGGTACGGCGCTGCACCCTCTGTAGCGCGCAAGCGGTGGCCCGGCCAGCAGGCATGCGTTGTGGGCCTCCCTGCTGAGCTGGTATGCACATGGCACCCTATCCGACCTCCGGTGATGGCGTACTTGCAAGGCACTGCAGCGCCAGCAGCCATACGTGTCCAGACCTCGCTCAAGGCAGCCGCGGCCAGCAGCAGGCCTGGGGCCGGGGCTTCGGCCTTGCAGACGCGTAGGGTCACCCCTAGAGTTAGGTATAGGGTTGACATCACGAGCACACCTTGGCATGCGCGAGCATGGTCTGCACGAGCACGCGCTGCGTGGGCAGCGGCGCGCGCGCCCACAGCCGCACGTCCAGCAGCAGGCAGCGCGCGAGTGCGGCCGCGAGGCCGGGCGCCGGCGCGGCCGCGCGCGCCAGCTCGCCCGCCGCGCGCAGCAGCGAGGGCGCCAGGTGCCGCGGCGCCGCGCGCGCCAGCAGGTGCGCCACCAGCTCGGCGCCTGGCGGCGCGGCGCAGGCGCACCCTGACCCTATCGCTGCCGGGCGGTGAGCGATGCGTATGGCAACGGCGCAAGCCCCGCTGCTCTGCCGCCGGAACGGCGCAGCGGGCCTCACGCCATCGCTGCGCGAGGTCAGCGAGCAGCAGGGCAGGATCCGCATGTTCCCATGCCGCCTTGCACGCTGAGTGACACAGCAGCTTGCGCGGCGGCTGGCTGCGGGCACCTGACGAGCACGCGGGCCCCGAGCGAGCAGCATGGGCAAACAAAGAGGGCAGCAGCCTAGGGGAGCTGCCTCCGCGCAGTAACCCAGCCCAGACAAGCGGCCAGCAAGTCGGCCCGATGGCGGCAGCGCGCGTGCGGCGCCCGCAGGCGGGGCGCACCCGACAGCTGCGCAAGGCTCTGCCGGTTGGAGGGGCTGTCCTCCAGCACGGCCGCCAGCAGCTGCAGCACGGCCACCGCGCGCGACGGCTCCTCCGCGCCGCCGTCGCCGGCCGGCGCGTCTGCACGACGCTCGGCCGCTGGTGTTACTGAGGCACGGCGGGGAGACTGCACGCCGCTTCCTGCGGAGGGTCCTGCTCTGCGCCAATAGGTTGCTGCGCTCGCAGCTGGATTTGATTTGCCAAACGGTCGCTGCACATTACTGAGTAGGCGCAGGTTATATAATAAGCCTTGGGACCCCGCAGCACATGCGGCCGCCCGCTCCTGACAAGCAGAGCGGCGAGGCGCCGGCACGCGCACCGAGCTGCTCCAGGAGTGGCAGCAGCACGGCGACGCCGCCGAGGCAGGGCAGCAGGTTGCGCAGCTGGCGTGTGCAGCACAGGCGGCTGCCCTCCAGCAGCGCCGCCGCGTCGCCGCCCGCCGTGTCGTACAGCAGCCGGCCCGCCGACGCCTGCGCCCCGCGCAGCCTTAATCTGACTGAAAATGAAAGAGCGAGGCCGGCGGGTACGCGCGTTGCTGTCCGTCTTTGGTCACGTCTCAACGTCACAGATCTTGGCCTTGGTGAGGACTGGGGGGCGCGCGCGCGCTGCAGCGCGCCGCGCGCGCGCCTGCGGGTTGTAGCTGAGCAGCAGCCGCTCCGCCAGGCCCTCCAGCGCGCCCTGCTGCGGCGCCGCCGCCGCCGCGGGCTCGGCGTGCGGCACCGCGCCGCCCGCCTCCTCGCGCGCCACCGCGGCCTGGCACTCCAGGCCCTGCTCGTGCAGCGCCGCGGCCTGGCCTGCGCGCGGCGCGCCCCCGCGCTGGCGCCCCTGGGGGAAGCCCCTGCGCTGACACCCCGGGCGGGACCGGGCAGGCCGCGCCGCGGCCTGCCTCCCGCGCGGCACTGGCCAGCGTGTGTTCCCTCTCTGCCGTCCACATCAGTCGTATGGACCGCGCCCGCCCATGCGCAGGAGGCGCTTGCCACCACAGGCCTGCCACCATGCGACCTGTCCGGGTGGGCACGTGGCTGAAGGGGCGGCCGGCGCGGGGCAGCACCGGGCTTGAGCACGCCGTCGAAGATGTGCACGGTGCCCATCTGGCCGTGCAGGCCGTCGGCGGGCGCGCCCGCGCCGCTCTCGCACGCGTCCACGCGCGCCGCCAGGCTGCACGCATTCAACGGCTCGGCCACCTGCCCCGCGCGCGCTCCTGACGATCATCGCAGAGCGCGGCAGCGCTGTGCGCCGCCGGCCGCCGGCAGAGCCGCCGCCTGTTGGACACCCTTCGGCGCTCGCCGCACGGCACAG
>JAABUV010003541.1_pt1 | contig 19784 bp, 26 predicted proteins | sample 5559971 | NCBI WGS metagenome assembly JAABUV01 (sample SAMN10711881, study PRJNA513362) | rock metagenome | isolation source: Antarctica rocks | place: Antarctica: Victoria Land, Knobhead nord | collected 2015-12-19
ACGGGTCGCGTGACCACGCGCCGAGGCAAGATTGCTTGCCGCTGCGTCGCACTCACAGTCAGGCTGCCACAGCGTGTGAGCAGACAGGCGACCCTTGGCCACACCCCCTCCGCAGGCGCGCAGGGCCTCGAGCGCCGGGGGCGCAGGCGGGCGCGCGCCTTGGACAGGTGCCCACCGGACGCGCCCGCGCCGCCAGAGCGGCGCAGCGAGGGCAGCTCGGCCTCCACCGCCGCCAGAAGCGGGTCCAGGATGTGCCGCGCCGCGCCTGCGCCCCGGGCGCGCGGGGCCGCCTCAGCCGCAGCGCCGCCATGCGCGCCACGGCCACACCCGTGCACCAGAGCGCGTCGCACGGTTGGACGGGCGGCAAGCCGCCAGGCGCATGCTCAGACGAGCACTGGAAGGCGATAGCGGCCAGGCATAGACCGCTTGTGACCATGCTCACTGAGCGGCCGGCGGTGGATCAGCTGACAGATTTCCACAAGTGCGTACTGGCACCTGTCCTAAATCAACGTCCCTAGACAGGGCGCACGCCATTCCAGACGCTCAAAACCCTTTGAAGCCCTGTACCGGCTGCCCGCGCCTGCGGGGGCGGTCCAGGCAGCCACGGAGACCCTGGCATGCGCCATTGCAAACGGCCAGATGCTGAAACACCCCAAAACAGCCCTGCACCGGCGCCGCGCGCCTGGCGGGTCGGCCCAGGCGGCTGCGTTGGCGAGCACGGCGGCCTCGTGCGCGACGCTGGGCAGGCAGGCGCCGGCCAGGAAGCGGCCCAGCTGGCGCAGCGCCAGGCCGCGCAGCGCCGCCGGCAGCGGGGGAAGTGTCAGGGGGCCGCTTGCACGAAAGTGGGTGGCCGCAAGCTGTGAGCATAGCATGCAGCTGCAGCAGGCCACACAGCAAAGGAGCTTGCAAGCGCGCTCGGGCATGCCGTCAGGTAGTGACTGCCTGACAGGGCTTCCAGGTCACGCTCGTGACAGCCTGTTCTGGGGCAAACGACAGGGCAGCAGGGGCATGTCACGTGCACAGCACGCAGAGAGGCTGCCCTGTGCTGAGCAGCCGAGACGGGCACTGCGCGGCCTGCCCATGCATGGGGGCGGCGGGCGAACGAGCAGGCGCAGGGGCTCGGGCGGGCGGCGGGCGGGCGGCGAGGGTAGGTTAGTAGGGTTAGGGCGCGCACAGCTCGGCCAGCCGCGTGCCGATCAGCAGGTACGCGTCGTCCGGGCCGTCCAGGCGCGCGGCGCGCGCGCGCACCGGCGCCAGGCCGGCGCCGAGCGCCTCGCCGGCCGTGCCGGCCTGCAGCAGGCGCTGTGCGTCGCGCAGCACGCGGTCCAGGCTCTCCGTCGGCGCGGCAGCCGCCGGCGACGCCCGCGGCGCCGCCCTGCCCCGCACACAGCGCCCGTTGCACGCCCGCTGGTGGCTCTCCCCGGGTGGCGGCAGCACAGGCGCAGCACGGTCGTGGCGGTGCAGAGGGGATCAGCGCGGGCGGCACAGCGCATCTGCACAACGTGTCAGGGGGTTGCCCCTGATCCGCGCGCCACGCCACGCTCCTGGCTTTTGTGCGCTGCCCCTGGGCGGTGCCGGCCGCCGCGCTGCCCCGCGCGCCTGGCTGCCCGTTTTTGCAAAAAGCAGCACGGGCTGCGGCGGAGTCGGCCCCAGGGCAGCACGCACCGGGGCGGCGCGGGCTCCTGCAGCACGGCGGCCATGGCGGCGCGCCGCGCGGCGGCGGCCTCCGACATGTCCAGCGCAGGCGGCGGCGCGACCGGCAGCTCCGCATCGCCGCTCGACCCCGTGGACAGCAGCCGCCCGAAGCGCAGCATGCGGCCGGTCCGGATCGGCGCCAGGCCGGCGGGGCCGCCGTCGGCGCCCTGCGTGGGCGGCGAGGCGGAGCGCGATGCGCTCGCGGGCTCGGAGGGCGCCTGCGAGGCAGGGTTTGCATTGCAGGGTCTCACACCGTCCTTGGCTGCACGAGTGCACGCGCTTGACATGCGCGCCTGGCGAGTATGGGTTCGACAACACGATTTCTAGCTCGCCTGTGAGCACTGCTGCTGGCAGGCAGGGCCTGGCCGCATGGCGGGGCGCGGGTCTCAGGGAGGCCAAGCCATTTGGGCTCATGCAGGCGCGCGCGGCGACCCTGCGGCCTGAGCGCGCGTGCACGCCCGACGCCATGCTGACGGCCACAGACGCAGGCTGCCGCTCCTGGCCGGCGGGCGGGCCCGCGCCTGCTCGGCGGTGGCCGCGTGCGCGGGCAGCGGCGGCGCCGGCCCCGCCGCGGCAGGGCTGGTCTGCGCCGAGGTCGCCGCGCTGGGCGGCGAGCGCGAGTCGCGGTCGTCGCGGAACATGGGATTGTGCCACGCCGCGCCGCCCAGCCCCTGGGCGCCGCCCGGCGCGCCGGCGGGCGACGGTGTGGCGTCCGGCGCGGCCTGAACAGGCGCCGCCTCCTCGCCCGCGCCCGGCACTTGCGGAGCAGGCCCGGCCGGCGCCGCGGCCGGCGCGGCGCGCGCGGCCGGCAGCTCGGCGCCGGCGCTGGCGCTGCGCGGGCGGCCGGCGCCGAAGAAGCCGGCCAGGCCGGCGGCCCTCGACGACAGCGGCGTGGAGCCCCGCTCGCCCGGCGGCACGGGGCTCACGTCGTAGTCGGGCCCGACGTACAGCACCGGCGGCGCCGCGGCGCCGCCCTCGTCGCTCGCCACGGGGCTCACGCTGCCGTCCGGCCCGACGTAGAGCGCCGGCGGTGCGGGCGCGGGCGCGGCGCCGGCCGGCGCGGCCGTCAGCGAGATGATGCCGGCGGCGCCGGGCTTCGGGGCGTCGGGCGCCTTGTCGGCCGCGCCGGCGGCGGGCAGGGCCATGCCCGCCTGCGGCGCCCAGGCCGTGTTGGTCTCGGGCGGGTCCCCGGACGGCGCGCCCGCGCCCGCGGCGGGCGCTGGCGACGCAAGCGGCAGCTCAGCGGGCGGCTCGGGCACGCGCGGGGCGGGCGGCTTGGGCGCGTCGGGCGCGCCGCCCGCCAGCCCGGCCGCCGCCAGCGCGAGCGTAAAGCTGCTGGGGTCGCCTGCCGCGGCCGTGACGGGCAGGCCGACGGAGGGCGCGCGCTCTGCGCCCGCGGCCGCCGCCGCACTCGGCGAGCCCGGCAGGCTGGGCAGCTCGGCGACTGCGGCTGCGCGCTCGAGCGCACGGCGTGCGGCCGCGACCGCCGCGCGCCCGGCCGCTGGCGCGGCGGCGCCGGTCGGGAAGCCGGCCAGTGCGGCGCGTGCGGCCGCCACCGCCGCCGCGCCCTCCGGCGTGCGCTCGCCGCCAGGGGGGCAGCCGGCGAGCGCGGCGGCCGCGGCGCCCACCGCACGCCGCGCCGCCGGCGACGCGGCCGCGGCCGTGGCCGGGTAGGCCGCCAGCGCAGACGCAGCCGCCGCCGCCGGCGAGCCCACTGCACCCGCGCCCGTGGTGGCTGTGGCCGGCCGCGGCCGGCCAGCCGTGGCGTCCTCGCCGGCGGCGCGCGCCGGCCGCGCGCTGGCCGGCGCCATGCGGCCGCTGCGCAGCGGCGAGCCGCCGCGGCCGACGCCAGGCCCCGTGCTGGCGCGCAGCGCGCGGCCGGCAGGCGGCGTGGCGCGCGCGGCGCGCCCAGCGCTGCCGGGCGCGCCGCCGCGGCCGGCCGGCGCCGGCGGCAGCGCCGGCAGCGCCGCGAGCGCTGCCCGGGCGGCGGCGAGCGCGCGGCGCGCGTCGGCGGCGCCCGGCGTGGGCGCCGCGCGCGCGGGCGCCGCGCCCGCCGGCGCTGCGTCCGCCTCAGGGTATGCGTCCAGGGCGCGCCGCGCGGCGGCCACCGCGGCGGCCGCGCGCGTGGGCGACGCGCCCGCCTCTGGCAGCGCGGCCAGCGCGTCATGCGCGACGGTCACCGCCGCGCGCCCGGCCAGCGGCGAGCCCGGTGTTGGGTGCGGGTACGTCTGCGCGGCGCCGCCAGCGTCAGGAGCCAGGCCGTAGAGCTGCGTGGCGGTGTGCTGCTGACGCAAAGTGGCGCTGCCTGCTGAGGCGCGTGCCAAAACCGGCGTGCACTGTGTTTGCAACAGCGCTCAGTTGACAGGACAGGCGAGGATGTTGTGAAGCAAGTCATCGTGTATTATGACACTGCTTGCACTGATTCATGCAGCACACACCAGAACGCGCAGTAACCCTGAAGGCACGTGGCCCCTCCCACATCCCAGACATTGTCGCACCTCCAGCGCGGCGCGCGCGGCGAGCACCGCGGCAAAGCCGGCGCCGCCGGCGTCGGCCGAGTAGGCGGCCAGCGCGGCCTTGGCGGCGTCGACGGCGGCGCGCGGCCCGCTGCCCGACGCCGCGCCGCCGGCGGCCTCGCGCGCGGCCGCGCGGTCCAGCGCGCCGCCGTAGCCGTGCGCCGCGTGCGCCGCCAGCGTGGCCTTGGCCGCGGCAATCTCCGCGCGGCTGCTCTTCAGCGGCGTGCCGGATGGCGGCGTGGCTGCGGGCGCAGCGGCGCCTGCGCGCCGCCGGGCGCTGAGCTACGCCTCTGCATGGAGCGCAAGCGTCTGGAGCGCGCTGCTGCCTCATGGCACCAGCCCGCCATGCAGCTTGCGCTTAATGGCTGGTGAGGTTCCGCTACCCCTTTTGCTCGTTGCGTATCCTGCTTGCCACAAGTTTCGTGACCACGAAGGACTTGCCTTGCAATATATGCGCGGGAGCTTGCGCAGCTGACGCCCGGTGACTTAATGACATAGGTGATGCATTCACTTGTCGTCTAGCAGGCGACGGGTGCCGGGTAGTGCGACGTCAATGACATCACCGCCACCAGGGTAAGCTTTGCTTGGTCACGCGCTTAGTGGCGCCTTTGTGACCGCAGTGGCCGATGCGGGAGCTTGTCAACAGGGTACGCAAGCGCTGGGCGCCGGCGCTGGGCGGCAGGGCGGACACCTGCTGGCGGAATTGACGCGATCTTGTCCAGCAGCGTCTTGACGGTCGACAGCGACGCCGGGTCGTCCGGGGCGGCGGCTGGCGCCGCAGCCTCCCTGCGCGGCGCGCCGCCCGCCGGCACGCCCAGGCCGCTCTTGGCAGCCGAGGGCGGCCGCGCCACGTTGGCCAGCGCGCGGTCCGCCGCGGCAAGCGCGGCGGCCGCCTGCGCGGCGGCCGGGCCGGCGGCGGCCGGCGCGGGGCTGGCGCCGGGCCGGCCGCTGGACGCCGGGCCGGCAGGCGTGGACTGCCCGCTCAGCAGCTCCACCGGGAAGCTGGTCACGGAGCGCTGCGGGCTGGCCGCCGCGGACGTCGTCGCGGATGCCAGCCCCTGCGGCGCGCACGCGCCGGTGCGTTTGCGCGCTTGCGTCGCTGCCAGCGCACGCAGCCTGCATCGCTGCGCGGCGGTCGCTGCTGCGCCGCGCCGCCGCATGTTGCAGAGGCTACTTGCCTTTACACAGGAACAGGCTCGGGTCTGAGCGTGGGTGGCACGGGTCTGAGCGTGGGTGGCAGGGCGCGGCAGCGTCACGCGCTCGCATGTGCCGCGGGCCGGACCTGGCCGCCGAACGCCTTCATGGGCGACAGCTCCACCGGGAAGCTCTGCAGCGCGCCCGCGTCCCCCGCGGCGGGCGCGGCGGGCGCCTGCGCAGTGGCGGCCGCCGCCGGCGCCGCGGGCCGCGGCAGGTGCAGGCCGAGCGTGGCGTGGTCGGCCGCCGCGCTGCTGACGCCGTCGGCGTACGTGCGCGCCATGCCCTCCAGCGTCAGCCCGCCGCGCCGCCACCAGGGCCGGTAGTCCACCATGATCTGCGCGGCCGCCGCAGGCAAGATCACCCGCTTTCGGGGCGGTTCGCGCCGGCGGGGTGGCCGCCTGCGGCGGTACGCTGCAGCTGAACGGCAGCTTCCTGCATGCGCAGCAGGCGGCGCATTCGCTGCGCGCTCAGACTGGTGCTCAGACTGGTGCTCCTCGCCGGGGAGCCGTCCTTGGAGAGAGAGGCAGCGCAGGCAGCCAGCGCCGGGGGCGCAGCAGCGCCCGCACACCTCCTCCAGGATCGCCTGCATCTGGACGGGCGTGAACTCGACGTTGGGGTTGGTGCTGTTGACGTAGCTGCCCAGCTCCTCCTGCGCGCGCGCCGCCGAGCTTAGCTAGGCGGACCGCGCGGGCGCGCCCTGTGCTGCGGCGCGCGCTGCCTGCCTGGCGGGCAGCCGCTAGGATGCTGGAGAAGGAATAGGCGCAGCGAAGGCAGGGCTTGTGGGCCGATCGGGCTGCAAGCCGGACTTGCGACCCTGAGCGCTGTTGCAAGCTCACGCCTCCGCACGAGCAGCATGCTAGACGAGTGTCTTGGCAAGCTCTTGTAGGCAGCACAGGTGCGCGTGCGCGACAGGCGCTGTGAGACGCGCGGCGCGAGGCGCGCACCCTGTTGAGCACGCCATCACCGTCCTTGTCGAACGCGGCGAATATCTCCTGCACCTGCCGCCTGCTTTCTGCGTCCATCACGGTGGCCTGCTGCTCCGCAGGGGCTTCAGCACCCAGCCGCTCCATATACGCTCTCGTTGCGCTTATTACTGCCGCGCAAAGCGCATGGACTTTGGCACCGCGCCTGGGTGCTTACCCAGGGTGCACGAGCTGACAGCGACTGACCGCAGGATTGCTGCGAGTTCATGTTTGAAGGCTACCCTACTTGAACAAAGCTGCCCTAGTTCTTGAATAAAAGAATAATATTAACAAATATTAAGCATGTAGCCTTGATGTTGACATCAACATGCATTCCTCATGAGGTCCCTGATCAGTAGCGCTTGGCAATGCGCATCCCGATCGAGATCGCGAGAGGCTGCATTGCAGTGCATTGTTTCAGTTGCTTGGCGTGTTGACTTGAGGCACAAGTGGACAGGCTCGCATCAATACCTCACGTGCAGATGTAAGGCGCTGAGTGCGGGAGGCAAGGGCATGCACTGATGGACAGCGGCGCGAGCACCAGCGGCCGCAGCACCAACCTGGTGCTGCTGTTCACGGGCGGCGTGCTGGTGGGCAGCGCCGTGGCTGCAGGCGCCGTGTACGCGTACTTGCAGTACCTGCCAGGGCCCGATGTTGACGCACGGAGGCCGAGGAGACGCGCCAAAACCGGTGTCGGGTGCGTGCCAGGGCCTTGAAGGCGCGGCAGCACTGCTGCACCGGTAGCCCAGCCTGGCTCTGGCCACGCGTGGGCGCGAGCGCCCGTCACCACAACTCAAGCGTTGACAGTACGTGCTGCGAACCAGCGAGACAGTTCGGCCCTTGCAGCTCGTGCGGTAGAGTTGAACGATGATGATGGATGCGTCAGGCATGCATGAGAACAATGGGGAGCACGCCTTGCTCTTGGGCGTCGTAAGGATGGTGCTGTGTGCGCAAGCAGCGGCCGGCCTGCCAGCCCCAGGAGGCGCAACGGCCGCAGCGCGGGCGACAATGGGGAGCCCATGTCGCCGCGCGTGCGGATGAACGGTGACGCCGCGCGTCCCTTTGAGGTCCGCCTTCACCTACAACCTATAGTGTTAATTGCGCTTGAGTGCTTTCTTGCGTAGGGCATTCCTCTCACGGTAAACAGGGCCAGCTTTGACGTGTGGCAGTGGTGTGGCGCAGGACGGCGACAAGCCGAGCACGTCGCCCAGGCGCCCTCCGCTGGCGCGCGGGGTGCGGCCTTGCGCCCGCTGCTTGCTCAATGTGCTGGCAAGCGTCTTTCCGGTGGCACTGCCGGCCTTGGCACTGCTCAGAGCCCGTTCCAGCTCTCCGTGTCCTGAGATGAGAAGGCCAGGGAGGGTGCCACAGCATGGATGCCTGTGGTGAACAACAAGTACAGCCTCACACTGCACCGCTCCGTGCGCAGGACGCGGCGGAGGATGAGGAGTGGCGGTGGCGCGCGGGCGCGGGGCCGCCCTCGGCCTCACACCACGGCGCCGCGCCTGCCCCGGTGCGCGACGTGTTGTTCATCGCTTCCGAGGCAGCCTGTGAAGGATAGCCAGCTTGCGAGCGGCGCCCTTTACCTACGCCTTGCTCTAGCCTGCATGGATGGAAGGCGTGCCTTAAGGAAGGGTTGTGACATGGGCAACTGACAATTGTCGCGGGCAGGCTGACGACCGCGGGGCGCGGCCGTGGCGGCCGCAGCCTGCGCCAGCGGATGGCTCGCACCGGCCGGCCAGGGCCAAGGAGTTCCACAAGGAGCACAACGCGGCGGTGCGCGCTGCCGTGCTGTTGCCTGGCGCAGCCGCGGGGCAGCCATGCACGAGCCCTTTCAACGTGCGGTTCGCACCAATCTGGTACCAAGTAGATGAGCGGCGAGGAGCATGGGCAGAGAGCGCAACACATGCATGCATGTTCCTGACACGCCTGCAGCTCCGAGCAAGACTGGGCTGTTATGAGCACAGGTCTGCATGCGTGGCCTGCACTGCTGCCCTTGCTTGGCACTCCACATGTGACACTCACCGGTCTCAACGCAGGCTTGGCCGCTGCTGCTTCGCGGCCGCAGCCTGCATTCAGAGTGGCAACTCCCACCCGCTATTTTGCTGGGCGCCAAGCAGCCTCGTGCCGTCCGCCTTGGGGCCCGTTTCCGCACACTAGCCTCTGCACCCACCGTGCGTGACATTTGAAGCATGCCGTCTGCGCGGCGGCCAGGCGCTGGCGGGCGCGGCGGCGGGCGGGCAGGCGCCAGGCGCGAAGGGGGTGCTGGCGCACACGCTGGTGCCGCCGCCGTACGCGGCGCCCATGCCGCACCCGCCGCCCGCGCACACGCTCACGCCCGCCTCCGACATGGCGCTGGAGGGCAAGGCGCGGCCAGCGCCCGCCCGTGGGTCGGCGGTAATCACGCTGCGCGCTGGTGGGTAACATCGCCGGACAGCGTGCCAGGGGCTGTCCCGCTCACTGTGCACGCCTGTTCCCGCCACACTGGATTCTTTTTCTGGGGGCCCGGAATGTTAACAACGACGCTCGGGGAGAACCCGCCATGCACGCGCCAAGCTTGCGCCGGCACGCGCGCCGGCAGATCATTGAGGACGCGGCGGTGCACGAGCAGTACTGCCGCGTGATCACGCCGGAGCCCGCCATCAACGAGGAGACCGAGGAGGTCACCTTCCTGCTGCAGCAGTGCCTCGAGCTGAGGCGCGGCCCGGTCGCATCTCCTGCCTCGAGGCGAGACCATGGCCAGCATCCCCATGCGCGCATGCCAAGCAGGCGAGCTGTGCTGCGCCACGTCGCGGCAGCTGTCCCACATGCAAGAGCTGGCGCGCGAGAAAGGCGCGCGCCGCGCGCAGGGACAAGTGGCTCTTCCGACCGGCGGTGCCGCCGTGTGCGATGCCGCCGCTGCCGGAGGCGGCCGCGCCCTCGGACGTGCAGCCGGCGCCCTTCGACTGGGTGCCCGCCGAGCCCAGCGCTCACGTGTTTGAGATGGACGACGGCATCGTGCGCGTGTGGCCCGACGCCAGCCGGTCCGAGGAGCCGTACGCCGTGCCGGGCACGTCCTACGAGTTCTTCTCCGACATGCACCGGTGCGGCTCATCCTATACCCTACCCTGAGCGCAGGGCTGCAGCAGTTCACACCTGCCTGCCAGGCTGCTGCACAGGACCGAGCGCGCCTGGGTGCTGCCTGGGCGGGGCGCGTTCTCTGCTCCATGGCAGGCGCCCGGTCGTGCGCCGCCCGGCCTCCCGCGGCGGCGCCTGACGCCGCGGGCGCGCAGGATCCTGCGCATCTCCACCATGGGCCCGGTCAAGACGTTCAGTCACCACCGACTGCTGCTGCTGGAGCAGAAGTTCAACCTGCACGTGCAGCTGAATGCGGACAAGGAGTTCCTGGCGCAGAAGAGCGCGCCGCACCGCGACTTCTACAACGTCCGCAAGGCGCGGCGCCCTGCGCTGCGCGCCGGGCGCTGCTGACAGATGAGGGTCCCGGCGCTGCGTGGTGACCTGCTCAGAACCAGACATAGCGGCATGATGCGGCCGCTGGTTCTGTTTCTTCACGAGGCGGAAGCATATTAGCGCTCACACATGCATTGGTCGCACATGCTGAGCTGGGCTGCTTGCAGCTGAGACGCCTGCGCTGTTCCCAATCACGCACACTCATGCGTCTATTAATTAACGAGAAGTCTGATGCTCTCATATGCAGACCAGATACGCGGTACAAACCATGCTCGCGCTGCATTACATGCTGGGAGTTAATGCAGGAAAGGCTCGTATGCCCGCAGATCGACACGCACGTGCACCACAGCGCATGCATGCACCAGAAGCACCTGCTGCGCTTCATCAAGAGCAAGCTGCGCAAGGAGCCCGACGAGGTGGTCATCTTCCGCGACGGCAAGTACCTCACGCTCAAGGAGGTGTTCGAGTCGCTCAACCTGACTGGGTGCGTGCTGGCTGCTTGGGTGCACTGCCCCACCGCCTGCATGAGTACGCGCTCTGGTGCATGTTTTGCCGACCAATCGCGCTCCTCGCAAGCCTGGAAAGGGGCCATCCAGCACCCTTGCTGTCCAGTGCTGGTCTTTTCATATTTTTAAAGTTCTTCTTTCAACTGCAATAGCTCCAATGTCAACATAGGCAGCACTATGGAGGCGGGATATCAGTGCTAGTGCGCTGACCCGCCCAGGTACGACCTGAATGTGGACACGCTGGACATGCACGCGGACAAGAACACCTTCCACCGCTTCGACCGCTTCAACCTGAAGTACAACCCTTTCGGGCAGAGCCGCCTGCGCGAGATCTTCATCAAGCAGGCGCGCCAGGGCTGCTGGCCGGCGATCGCGACTCGGCGCATGCTGCCTGTCCAGCGTGAGCCTGGCAGAACCTGCATCTGGCCATGCCAGGTAGCTGCATAGGCATGGGGACGGTTGCGTCCCTGCGTAGGCATTTGCTGACAACACGGACACCAGGCTAAAGAGCAGCGCCTTGCAGCCGGCTCCGCTCAGCGTCAGCTGACCAGGCCTGGCCTCTGAGGCAGCAAGGGCACCAGGGAGCCCACCTGCACCTGCACATGCGCCCCGAGTGCGAGCAGGGCAGGCGAGCGCCCGGCTGAGCACGCGCAGAGACGGGGCCGTTCGCGGCGCACGCAGGACAACCTGCTGCACGGGCGCTTCCTGGCGGAGCTGACGCAGGAGGTGCTCACCGACCTGGAGGCCAGCAAGTACCAGCACGCGGAGTACCGGATCTCCATCTACGGCCGCAAGCGCGTGGAGTGGGACATCCTGGCCGCCTGGATCTGCCAGAACCAGCTGTACTCCGACAACGTGGTCTGGCTCATCCAGGCGCGGCCCCTCAGCAAGAGGCTGCCCCGCAAACACGTGCGCAAGCCACCGGCGCATGGCGTCTGAAGCTCATGTGCACACACACAATGCTGGAACCTCTGTGTGAGACGCTTGTTTGCACAAGTCTGTGTGCCTCACCGCTGCGTGCGCTGGAGGTTGCACCCAGATACTCTTGGGCTGGGAGTGTGAGGCATGGTCGCTGCAGGTGCCGCGCCTGTACGACATCTACAAGGCGCAGGGCATCATCGAGAATTTTGAGCAGCTGCTGGACAACATCTTTACGCCGCTGTTTGAGGTCACGGTCGACCCTGCGTCCCACCCGCAGCTCCACCTCTTCCTGAAGCAGGCGCGCCCACAAAAATGATAAGTCCTGCCCATTGCAAGATACCCGCTGTCAGCCTGTGGCTGCTAAGTTAGCCACTTTCTGGCTGGTGCAATCGGGCAGTGTGTGGCTGCGTACCAGCGTTCATGCATGCACCCCATGCTCCATGCCACCTGAGTCGCTCACACACATCCACCTTTGCGATTGAAACCTTGTGACCTCAATGATGTGGCGCAAACAGGTCCTGGATACTCCTGTTGGCTCTAGCACACAGCAGCATCTATCAGCTTGGACATGCCTCTACCAGGCTAACATGCCACAACCAGGCATTTGAGCGCTTCCCCGGTGCGCCATGCAGGTGGTGGGCTTTGACATGGTGGACGATGAGAGCAAGCCGGAGCGGCGGCCGGCGAAGCACATGCAGGGCCCGCGCGCGTGGGACTTGAAGCACAACCCCGCGTACGCGTACTATGCATACTACACGTACGCAAACCTGTTCACGCTGAACAAGCTGCGCGAGGCGCGCGGGTTGAATACGTTCGCGCTGCGTCCTCATGCAGGTGCGCTGCTGCTAGCACCTGTGAAGCGTGAGCCGTGCAATGCCTCGTTTGTGCTTGAACATGCTTGCGACCTGCTTTGGACTGCAATCATGCCCTCTGCACAGAATTACCTGCGACATGAAACCATGAGGGACAAAGGACACTTGCCGCAGCAACCAGGAGCATTAGGCAGCACAGTAGTTGTGCTGTGAGGAGACAGCGCTGACATGGTAAACACATGGTCCAGGCGAGGCGGGCGACATCGACCACCTGGTGAGCGCGCTGATGCTGTGCGAGAACATTGCGCACGGCATCCACCTGCGCAAGAGCCTGCCGCTGCAGTACCTGTTCTACCTGGCGCAGGTGTGCGCCGCTTGTGCACTTGCTTGTGAAGTGTGCTCGGTGACGCACACCAACATCGACAGCGGCTGTTGCCTTGCAGACGCGCCGTACCGCTGACATTGTGTATGCTGTGCAAGGGTATACCTGTGTGCAGCATATGAGCATACAATATTTCTTTATAGTGCATGCTAATCGCACCTGTGCGGGTTGGCTGCACCATTCACATTGAGCATGCGGCGCGCGCAGATCGGGCTGTGCATGAGCCCGCTGTCAAACAACTCGCTCTTCCTGGACTACCACCGCAACCCGTTCCCCACGTTCTTCGCGCGCGGCCTGTCGCTGTCGCTGTCCACAGATGACCCTCTGCAGGCTCGCCTTCCGCGCTCACCCTGTGCATGCATGATGTTGCTCTGCATGGATGAAATGCCATGCATGCAGGAGCTGAGGTGGAGCAGTGGGGCCGGCGCAGATCCACCTGACCAAGGAGCCGCTCGTGGAGGAGTACAGCGTGGCCGCGCAGGTCTGGAAGCTGAGCGCCACCGACCTGTGCGAGATCGCGCGCAACTCGGTGCTGCACTCGGGCTTCCCGCACCAGGCGCGCGCCGCTGCGGCGCCCCGCAGTCGAGCTCTGCGCGCTCCCTGCGCATGTTCCTGGTCACACGATGCTGTCCAGCCACCGCATTGCCATGGCCGATCAGTTTGCCACAGCACTTCCCTTGTCAGCATTGAAGGGACTCCTGCTGAGCTGGCCATGAAGCATCCCATCTCAAGCTGCATAAAGCATCATATTCTCATACTCGCATGCAGCACCCGAGTGCCGCCTGCGTGCGCAGCTGCTGGGTTGATGATGTGTGCACAGCACTGGTCACGCGCGCAGCTCCTGTGCAGAACATGAGTGTTGCGCGCAGGTGAAGATGCACTGGGTGCACCAGCAGTACTGGCAGCCTGGGCCGCAGGGCAATGACATCCACAAGACCAATGTGCCCAACCTGCGCATGCGCTTCCGCTATGACAACCTGCAGGCATGCTGCTCCTGCCTGTTTCCTCAATGTGCATTGGCACTGGCCAGTGCCCACTGCCTGCTGTGTGTTAGAACGGTTCACAACAGTGCCCATGTGTCTCAATTGCTGTGTGTAGACATGGATCATAGCTGCCACTGCAGGCTGCAACTGCATGTCACTGTATCAGGGCACACGCTGCACGCACGTGTGAATTGCAGCTGCCTTGTCTCGAAGCATGACCGGCGTGTGCATTATCAAGCATGGCCCTGTTAACTTCCCAGTGCTGAGTGCCAGTTTGTGTGCAACAGGAGGAGCAGACGCTCGTCCGCAGCGGCGCAGCGGCCTTTGCTGCTCGCGCCGCGGCAGCCGCCCAGCGCAAGGAGGCGCAGTGAGCTGGCTCACGCGGCAAATGCGGCAACAAGTGTCACAGGTGTGATGCTCATGAAATTTTCATGCAAATAGCGGAGGGAGGTGCGAGTGGCGGGAGAGAATGCAGAGATCATAAGGGCATGCACGCTGCACAGGTCTTCGAGCTGCCACGCAAGCCGTGGCTGCATAGTTGCACATGTGAGGGTCCGCTTGGCCAGGCGGAAGGGCTGCCTGGGAGTCACAGCCTATCAACTCATGAGTTGCGTTCCATACTTTACTTCTGCTGGTGGGCTGTATGCTTTCTGCTCGCTAGCTTTCAGTCTTAGATTTATGTGTAGCATGTTTTGTGACCGCCTAGCAAACTTTGCTCTGTGTGCTGAGCCGCCCAGCTTACATGAACTTAACCGGCGTTAGGCCGTGCAGATGCAGATGTCTGTCAAGTGGGTTTATTGCGTTTGTCCATGGTCTGCCCAGGCTGGGCAATGTTGATGCACATCAACTTGCCATCGTCGGTCTTCTTCTGCTAACTGACCATCGGTCTTTAGTCACACGTTCGGACCAAGGCGACCATGCCCATGCATGCCTCGTGTCAAGCAAGATCGACAATGAATCAACAGTGAATTCGCAGCAACACAGGCTGAATCAGCGCCAGCCGGTGACATGCCTCCCCATGCGCACCCTCCCTGCACATAAAGCAATGAACCCAGCATGCGGCACAATCACGACCAGTGCAGAGGACGACCCAAAACTGTGACGCAGTAGTCCTGGCAGCAACCTCTGTGCAGCTAGAACAGCTTCTTGTACTTGCAGAAGGCGAGGATCAGCAGGAAGACGAGCACCGCGCCCGCCGACGACACGCAGGACACCTGCAGACGGCACACTCCATGTCTCAGCACAGGTGTAGCACCAGATCAAAGTATCAGACCCACCTTGAGCCCTCCGTGCTCCACTCCACTACCTGCTGCACCATGGGCAGGTTACTGTGCAGACACCGAAAAAGGTGCCATGCTCCTGTGCGAGGGGGAAGGTTAGTGGGCGCACGATAACAAATGTGTCGTACGAGTCCTCATGCGTGTTGTGCAGGTTCATGCCGAACAGGCCGGACACCACGCCGATGAGCGCCACGGACAGCGTCGCGCTGGTTAGCATCACTTCCAGCTGCGGCGCCAGGCCAAGCATGCAGCGTTAGCCCGTTGGCTACCAGTGTGATCGCCTCCAGCTGTGGCCCCATCTGTCGATTGCTACCTGACCCTGGCTGAGCATGCACCACATGAACCTTTACGGATGCACCACATGAACCTTTAGGGATGCACGAGGTCAGTACCACCTCTGGCTGCGGACCAGGGCGAGAACGCACCGTCACACCCCACACAAGGCAGCACTGGTTCATATCAAGCAATTACCGCTGCCCGTTCAGAAACACACCAAAGCAGCGCAGCTAACGCTTGCTGCCTGAATGCAAGGCCCCAATGGTGATTGGCATGCAGGGTGTGCACCCGGATGAGCTGGTTGCGGTTGCTGTCCAGTTCGATGTTGATGTAGTCCTGCCCCCGCCCACACATTCGCTCAGCAACCAAACGGGCAGCATTCTCTGCGCTCGCAGGTTCAACCACCTGCAAACAGGGCAAGCCCGAACCATCACAATAAGATCATGCAGGCCAGCGCCAACCGGGCCAATCGCAAGCGCTCAAGCCCAGCACATGGCTGCTCACGCGGCTGCAGGCGGAAGGGGCACAGCCGCCAAGGCGGCAGCGCACATAATCATTCCCCATGGGATCCAGGGCTCTGCACATGAGCGCTGTGCATGGGCTCGCACCCAGAGCCGGCCTTCCTTTCCTCCTTTCCATGCTCTTTCCTTTCCTTCCTTTCCTTCCCTTCCTTCCATTCCAGGCCCGGGGGCGCGCCTCGGTGTCGTCGATGTACTCGCACAGCGTCTGCAGCTTGTTGTACGTGTTGTCCATCTGCAGGAAGGAGCCCTCCAGCACCATCTCCACCTCCGCGATCTCCTCCTCGTCGCGCTCGGCCGCCTCGTCAAAGCCCTTGGGCGTGTGCGGCGTGCCGTGCGGCTGCAGGCGCAGGCTCGTGCGGTCCAGCGTGTGCAGCAGCGAGGACTGCGCGCGCGCCCCGGCGCGCCCGCGTCAGGCCTTCCGCATGCCGACCCGGGCGGCCGCGCCGCTGGCTTGCAGCATCAGGCATGCAAGCGGGCGCCCTCATCAACCACGCTGCAGGCTCAGCAGGACTGCTTTGTCAGCCCAGGACCCCCGCACAGCGCCCACCGACAACAATAATCATCTGAACAGGTCAAGCGCATGCGGCCGATACTGCGCGCGGCAAGGGCACACGCCTGGCGCTCCAGCAGGTCCATGGCGCGCGCGGTCAGGTTCATCTGGTGCATGTCGGAGTCGTCGTCCAGGATCTTCTCCAGCACCTCGCGCAGTGTCTCCACGCGCGTCGTCAGGCGCACCAGCCGGTTCTTGATGCGCCGCACGCGCTCCAGGTTGGCCGTGCTGACCTGGCGCGCGCCGCAGCAGGAACCGCCCTCGGCATCCTGAAGCGGCGCCCCGGATGCCGTGCAGGGGCTCCCGTCTTGCCTCCTGCTTCTGCATGGCAGCGGATGCCTGATAACTTGCGAGAAGTCGTCTGCGCTGGCACTCGCTCTGCACAGCTTCATCCTGACAAGCAAGGCTCCCCCATAACAGTCCATGTGTACTCGCACAAAGCTCCTGACATACCAGAAACATGTTCCGCAGACACCCTCAGCAACCCTGCCGTAAGCCAATATCCACAACGGGCCGGGCGGCTGCGCATGCTGAGGGACCTGCCCGGCCCACATACCTTGGCGGTCAGGTCGTCCAGCGCGGGGTGCGCGGCGGCCTCCAGGTCCGCGGACAGCTGGTCCAGGTGCGAGCACACCTGGCGGCCGCACAAAACCATGAGGCCAAACCTCCCTGCCCTAACTCTCGCATAAGGAGTCCACTAGTGCTTTCAGATCACTGAAATGCTGCAACACCTGAGCTGTCCCGACAAGGGCTGCACTGCCAGTGGAGACCGCGACTGCTCCTGCAACCCTGTCACAGGTCAGTCGAGTCGCAACACATCTGGTCCCACAAGTGACACACTTTACACGACTGCCCCAGCACGCGCAGGTCTGCTACCCGGTGCCCATAAAAGCACGCTATGTGCCCATGCACACACACCCCACATTGGCCCCCCGCCATGGGGAAGGGGAGGCCTCTATCGCGTGGTGGGTGGGCTGGCCCCTTGCACGGCTGCAGGACGCACCACATCCAGCATCACCTCCAACGCGCGCAGCTCCTATCAGCCCCCTGCTGTGGGACATGACAGGCCCTGTCGCAGGGTGCGCGGGCGGGCCCCTGCGGGCGGCCGCAGGGGCGCACCACGTCCAGCACCACCTCCAGCGCGCGCAGCTCGAACGGCGACTGCTGGTGCTGCGCGGCCTCGCGCTGCTCGGCCGCCTGCACCGCGGCCACCAGGTCCGGCACCGACTGGCTCACGCCCGGCGCGCCCAGCGCGCCGTCCCGCGGCGTCAGCCGCCGCTGCAGCTCCTCGATGAACGCGACCTGCGCGCGCGCGCGCGCGTTCGCCCGCCTGCGCCCGCTGCCGGCACTGCGCCATGGCCCGCAGACTCAGCAGGAGCGCGGCAAGAGCGCGCTCACGGACCCGCGCTCAGCAATCGTTGACCCTGGCGAGCTGGCGGCCTGCCGCGCAGCCTGAGCAGCGCCTGGCAGGCCGCATGCTGCAGACACCTCATCCGCGTTGCTAAAGGACCGAGGAGGCCGGCGCGCGCGCGGCCGGGCGGGCGCGCGCACCACGCTCTCCTCGTCCGCGTTGACGATGAACACCTCGTCCTTGGTGATGATGCACTTGATGTGCTCCAGGTTGACCACGAGCGCCTTGTCGCGGCACAGCAGCGCGCTGGGGTAGCTCGTGTTGAGGTGCGGGTCCAGCAGGCGCAGGTCGCGCAGCTGCACGCCCAGCTGGTGCACCAGCGCGTGCTTGTCCGCCTGCGCGTCCCGCCCCTGGCCTTAGCGCCGGGCGCGTCCCTGGCCACGGGCGGCGTCGCGACGGGCTACGGCCCTGTGTGCACGAGCGCGCGGCTATCCGCCTGCGCAGCCAGCCCCTGCCGATGCGCCATGCATACCCCTGTTCTCAGGCGGCGTCACATTGGACAATGCCCCGTCGTACACCAGCGCGCGCTGGATCTAGCTGGCCCCCCGCCTCGCCACGCGTGCAAGTCAAGCCTATCGTGCCGGCGCACGTCTCACTGTGTCTGGCATGCATGATGATGGCATGCCTGGCACGCACAGGCGGCACGCCAGCAGCATGGCAGCCTGACGTCACCTACACATCCTGCAGTGCAAAATCCGGTAGCTGGGGCGTCTGTTGAGCCCGCCGCGCGAGCGAGCAGGACACAGCGAGCAGCTCCGGGCGGGCGGCGCGCGCGGACGCGCGCCTGGATGACGCTCGTCTCGCCGTTGCGGTCGAAGCGCACCCACTTGCGCAGGCCGCCCAGGCCGCCCTTCTTGCGGTCGAAGGCGACCTTGGCGACTGCGGTCGCCATATCGCTGCCGGACAGGTTGCGACGCAGGCCGCCGCCGACCGTCGGCGACGGCGGCGCGCTGCTCGGCGTGGACGCGCCGTCGACGCCCCGGCCGGCGCCGCCGTCGGTGTGCAGCAGGCCCCGCATGGCGCGCGCGCGGCGGCGGCGGCGGCGGCGGCGGCGGCGGCGGACACGAGGCGCGGCTCACGGCGCTGCTGCGGCAGGCAGCCGCCCGGGCAGGGGCCCTGCACGCGGGCGAGTGCTGCCTGGTGAACGACAGGGTTGGACAAGCGCGGGCAGCGCTTGACGCGGCGCGGGGGGTCAGCCGCACGACAAGAGCAGCCGCTGCAGCCGCCTCGTACGGTTTCGGGGACTCAAGGCGAGCTCGGCACACTCAGCGGCGGCTGCAGTGCTGGCAGCCGCTGAGCAGCAGGACAAGCCTCACCAGGCTGCTGCTGAGAGCTGGGTTGATGAGCAACAGGTGCGAGTCGTGGCGCAGGGCTGCGCTCCGCAGATTTGCAGTGGAAGGCCGCGGCACAGCGCCACAGCTGGGACAAGCTTGCCGCAACACCGGGACCGACTGCCTTGAGGCGGGAGGCCAGCTTGCAGCCCAGGCAGGGCCCCACCAAGAACGTCCAGCGCCCGCAGCCCAGCTGCCATGCGTAGGACCCGCGCTCCTCAGCCAGCTCACTGCAGTGCTCCCGCAGAGCTACCTCCCAAGGTGCTTGGAGCTCTGCCTGTGCCGTTGGCGCGCCGACAAATGCTGCCGCCCTCTCCTCAGTGCGGTGCCTGTTGCCACCGCGTGCGAGTTCAGCGGTGCCGCTACCGCGGGGTCAGTGTGGTGTCAGTGCGGTGCGGGTCCAAGCGAGCTTAAGGAGGCAGAAAAGAGAGGGCAGCCGGAGAGCATCTGAGAGCTACCTGGTGATTGATCTACTTAAAGGGGCCCACTAAGTACATCAATCAGCGAAGGGGCCCACTTGCGCCAGGACACAGTCAGGCTTCTGTTCGCATTTGGCCTTGCGTTGCCAGAGCCCTTGGGGTTGTGCTGCTGCTGCACCGTGGCGCCAGGTGCACAGCCTGCGGCAGGGACTGGTCAGGACCACGCACTGTGCTGCTCGCAGTGCAAGCGCTGCATGCTCGCATGTGGGACAGGTAGAAGCTCGAACAAGCCTCTGTAGGACCCGGACAGCTGCAGTGGCCTCCCCGGCGCCGAGCGCGGCCAGCGTGGAGGCGCACATTGGCCTGCAGCGCACCCACCCCGGAAGCACTGGCTGCAGGTTTGCGCGCACGCCCTGCACCTCCAGGCCGAGCACGCGCAGTTGGGGGTCCAGCCTAGGCGCGAGCGCGCCCGCCCGGGGCGGCGCGGCGCGCGCCCGGCGCCATGCCCGCCCACGACAAGCCGCCGGCGGGCAAGCCGCCGGCGCGCAAGCGGCTGACGATCGACATCAGCGAGG
>JAABUV010003542.1_pt1 | contig 19784 bp, 20 predicted proteins | sample 5559971 | NCBI WGS metagenome assembly JAABUV01 (sample SAMN10711881, study PRJNA513362) | rock metagenome | isolation source: Antarctica rocks | place: Antarctica: Victoria Land, Knobhead nord | collected 2015-12-19
CAGTAGAGTTTTGAACGAAGCTGCATCTATGCTTCGAATCGAGAATGATTCTTTCTTAGCCGTAGTTGAAACAGATCGTTTGAGCATAATAGAGATCTTAGTCTAAATGATAGAAGAGAGCGAAGTTGATCGCGATCAACTTGAGTGCTTTGAATTGAGAGAAATCGAAAAAATCGAAATAGAAGTATTTAATTGATCCGAAAAAACAATGACGTTGTTTCGCATATTCAATAATATTTCGTTTTTGTTCATTCAGAGCTTACTCAATATGACTTCATGATGATCGATATCAGCTATCAGCATTGATACAGTCAATTTCTTATGACTTTCGATGATGAGGTTGAGTAGAATTTTATGAATGATGATCTTCTTAGATATCTTCTCATCATAATCTCTTATTAGCTTCTCTTTTGCCAGAGATATAGATTGAATTTCTAGTTTCTCGCATACTCTATTGACTAGGTTAGCGTGTATGAGCGTATGAGCGACTGAATCACTGTTTATTAGCGAACGAAGGCTGAAGAATTGATTCTGCGAGATGAGATGAGCATCAATTAGAAACGACTTTTCAAAGTAATTTTCTTCCGGTAGAATTTCATCTAGTTTGCACAAAGATATAATCTCTATCCCTTTGATGACTTTTGAAGAGATGACTAGTTTTTTGAATCGGAATTCGAATCGAAATCGAAGCGATCATATTCATCGTTCACTGCATTGATTCTAGTAGGCCGATCGAGACACTCTCTAGAGCTATGACCTGATTTATGACATATGAAACAGGTTTCGACTAGAACGTCTGCTTTCTTGACGCTAATTAAAACCGCGTCGCGCGGCTTTAGATGATCAGGTTTTGAATGATCGACTGACTGAGTAACAACAGCTCTATGAAAGATGATCTTTGACAGGTCGTCGACGCGTTTGATAAGATTGACTTTGTTCTTGATTTTCCGAATGACTCGCTGATCATTATTCAAATGAATCAGGTAGAAATGAATCTCTTTGAGGGAATCGAGTTGAACTAATTGATCTATTCAAACGAATTGAAGACGAGGGTTTATTTTATCTTTCAGATCGACGATCAGTTGCTTTTCGTGATACTTTAGATAGAAAGATAATCGTTGAAACTGAGTGTAGAACTCGCTGAACTTCTTTGATTCTTGAATCAAGTTGTAGTATTCTTTACGAAAGTTGACTTTCTTATCTGAATCATTGAACAACTCAGCTAGTTCTTTCAAAAGATCATCGACGATCTTATAGAGATTGACACAGTCACGTTCGCGTCTAGATTGAGCGACATCAGCTGCGTCATCGAATAATCTGAAATGTACATAGCTCAGTTTGACTCGTTCATTTGGAAAGAGGTCGACGTTGATCTCTAGTTTATTCTGAATTTTGCCGTATCAGTTTTCCCAAGTAGAATTCTTTTCGTCAGTAAATCAGAAAGAATCAGATATTTTCTGAGATCTAGAACGCTCAGAGTAGATGAAATCAGAAGAAGTGATTTCTTTAGTTTGAAGTCTAGTCTTCAACTCTTTGATTTCGTTGTCTCGTTGATTACTCAGCTTGTTGAGTCGATTCGTTTCTCTGTCGAGAGTCATGCATCGAGCCTTTCAGTTTTCGATAGAAACAGAGAGTATTACTGTTTCAGCGAATGACTCGTCGTCTTCACTGATGAATGATTCAGCACTAGAGAGTTTCGATGAATCAGCATCAGAGGTTTGAGAGAAACGATTTCGAAATTCTTCGAAACGCTCTTCAGTAGACGAACGACTAGACATGATGAGGTTTGTTTGAAAAGAGGGTCGAACGAATGACGATGCTCAACGATTGAAGAAGAAAGGCGTATAGAGTGATGTTTAATCTTCAACAAAGAAGATGAGATTTGTTTGTTGATTGATTTGATTCTTGAGCAATTCACGAAGATTCTTTATCGTCGATTCTCTTAATCGAGTTGAACAGCTTATTTTCACTCGTCTGTTTCACAAGAATGGGTTGATTCTCTTGATCGATTTGAACTGTGCGTACTTAGTGAGTGATAAGTTGTCTAGCGATTCAAACAGCCTCGTCGTTGATTCTATCAAACTTTCTAGTGTTGTTCAGTCTTTCGATTGCGTTGATCATCAGGTAAACGAATTTCTTTAGACTCGTTCTGTCTGTACGAGTATGTTGAATGAGTAATGAGATCAGTATCGTGTGATTAACGAATTCTTAATATAATGTCAGAATCGTGCCTAGATGAGTCAATCAGCGAAAGTCAGGGTTGAATAGTGCTTGATCTTTAGAGATAGCTATAACTGAATATTAAGAATACAGAAGAAGATTGATACAAGAGCTTCTATTTATGTAATGTTCAAAGACTGCGCTAGACTCGAAATAAATGTGTTTGTGACACGAAAAGAATGTGATGTAGATGAACAAGATGTTGGTGAAAGAAAAGAGTGTTGAGAAAGAAAAAAAGTGTTGAGTCATATCTGAGTCATATCTGAGTCATATCTGACTAGCTCGCTGATTAGTTCTAATCATTACGCAGAGAACTCGCTAGCGTTCACTGCGAATTGATTAGAGCTTCAGCCTTGTTCAGCCTTGATACGCTCGTAACATTATCGCGTTCAATAAACTATGAATGCATTCAAATAACGAAGATTTAACTATCTTTATCATCTTTTTCAACTTATACAAATATCATGTAATGTTCTTCAAATTAATCAATGAATCAACGTTTTATCAACACTATATAAACGACGTGCTGTTTGAATATCTTCATCAGTTTTGTCAGATTTATCTAGATGACATTATCATTTACAGCAAGATCTTGAAGAAACATAAGTAACATGTATGATTGATCTTAAATAGACTACGAGAAGCTGATCTACAGATGAATATAAACAAATGCAAGTTTCATGTTCAAAAGATCATCTTTCTAAAACTATTGATATTCATTGAAAAACTGAAGATGAATTCACGAAAGATACAAGCAGTAGTGAAATGATCTACTCTTAATAATCTCACTTAGATTCAGTCATTCATTGACTTTTGCAACTTCTATCGATGCTTTATCAAGAACTTTTCGAAGATTGTTCGTTCAATGATTCAACTTATTCAAAAGAAGATCATATTTGAATGAAATGAGACTTGTCAGACTGCATTCAATCACATGAAGAGACGTATGACTGAGACTTTTATACTTCGTCACTTTGATCAGATTCATGAAACTATTCTGAAAACTGACTCATTTAACTACGTAAACGATAAAGTTCTCTTTCAATATGATAATGAAGAAGTACTACATTCAATTGCTTTCTATAGCAAGAACATGTCTTCTGCTGAGTGCAACTACGAAATATACGATAAGAAACTGCTGATCATCATTTTAGCATTTGAGCATTGATGATTTGAACTGAAGTTGACTGACATTTCTATCAAGATGTTCATCAATCATCAAGCACTCATCTCATTGATGAAAGACAAAGAGCTGAGCAGACGTCAGATGCATTGAGTACAAAAGCTAGCTGATTTCAACTTCAAGATAATGTATCAATCTGATGAACAGAACATTAAGATCAATGCATTAACTTGTTGAGCTGACTTCGTACTCAGAGATTTCAATAATGAACGCGTTTGCTATCAATAAATCACTATTCTGACGTTGAATTGAATGAAGATTGCTGATCTAAAGAAGAACGTCAGCGAGTCAATTTATAAACAAGTTCTTGACGTGAATGAAATCAACGAGAATTGTACTCTACTTCGTGAAGCAAAAATCAGAGACGAAGCACAATGTGAAGACATTAAGCTGAAGAATTGTCGAGTTCAGAATAAAATCTTATACAAACATAGTCAGCTATGAGTTTCGTTCAATGAACTTCTGCAAATAAATCTGATTCGTGAGATACATGATCAACTCTCAATAAATCATCTCAATATTCTTAGAACGATGAAGATCATTAAATGAAACTACTATTAATCATTCATGCGAAAGACAGTAGATCGATATATTCAAAACTGCTATGTTTGTCAACAATCAAAGACATCTAGAAATAAATCAAATGACTTGCTTCAATCTTTATTGATATCTAAACAGCGATGACAAGACATAGCAATGAACTTCATTATTGATCTATTTGATTTGTACGATTACAACGCTATTTTGACTGTCATCTGCAGATTGTCAAAAGAAAGACATTATATTTCTTGCATCATTAATGATGAAGATATTACAGTCGAAAAGACAGCTGAAATGTTGCTTCAATGAGTATATTGAACTCACGATTTATCAAGCTTCATTGTATTTGATCAAGATTCTCAGTTTATCTTTATTCTTTGAAAGTTTCTTTGCAAACGACTGAGCATTTCTCTTTGATTGTTTATCATCTATCACTCTCAGATCAACGATCAAAGTGAACGAGTCAATCAGAATGTTGAGCGATATCTTGATTTCTTCTGTTCATATATGCAAAATGACTGATTCAAATGATTACTCATGATTGAGTTTGTCAACAATAATGTCTTGTCTTCAGTCATCTTCTTGACTCTCTTCTTTATGAACAAGAACTTTCATTCTTATATGAGCTTCGACTCTGACATCATTGAGTATGAAAGCACTCGCGAACGTCTGCAGATTGCTCAAGTCGAAGATATATTCAATTACATGAATAAGACATTAATCTTCGCTTGCGAAGCTCTGATCAAAACATGAGAGCAAATGATGAATCAGACTAACAAGCATAGAAAGAAGATCAATTACGAAATTGAATCAAAGATGTTTTTGAATAAACGAAACATCATTACAGCGAAATCTTTCAAAAAATTGAATGACAAGATGCTCGATTCATTTCAGATCACTGACTCTGTTGACTCATTTTATAAGTTGAAACTATCAGAAACTATGCATATACATAATGTATTTCATTCAAAGCTTCTTCGTTCTGTCGTTGATAATTCTCTGTCTGATCAAAAGAATGAATCTTCAAAATCAATAGTGATAAGCGACGAAAATGAATGAAAGATCAACAATATATTGAACTTTCAATGATATCAAAGATAACTTCAATATCAAGTTAAATGAAAAAGCTATGATAATGATCTCAACTGATATAACGCTGATGATGACGAATTTATGAACGCTCAAGAGATGATTGACAACTTTCATATCAAATATTTAAGAAAAGCGCACTAAGAAATAACATTCATGTGAACATGAATAGTCAAGAAAAAGAAGTAATGTTATGATTCTAGTCTTCGTCTATTCTTTCTAGTCTTCGTCTGAGATTCATTCTAATTGAGTTTAGTGAGCATTCAAGCTAAAGATGATGTTATTAAGACTCTGCATCATATGTGTAAGATGTTAATTCAATCGAGTTTAGCACAGAGCTGAGAAATACACATATAAGAATCAAGTTATTTTCTGTAGATACTTTTCTTTCTTAGCATTTATTTATTAGTTAAATGACATTTTTATGACTCGCTCTAGATCAATTTCTAACAAAATTCACTTTCATTGACGTTGTATCAATGTAAATCAACGTTGTATTCTTTTCAATTAACACAATATTGTAGTTGTTTATCTTATTCATAGTGTCTGAAGTTCAGTATGTTTTTCACTTTTCATTCATCTTCATCTTCAATCACTATAAAATCAGATGACTCATTTCATTATTTTTTTAAAGCGTTTTTTAAATTTAGTCGCAACAGATTTGATGCAAACTTTGAATGAATCTTCATAGTCAACAACATTTTCAGTTGATATGCATGTTCAATCTCAATCAGAATCTTGAAGAGTTCTAGCATTTTATCATCTAGTTTCTTTGATGATCTTGAGATCATGATGTTTCTTGAGTTCAGAAACATCATGTCATCTATCTTATAAATCATTTCTTTTCAATGCTTGTCAATCTGTTTCTTCATTGTGACTCTGACTCTTGCTAATGCTTGCTTGATCAATGCTAGTAATCATTTCATGTGTTTGAATATATTCTTCGCTTTGCTCACTTCAATTCTAGCTCAAGTGATCTCATATTCAGTTGAATTCAAATCGAAGCTCATACGAAAGTGAAAGTTTTTATTCAGAAAGAATGCTGACTGTTCAATTGATGACAAAATAGCATTGTTATCAACGAATTCAATCATAGATAATCAGACGAATCAATCATCTTGCATGTACAAGCAATAACTTCATAGATATTGTTTCACATTCTGATTCACTTTTTCTGTTTAATCATCAATTTACAAATAATAGTTTGTGAATAGTTTTATCTTGATGTCAAGTCTCAAGCATAGAAACTTTCAGACAATTAATATAAATTATGAATCACAATTAAACATTATTGATCTTGATAGTTCATGAGTTCTGAAGATTCATATCAACAGTAACTTGACTGTTTATTCTGCAAAGATTTTTTCATCATCTGATTAACATGATATATAATGTTGTTTCTTAAACAATTGATCTATGACTGTCAGAATCGCGTTGTTTTCATCACTTTCTGATAAATCAATAATGAAGTCTAATAATATGTTCTGTCATTACTGCTCAAGTATGAGCAATGACTTCAGCAGTTCATTGATTCAATCTCTCGATGCTTTTGATTTACAACAAACGTAACAGTTTCAAATGTAGTGTTTGATCATCATTCTCATCTTCGATCAGCAATATGATCATCTCAGCAGATTCAAAGTTTAATTCATGTCAGATTGATCACTGATTGAAAGATCATGTGCTTTTCTTATCAATCAAGTGATCATTGACTGAAGAATTCATAGTCTATCATCTTTTCAGAGTACTTCATTAAGTACTTTGCAATTGTCTAGATTAATATCTTGATAAGTTCTTCTGTTCTGTTTCATGACTATTTGAATATTAAAGCACAGTTGATTTGTTTGATTTTCAACTATAATCTGATTCTGAATAGAAATCATCTCTTCAATCGAATTTTGATTAGCTTTCAATTCGAATTTCGAATCTGAATCAGATTCTGAGTCAGATCTGAGCAAGATTTGAGTCAGATCTTGATCAACTTTCTGATCATCTTCTTGATTAACTTTCATTGACTGCAGTTCAAATTTGTCTTCTGACAATAGCATTTGATGCTGATATAGCTTTCAATCATCATTTGCTTCAACTGACTTGATGTTTGACATTCTGATCAGCGTGTTGACTTTCAGATTCTGTTTTTTCGACTGATATATGATCTTGAAGTTATATTCAGATAACTTCTCAACTCATTTAGCTTGTCATCTGATCAATTCTTTAATGATCATGAAGTACTTCAAATTCAGATGATTGATGAAGATCTTGATCAAAATATTCGTATATTTCAATTTGAAGCGTCAATGTTTCAAACAGCAAATAATGATCAGCAATTCTTTGTCATAAATCTCGTAGTTGCATTTTGCAAGAATCATGTTCTTGCTATAGAAGATTATTGAATGTAGAATGTCTTCATCGTCATATTAAGACAATACTTCGTCGTTCACATAGTTCAAGAAGTTCGTTTTCAGAATAGCTTCTCTGATTAAGTTGAAATGCTTCAGAATGAAGACTGTTGTCATCTGTTGCTTTAGTTTTTCAAAGATTGTCTGACAGATCTTTATTCATTCAAAGAAATAATCTTTTTGAATCAGCTTTATCATGAGTTGAATGATCTTTAAGAAGTTCTTTATGAATCGTCAATAGAAATTGCAGAAGTCAATGAAGATCTGCACATGAGTCAACAATCACAACACTTTTCAGCTTCGAATCACATCTACTTTTCAAGAATTCATTCGCAGATCATTAATGAATATCAATAGTTTTAAAAACGAGATTTTCTGAATCTTGAATTTATACTTGTCAATGTTCATCTGTAGATCAGCTTCATGAAGCTTGTCTAGCACTTCTTTCATGTGAGTTCTATGTTTTTTCAATGTTTTACTGTAGATGAGAATATTATTCAGATATGTCTGACAGAACTTATGCAGATAGTTGAACAATACATTGTTGATATAATGCTGAAAGAACGCAGATTCATTGATCAATTTGAAAAGCATTACTTTATACTTGTAAACATTGAAGAAAGTAACAAAAGTAGTTAAATCTTCACTTTCTGAACTCATGTGCAGTTTATTGAACGTGATGATAATGTTGAATTGAGTCAGATACTTACTGTCTTGAATTTAAGCTAATACTTCGTCTATCAAGAGTATTGAATAACGATTTCTTTTGATCAGAGCATTCAGTTTTCAATAGTTCATGCAAAAGCGAAGACTATCATCTTTCTTTTCAATAAATAGTATTGACGAAGCAAAAGAAGCTTTGCTGAGTGTGATGAACTTCTTCTTCAAATTTTCTTTTAAATACTCTTTGATCTTCTGCAACTTGTAACTCGATATGAAATACAATTGACTTCAAGAAAGTTGATTCTCATCTTCTAATTTAATCTTATGATCATATGATTGATGCAAAGGCAACTGCGTTGTCTTTTCTCTATCAAAAACATTCAGAAAGTCGTGATAAACTATTAAAAGCTTCTTCTTCAGTTTATTTAATGACATGACAGAGATTATTTTATTCAGTTTTGCGAAATCTTCAACTGAGCTAAGCACTTTGTTGATTTCACTAATGATTAAGAAAAAGATCTTGATCTTCTTATTCTTGACTAAAGATCAATACACAGCGACTTTGATCATGATAATATTGATGAGTTTCTTTTTCTCAGTTGACTGAAAGAAGCGAAGTTGATTGAGATCAACTTGAGTGCTTTGCTTTTATATGAATACAGATTCAATGAATCAAACAGATTCAATGAACTGATTCACTAGTTTCTGATTCATGAGTTGCTTCAAGATGATTATTGATGTAATTATTAAGTTCAAGTTCTTTCATTTCATTTTACAGATTTCGCTTGAGTCAGATCTGTGAAATGCTGATTGACTGCTTGTCTTTGAAACAACAGATTTTGATGTTTGAATATTCAATAAGAATATTAATTAATTGTTTGCAAAATTTATCAAAATTTGATTTCTTTTCAATCAAAGATTTTCAATGATTATCTTGTGTTGATTTAAACAAGTTATTAATAAAGACATCATTTCATTCTTATGTTCTTGAATCATGATTGATGTATACAAAGTGTGTGTAATTGACTTTTGCTCAAAGATTTCATCATATAATCAAATCAACTTTGATTTTGATAGTGATATTGACTGAATATCAAAGTGTTCACATAACTCTGACATCAAAAATTTATCAATGAAAGTCATGTCAATGACTTTGATATTTATTCGAGCGAGAAATCTGAATATCTTTTCTAGATTACTTAAGATGATGTCAACAGTGAACGACTTGAAATTAAATAAATCATCAGACATGTTGATGAAACAGAATATGAGTATATCACTCTCAGTCATTACTTTGATGAGAGCAGATCATTTTTTGAACTCGCAGCGATCTTGTGCACTTGAATTATCTTAAGATAGTCATATATTTTATGTTTTGACTTCTTGCATTTGAAGCAAAGTTCTTTCTTCAACAACTCTTTCTGAATAGAGTTGAGATTTGATCTTCTGAGCTTCTTTCATGAAGAAACTGATTACGTGAGTTGAGCAGTTGATGTGCTAGAGACAGAGCGAGCAGCTTAAGTCGCTGATGCTTTGACGACTGATTGAATGTTCAATTCAGTTAATTTAACATTGACTTGCATGCAGATGTTGATAAACTTATTCAAATTCGTGATTCATTCATTGAGCATTGCTCGCTGAAGATCTGAACTGATCTTATGCTGAAGATCACTTAGTAGAGTCTCGTTATTGTATTCTAGTTTTGCGTTAAATCTCTGAAATTTCATTTAAAATTTATGAAAGAAGATCTTGTTCTGATACAGCTTCAAGTACTGTTGTTGAGTTGTGTGACATTGATTGAAATCATCATACATCTTTTTTATGATCGACAATACCTCTTCTGCTTCTAGAAATGAGTTCGTGATTGCATTTTTCATTCGAAGTGCTATGTGTTTAATCATCGTTTCATCGACTCAACTTTTCACATATGCAATCTTCAATTCTTCGATAGAAAAATAATTCTTGTTCATCTTCAGCTTGTTTTGCATTCAAAACAATCAATTATTTACATTCTGCTTTGAATCTTCAAACAAAAATAAGTCAGATAGCTTGATCAACTTTGAGAATTAATCTTCAGAAGTTAAAGTGCTTTGTCAACTTGATGCAGCTTTTAAATGATGTATAATCACGTTCTTGTTTCTATTCTCTTTCTGCAAACGTGTCTGTGTAATCTTCAACATGATGTTTATCTCGTTGACATCTTCTAACATCTGAATCATGTCATTGTGAATCTTGATTTTGATGTCGTGCTGTTGACATATGTACTTGATAAAGACAATGATGTTATCTGCTTCATGAGTGTTTATTCAAGCATTCAGTTCAGTGCTGATGCTGATCTTGATCATTTCGTGATTAAAAAGCAACGCGTTTGTATTTTCTTCTTCTGTATTCAACAATGCATTCGTGTTTTCTTCTTCTGATGCTGTTCAATTTTGTGATAGAAGTGATTTTCTTCTGACATTTTGAAGTTCATAGCAAGTAATGCTTTCTGATTCTGAGTTTCTAGTCATTGTATGAATAGAAAATTGCTGATTGAGATTCTGATGTTACTTTATCAAACTTTCTGAGTTCAAGCAATGACTAGTACTTTATTGAACTTTCTGAGTTTGAGTACTGCTGAAATTTCTGATTTCTGATGACGAGCTCAATAAAGAGTTAGTTAAGAGCAACGCGTTCGTGTTCTTTGATTCTGATTCTATCGAAATTTCTGATTTCGAATTAAGATTTTTCTTTAGAAATTTCTGATTTCTATTGAGCTTTCTGAACTCAAGTTCTGATTTTGCTGTCAAAATTTCTGAGTTCAACTTCTGATTTGAGTTGTGTAACTTGTTTTTATATCGTTTACACGTTGATAGCAAGATTAATGAACTTTGAACTAAGATTATGAATCTGCATAGAGCGAATCATATGAGTGTATTCTAACTAGAAGTTCAAAGCTGAAGAAGAAAGAAGATGCAACACGTTGTGAGTTTTACTCACGAAGACACGCTAGATCGCTAGCGTGTCAACATCAGCTTTATACTAGTCTATGATAGTTTGAAATGATCTATGTTAGACTAATTCAAAGTGCACGCTCGCAACATCTTTTATATGATTTACGCAATGCTTTATATATAGTATATTCAGTGCTTCGTCTGTGATTTATTCAATGCTTCGTATGTGCTCTATTCAGTGCTTTATATGTGCTCTATTCAATGCTTTATATGTAGTATATTCAGCGCTTTATACGTGATATATTCAGTGTCTCATATATGATCTACTCAGTGCTTCATATGTGATCTATTCAATGCTTCATATGCAATCTATTCAATGCTTCTTATGTAGTATATTTGATGCTTCATATGTTGTCAAGAGATAAAATACAGATGTAATACAGATGTAATATAGAAAGTTGTATCAAAGTAACAGAGAAAGCAAACAATGAACATGTGCAATGATCATCATCGACAAAATCATAAGAGGGAAAAAGTTGATATTAACTGATTTTTGTTGACTTTTTCTGAGTTAGCTGTTAATCTCATATATCAGCTAACGATTGAAATTAGCTGACTCTCTCAGTTATTAGCTGACTATTAACTGATTTTTAGCTGATTTAGCTGTGCACTCAACTAATATTAATATTATCTCTTTTGTTAACTTTTTTAACATTTGCGCATTTTACTTATTAACAATCAAATATTGAATTAATGACTAGATAGTTATTGCGTTTGTATAATAGATTAATTAATAATTAATTTGACTATCTAAATAATAGCTATTTACACAGTTTAATATATGCGCTGAAAAAGTCAATGAGAAAGTCAATGAGAAAGTCAATGAGAAAGTCAATGAGAAAGTCAATGAGAAAGTCAATGAGAAAGTTAATGAGAAAGTTAATGAGAAAGTTAATGAGTAAACTAATGAGATAGAGAGTCATGTAGAATGTTCAATAGAGAGCTATGTAAAATGTTCAATAGAAAGTCATGTAGAATGTTCAATAAAAAGTTATGTAGAATGTTTGATAAAGTCATATTTGATGCTTGATAAAGAACAAATTTGATTCTTGAATGCAAAGCAATTTGAAACTTGATAGAAAGTCATGAAGAGAGTCAGGAAGAGAGTCATGTAAAGAGTCATGTAGAGAATCATTGAGAAAGTCATGTAGAGAATCATGTAGAAAGCATTGTTTGAAACATTGTTTAACTCATGTTATGCGTTTGATTGACGCGTATTTTGAAGCATGTAGAATGTTTAATAGAGTGTTTGATAGAAAGCTCGATCGATAGCTCAGTAGAAAGATCAGTAGAAAAATCAGTAGAAAGCTCAATCAATAGCTCAGTAGAAAGATCAGTAGAAAGATTAGTAGAAAGCTCGATTGATAGCTCAATAGAAAGATCAGTAGAAAGCTCGATCAATAGCTCAGTAGAAAGATCAGTAGAAAGCTCAGTAGAAAGCTCAATTGATAGCTCAGTAAAAAGATCAGTAGAAAGCTTGATCAATAGTTCAGTAGAAAGATCAGTAGAAAGCTCAATTAATAGCTCAGTAGAAAGATCAGTAGAAAGCTCAATTGATAACTCAGTAGAAAGATCAGTAAAAAGCTCAATCAATAGCTCAGTAGAAAGATCAGTAGAAAGATCAGTAGAAAGCTCAATCAATAACTCAGTAGAAAGATCAGTAGAAAGCTCAATCAATAACTCAGTAGAAAGATCAGTAGAAAGCTTAATTGATAACTCAGTAGAAAGATCAGTAGAAAGCTCAATCAATAGCTCAGTAGAAAGATCAGTAGAAAGCTCAATCAATAACTCAGTAGATAGCTCAGTAGAAAGCTCAGTAGAAAGTATTGTTTGAAGCACTGTTTGACATATATTATGCATTCATTCAACGCGTATTTTGAAGCATATAGAAAATTTGATAAAGCATTTGATCGAAAGTTTGATATTGAGTCATAAAGAGTGCACTCTATTGAGCTAATTAGCATTATTTCGTACGAAATAGAAAGTAGAAACTACAAAAAAAAGAAGTGAAAAGAAGTAAAAATTCTGAATTCTCTGAATTTTCTAGCGTCAATCTTCGACTGAAAGCGAAGATTACTAATCATGAAGATAATAGTACTGTTTTCAAGTCATGTAAAAAGCATTGTTTGAAGCATTGTTTAACTTATGTTATACGTTCATAATTTGAAGCATGTAAAGCGTTTAATAAAGTGTTTGATAGAAAATTTGATAGAGAATTCGATAGAGAATTTGAGTGAGCGAGTAGATAAGCGAGTAAATGAGCGAGTAAATAAGCGAGTAAATGAGCGAGTAGATGAGCGAGTAGATGAGCGAGTAGATGAGCGAGTAGATGAGCGAGTAAATGAGTGAGTAAATGAGCGAGTAAATGAGCGAGTAAATGAGTGAGTAGATGAGCGAGTAGAGTGATGAGCATGTAGAATGATGAGTAGAATGATGAGCATGCAGAATGATGAGTAGAATGATGAGCATGTAGAATGACGAGTAGAATGATGAGTATGTAGAATAACGAGTAGAATGATGAGCATATAGATAAATGAGCATGTAGATAAATATTTTAGCTGAATTAGTTGAATTAGCTGAGTTAGTTGAATTTAGTTGAAATTTAGCTGATTAGTCAGTTGTTAGTTGATTATTAGCTGAATCAAGTCGACTTTTTCAGATTCTGTCATTGAACAAAAAGTTAGCTGTTGAACATTTTGTTGATGATGCTAGTAGAAAGATACTGTAAAACGTGTATGTCTTTGTCTTTATCTACAAGTTGCAATGACATTTATATATATACTTGAAAAATGTCTTTCAACTCTTTTATTATTGACTCAAATCTCAATCTCTTTTCTCTTACTAACTATCTCATGAGAATGATGCAAGCAGTCTTACGACAATGTGATTTACTCAGTGTCTCTTATGTAGTCTATTCAGTGCTTCATGTTTAATCTATTCAGTGCTTCATATGTAGTATATACGATTTATTCAGTAAGTTGCATAAGAGACACTAGATAAATCACATATGAAGCATTGAATATACTATGTATGAAGCATTGAATATACTACATATGAAGCACTGAATAGATCATATATGAAGCACTGAGTACGTCACATATAAGACATTGAGTAGATCACATATGAAGCATTGAGTAAATCACATATGAAGCACTGAGTAAATCACATTGAATATACTACGTATGAAGCATTGAATAGATCACATATGAAACATTGAATAAATCATATATGAAGCATTGAATATACTACATATGAAGTATTGAACATACTACATATGAAGCACTGAGTAAATTATATATAAAGCATTGAGTAGATCACATATAAAGCATTAAGTAAATCACATATAAGACACTGATGTCATGATGTCAGATCATTAACTTAATTTAAAACATAAATCATTAATATTTTAAATAATCTCAATTCATTGAATCTATTTTGCAGTTCAATGAATCAAGTCATCAATCTAATCATCATCATTTTAATTTAGTCTCAGCAATTCTGTTTTGATCATCTCAATCATATGCGCGAACTTTTGCAATCTTAAGTCAATAAAACTATTGTTTAGTCTTGATTCTGCTTGATTCATGTATATAAAAGTCAAGCTTTTGTTCTCTTCTTTCACTCTTTGTCTTTCATCTTGTACATTATCTGATATATTATTCTGTATTTAGTTCAAGTAATATAATAATCAATTCTTTATATTGATAGAATCTTTAATTCAGTTTCATCTTTGACATTACAAAAGATTTACACTTTCTGCAACATTTTCATACATTGAAATCTCATTTAATTATTCTTTCGCTCAAATAAAGTTATCTTACAACTTCTCAATCAACGATGAGCGTGCTATCAAACAGTTTACTCAAAGTATGATTGAAAATTTAGTTGAAATCTTTCGCGTAATGCAAGAGCTTTAAAATCAAGTTCAACAACATGATATTATCATCTTGTTTTCATTCATCATTTTCAGTTCTTCAATTTATATAAAATTGAATTCTCAGTTTCTTGTGATGATAGTTCAGATTGTTACACAAATTTTGAACAATTGTCATGATGTCAAATCATTAACTTGATTTAGAACATAAATCATCAATATTTTAAATAATCTTGATTCATTGAATCTGTTTTGCAGTTCAATGAATTAAGTCATCAATTTAGTCATCATCATCTTAATTTAGTTTCAACAATTCTATTTTGATCATCTTAATCATTCTGCAATCTTAAGTCAATAAAATTACTGTCTAGTCTTAATTCTGTTTAATTCATGTATATAAAAGTTGAATTCTCATTCTTTTCTTTCACTCTTTGTCTTTCATCTTGTATATTATTTGATGTATTGTTTTATATCTAGTTCAAGTAATATAATAATCAATTCTTTATATTGATAAAATCTTTAGTTCAGTCTAGTCTTTAACATTATAAAAGATTTACACTTTCTACAACATTTTTATATGTTGAAATCTCATTTAGTTATTCTTTCGCTCAAATAAAGTCATCTTACAATCTTTCAATTAATGATGAGTGTGCTGTTGAACAGTTTGCTTAAAGTGTGATCGAAAATTCAGTTGAGATCTTTCGCGTAATGCGAAAGCTTCAAAATCAAGTTCAACAATATGATGTTATCATTTTGTTCTCATTCATCATTCTCAGTTCTTCAATTTATATAAAATTGAATTCTCAGTTTCTTGTAATAATAACTCAGATCATCACACAAATCTTGAACAATCAATCTCTTTTCATCATTTACTTCTTTGCAAACTTTGTTGCTATCATCATCACTTCTAGATTCAAGAAGCTTCTTGACATATCTGAGTATGAGAGAAACAAAGATTGATTGAATGCATAAAAGCAGAGTCTGATACAGCGCATGAACATGAATAATGATCATTATTTCTCTCATCGAGCTAAGATCATTTATGTTGAGTCACGACTCATCATAGATAAGAAGACTCACAATTTAATGAATCAATATCAAGTCAATGATTTTTATATCATTTTCATCTTCACAAATTGATAACATAAATTACATCATTGCTGCGACAATTCTTTCAAGACAGAAGATGCTCATTTATATCTTTGCAAAACTTTGAAGTAAGACACAAATAACTTTGTTAACTATTACAATCTTTTTTATCAAAAGAAAAAATGTTCTTTGATGAAAGATTTCTCATTGATTGACTGTCTGAAGCGCAATGTCAATTATTTCACTTAAGTCATTGCTCTTTTCTAACGAAATCTTGATGAAATTCGATCATTCATTTTTCATTAATGAGTTCAAGCATTCTTTGACATTAACAAAGAGCTTTAACAGCTTAAGCATCATTAATCTCGCTTCATCTTTGTCATCATCATGTTCATCAAAGTCAAGAGCATCTTTGCATCAACTAGTAATTCTTTAAGTTCAAAGATCATCATCTCTGTGACTGTTGTCTTGACAATATTTTTATCTCTTTCTTTCTCATTTCTTGATGAGTCAATGAATTTAAGTTTGATCATTGTCATCATTCAAAATAAGACTCTGATTGTTTCTGAGATCAAGAAAATATGCAACAAGTGAAAGCTGTGCTATTACTGCAAATTGCAACATTCAAGCAAAATCATTAAAGAATGCTCAAATAAAAAGTTCTTCACTCTGCATATCATGAACATTTATAACAGTGATGTTATCAATATAAATGAAGAAATCTCGCTGTCTGCAAGAAAAGTCTAGTTTTTAAGCTAAGTCACACTCAGAAATTTATATATATATCATCTTGTCTACTAGTCTCAATCTTCTCACTCTCACTTCAATCATATAGAAAGTTTTCTGCTAAATCTGTCTTGAAACTCTTTGAATTCAATTTAATATTTAAAAATAATCACATAATAATATTCTGTATTTTACATCAAGCTTAATCTAAAGTTTTCATTCTTGCTCTGATTGATAGTGAAATCTTTGTTTATGTCTTTATGAATAAATTTTTCACGCAACAACATCATCTTTTCTTGCATCAATTAATTCATTCTTGCAGACTTCAAGAATTTGATGATCAAATTGCTTTAATTGATGACATTACTTATGTTGTTGAAATCACAATGATTCTTGATGAATACATTGAAAGACTATTCTTTTATATTATTGAATTAAGTCAATATTTCATTATCATGAATCTGTCATGACTTCATCATCACGTCATTAATGTCAATTTTGAGCATAATATTCTTATCTTGTCTTTCTTCTTTTATCTTAATCATTATTACTCATTTCTCATCAAGATCTATGATCTTAATCAACAAGAAGAAAATTTCTTGTTCAAAGTTAACAAAGTAGCTTTCTCTTAATCTCACTCTCAATTCGCTCACAAGAAGCAATTCAATCTACAAATTACTCACAAGAAGCAATTCAGCACTCAGTTTGCTCATAAGAAGTAATTTAGTTTCTCATTTGCTTGAAAGAAGTAACTCAGTTTTCAGTTCACTTGCAAGAAGCAATTTAATTTCTCATTCACTTGAAAGAAGTAACTCAGTTTTCAGTTCGCTCACAAGAAGCAATTCAGTTCTCAATTCACTTGCAAGAAGTAACTCAGTTTCTCATTTGCTCACAAGAAGTAATATAACTCTTCATTTGCTTATGAGAAGTCAACTAATACTCAGCTCATTCACAAGAAACAAATCTCGTTTCATCTTGTCTCTCGTCTGAAACAAGAAGCTTCTAGTTGTATTCTTCAAGTCATTCAAAAAGAATATTTATTAAAAATTAAATGTTGAAATTTTTCTTTCTTTAAAACTTCTGTTATCTTTCAAGCAGATCAATTCAATTGATTTTCTATACAACTTGACATAGTTGAGTTGAAAGTTCAAAGCTTTGATCATGCTGCTCATGTCAAAGACATTAAAGTGTTTAACATCATTTTAAAGAAAATTGATGTCTTCTTAAATCTTAAATCAATCTCATCTTCTAGTCTAGACTTTGACGAGTCAAAATCGCGTCATGCAACTTTGACTGTTCATTCAAAGAACAGTTCAACTCTTGCTCAGTTTTCATCTTGTTCTCAAGATAGTACATATGATAAAAATCTTCATCTGAATCTTCATCAAATAAAAAAGAAATTTCATTTGACTGCATTCATGACACAAGAAGATCTTGAAGTTTATTGACAAAGTAAGAACGTTGATTCAGTCAAAATTTTATCATTCAGATATTTTAAGTTTTTAGATGTTTTCTTCAAGAAGAATATTGATATTTTGTCTTTGCATTGAACTCATGATCATGTCATACATCTTAAAGAAGATGCTCAACTCTCAGTCTTTGCTTTGTACAGCATGAGTCGTGATGAAATTCTAGAACTTCATCATTATCTGAATGAGAATTTGAGCAAAGATTTCATTCAAGTCAATTGCTCTCAGATGATCATCTCTGTTCTCTTCATCAAGAAATTCGAAGAACAACTTCACTTCTGTGTGAATTATTGAGATCTGAATGCTATCACAGTCAAGAATCAATATTCTCTGCTTCTGATCTCAGAAACGCTGAATCATTTAAGTCGAGTTAAAATCTTTATCAAGCTGAATATTATCTTTGCATTTAATCGACTTTGAATCAAAGAAGAAGATGAAACTCTCATCATTTTTTGCACTCGATTTGAATTATTCAAGTATCTAGTCATGCTTTTCAATTTATGTAATGAATCTGTCTCATTTCAGAAGTACATCAACAATATTCTTCATGAACATTTAAATAAGCTCTGTACAGCTTATTTGAATGACATCTTGATTTATTTCAACAATGAACTTAAGCATGAGATTCATGTCAAGCTCATTCTGCAAAAGCTGCAAGAAGCAGATTTTCAGATGAATATAATCAAATATGAGTTTCATGTCACTCAAGTTTTGTATCTAGAATTGATAATCATCATTGAAGAAATTAAGATAAATTCTTCTTAAACTGATCATCAAGTCGAATTTTCATACCTACTTTCTGACTCGCTCGAGTACTCGATATCAATGTTGTAACTTAACTCAAATACTCAATATCAATCTTGTGACTTAACTCAATATCAATCTCAAGTCAAGTCAGAATTTGAGTTTTCGACTCGACTCGTCAAGCAATCAAAAATGACATCAAATATCAAGATTTACTATTTTTGAATCTATTACATCATTATATTTGAAAAATCTACGTGCAATAAAGAAAACTATTTCTCATTTCTTCATTATCATCTTCTTCTTGTTTGCATTATCTTGTTGCATTATTAATAAAATACATTGCAAGATGTCTGATTCTGATAAGACATATGAATTATCAAGATCTTCAATCGAGAAAGAATTTAATTTCTTGATTGTTCATTCATTTACTTTCAGTAGTCTTCATTCTAATGACTTTGCAAGTCAAGATTCATGAAACATTAATCAGATTTTCATCGAAAAGAGATGAACTCTTCAAGAAGCAATGAATAAAATTCATCGCGATACTTCTCTTTTAATATTAAGAGAGAATAATCAGTACATTGAGTGAAGTTCTGATATCAATGCTCAATTTCAACAATGATGATTACAGATGTCTGTTGACGAAAGTGTCATCAACAAAACTTAAAGAAAGATAGATAATTCACTTTGAGCTAAGAAGATTGAAGTAAATAGACAATTCAACATCTGAAATCAGTTTATTCAAATGATTTCAACATTGAAAGAATATTCTAAGATTTCATGCAAGAATTG
>JAABUV010003543.1_pt1 | contig 19781 bp, 17 predicted proteins | sample 5559971 | NCBI WGS metagenome assembly JAABUV01 (sample SAMN10711881, study PRJNA513362) | rock metagenome | isolation source: Antarctica rocks | place: Antarctica: Victoria Land, Knobhead nord | collected 2015-12-19
CAATCGGCAAGCTCAAGCGGTTCAAACGCGTCGCCATGCGATGCGAGAAGACCGACACCAGCTACTCAGCCATCATCAGTTTTGCGTGCGGACTGATGTTGGTTAAATCCGTCCACACGGCCTAGTAGCCGGGTGCGAGCGGCGAGTCGGCGTACTGCGCCAGGAGCTGCTTCGGATCGGCGTAGATCGCGATGCAGCCGGCTTCCCGCAGGCCGGCTTCGGGAAAGCCGCCGCACAGCATGCCCACGGTGCGCAGGCCTGCCTTCGTGGCGGCCTCGGCGTCGTAGGGGGTATCGCCGACCACGATCGCGTCCGCAGGGGCCAGGCCCGGGATGGTGGCCAGGGCGGCCTCGAAGATGTCCGGGTGCGGCTTGGACTTCTCGGCGTCGTCCGAGGAGGTCTCGGCGTCGATCAGGTCGGAGATGCGGGCGATCTTCTTGTAGGTCGCAAGCTCGTCCGACTTGGCCGAGGAGGCCAGGATGATCTTGGTGCCGTCCTGGCGGATGCGCTCGAACAGGGCGCGCACCTCGGGAAAGGCCGTGATGCGGCCGAGGTAGCGCTCCTTGAGGATCTCGGAGCGGCGGGACTCCAGGGCGTGGCCACGCTGCTCCAGTTCGTCGGGGGACAGGAACACCGGCATCAACTGGTCGCCGCCCTTGCCGATCTGGCCGCGCAGCTCGCCCGGCGCGATCTGATGGCCGAACTCCGCGAACGCGTCCTGCCAGGCCCTGGCGTGCAGGTCCACCGAGTCGACCAGGGTTCCGTCCACGTCGAAGATCACGGCCTTGGGCATCGCGGAGACTCCTCGGTTCTGGTGTCGACGGGCGGCGGGGCGGTAACGCGCCGCGGGCGGGATGCGCGCGAGCACGGGACGGGAAGCACGCAGGCACGCTGGAAGGATTGGCGGGTGAGGGACTCGTCTGGAGTGCGAGCCCCACGCCAGGGTCGCGGGACGTGTTTGTATGGGGCGCAGATGCAGCCTGCGCCTTGATGAGACAGGGGCTGCACGAGGCGTGTCAGATCCGGCGGATGTAGGCGGTGCCGTCTGCGGCGCGGGCGGGGTGATCCGTGTAGCGGCCACGGTCGGGCACGGCGAGGCGGTCGAAGTCGGCGGCGAGTGCATGCAGCGCGCGGCGCAGGTCCGGGCCGTGCAGCGCCGGGCCGTGTCCGCTGACGGCGCGCTCCGGCTCCAGCGCGGCGAGGCTGACTACGGAGTCGCGGGCCAAGCCCCAGTCGGCGGTGTAGTACATCGGCGGGCCGTGCAGCTCCGGCTCCTGGGTCAGCACGGCGTAGGCGGATTCCTGGGCGGTGGTGATGAAGGCGTCCGCGGCGAGCAGGGTGCGGTCGGATTCGCGCCACAGCGCGACCTGGCCCACGGCGTGGCCGGGCGCGTGCAGCCAGCGCCAGCCCGGCATGTCGGGCACCGTGCCGTCCGCCGGCAGGGCGCGCAGCCGTGATCCCAGGTCGATCGGGCCGCGCGGGTAGAGGGGCGAGAGCAGCGACATCAGGCCGCCGCCGACGGTGGGGTCCGGCGGCGGGTAGGCGGCGCTGCCGTCGAGGTAGGGGTGTTCGAGCGGGTGGGCATAGACCGGGACGTCCCAGCGTTCGGCGAGGTCGGGCAGGGCGCCGACGTGGTCGAAATGGCCGTGGGTGAGGATGATGCAGCTCGGGCGCGCATCGGCGCCGAACCGGGCGGCGGCGCCGGCGACGAGCCGGGTGGTCATGCCGATCACGCCGGCGTCGATCAGCACCCAGCCGCGGTCGCCGGCGTCGGGCGCGCCCGAGAACACCACGTTTACCAGGGCCAGGCGCGCGTAGGCGAGGTCGTCGGTGACGGCGTGCACCCCGTGGTCGGCCGTGGCGGCGGCAAGGCCGGATGGGTCGAGGGGAACCTGCTGCGTCACGGTGGCCTCCTGCGGGATCTGGCGCAGCGTGAAGTGCGGCGCCGCGCAGGGGTTCCCGGCAGCCGCTACGATCGCGTCCGTGGCCGGCGTGGCGGCAGGGTGTGTTGCATCGGGCACAGCGTGCGGCCGCTTCGCGGCGGCGCCTTGATGGCGGCGACGGCGGCGGGCCTGATGTCGCGACGATCGTTGGGGTGGCGGCGCATGCGTCTGGGTGTAGGGGTGGCGGCCGGCGCGGCGTTCCTGGCGATGCTGCTGCTCGACACGCAGGGGGTGCTGCAACTGGCGTGGATGGCGGTGCTCGGCCGGCTCGGCGTCTGGCCGCAGCGCCTGTTCGTCGGGGTGGTGGTGGTCGCGGCAGGCCGGCTGGTGGTTGCCGAAATCCGTCGCCGCCGGCCGCGCAAGGCCCGCAGCCCGGCCGGGCAACGACATCCTGCGCAGGCTGGCGCGCCGGCCAAGGCCGCGCGCAAGGGGACGTTCAAATCCGATTCGAAGGGACGCAGACCCGCTGCACCGGGGATGGCGGCAGGACCGGGCCGTGCGCCGGCCCGGCCGTCCCGGGCCTGAGCCGGGACACTGGCAGCGTCCGCAGCGGTCGGAGTCGGGGCTGGCGAGCGGTCGGCAATGGCGATAAGAGGCCTCGCGACGGCGGGGGCATGGCACGATGGCTGACATAACGGCGCGTCTGGACACGCTGGAAGCCGAGAACAGGGTGCTCCAGGGGGTGGTCGCGCACCTGCTGGCGCTGCTGGAGACCGAGGCGCCGTTCGGGCCGGTGGATGCCAGCAACACCGCGCACTGGTCGTACGACACCGGCGACGACGGGTCGCGCGCAGCCTACGAAGCGTTCAAGCTCAGGCTGAAGCTGGCACGCGAGACGGTGGACGCCAACGGATGACGACTAGGCCGCGCCGGGAGTCGGGCGTGGCGGAACCGGCGGCGTTTGCAGTCGACGCTTTTCCGGAGACGGCAGATCGGATAAGGTGTTAATCGAGCGTTAACGACGTCCGGCAGTGTGTCTTCCGGGTCGCGCACGTCCCCGCCGAGAAAATCCCGGCTCCCCTGTTGTACCTGGGAGTTTCGCGATGGCGATCGACGTCGATACCATGCTGCTTGACCGCGTGTTCCAGCCGGCTGCGGATGGCGCATGTGCCTGGGCAAGCTGCTTCGATCTGGCGCGCTCGGCGCTTGCGGGCGTGGCCCTGCTGCAGACCGTGGTGCTGGCGCACGGGATGAGCCTGGGCCCGGACACAGCGGGGCTCGGCCTGATGGCGACGGCCAGCGTGATCCAGTACTGGGCGGTGGGCCTGGTGCTGCGCCAGATCCGCCGCGCCGAACGGCAGACCCGTTCGGGAATGATGAACCTCGCCCGCATCACGCTGCGTCCGTTCAGGATAGTTTGGCTGCTGGTGGCGGCAAGCTCGGCCTGCCTGCTCACCGGGCTGCACGGGGGAACGGTGTCGCTCTGCCCGGCAGGGGCGAACGTCCTGTGGGTCGTGGCGGTGTATCTCATGTCGTGCGTCGCAAGCTCGCCCTCGGTGCGGGTCGGGCGCCGCATGGTGGCGCAGGGTGCCTGCTGAACGGTGCCGACGGCCTCGGTGGCGGACCTCGGCCTGTCAGCAAGCAAGGCCGGGCTCTGCCCGGACCCGCCAAAGACCTGAGGCTTTTGGAAACCCATCCGTTCAGCAAGTGGATTTCAAAGGCTTGCCTTAGGCGGAGCCTCCGGCCTTGCCTGCTTCACAGGTCAGCCACGCCCGCTGCCACGCTGCCGAGCCGGCGCACCAGCTCATGCACGCCGTCCAGGCCGACATTGGCGTAGGCGATGCGCAGGAACCCGTCCGAGCCGCCGAACGCCGATCCCGGCAGGCAGCCGATGCCGTGCTGCAGCGCGAGATGGCGCACCACGTCCCATCCGGTGGCCTCGCCGAACGGGTGGCGCACGTAGGCAAAATAGGCACCCTGGGAGGCGACCGGCCAGTGCGGCAGGCCGGCGAGGCCCGAGCGTAGGGTGTCGCTGCGACGGTTCATCTTGGCGCGGTTGTCGTGGCGCCAGTCCACGGTGGCGTCCAGCGCCCAGGCGAGAGCAAGCTGCGCGGGTCTCTGCGCACACACGTGCAGGCAGTCCAGCACCTTGGCGAGCTGCGGCAGCAGCGTTTCCGGCCCGGCGAGGGCGCCAACGCGCTGGCCGGGCACGGCGTAGGCCTTGGAGAAGCTGTACAGCTGGATCACGTGCGCCGGCCATTCCGGCGTGCGAAGCAGGTCGTGCAGGCGAACTTGTTCCTCGGGCAGGAAGTCGCGGTAGGTCTCGTCGAGGATCAGCCAGACGCCATGCTCGCGGCACAGCGCCGAGATCGCCGCCACGGTGTCGGCCGGGCAGATTGCGCCGGTGGGGTTGTTCGGCGTCACCAGCACCACCGCACGCACCGGGCAGCTTCCGGGCTGCGCCAGCAGCCGCTCCAACGCGTCGGGGGCGGGCACGAAGCCGGTCGTCTCGTCGCATGGCAGCGGGCGGGCCTCGATGCCGAGCTGGCGCAGCGTCATCTCGTGGTTGAAGTACCAGGGCTGCGGCAGGACCATCGCGTCGCCCGGCCCGGCGACGGCGGAGGCCGCGGCGAAGAACGCCTGGTTGCAGCCGGCGGTGATCGCGATGTTCTCGCCCCGCGCGGGAGCATCGTAGAGGGCGGCGAGATGTGCCGCATAGGCGTCGCGCAACGGCGTCTCGCCGAGGATGGCGCCGTAGCGGGCGTTGGCGGGCGTGGCGGCCTCGCGGGCGAGGCGGTCCAGCAGGGGGGTCGGTGGCGGGTAGCCGGGCACCGCCTGGCACAGGTCGATCAGCGGCCCGGCGCGGCCGTCATACTCGCGCATCCAGCCCTGCACGGCAGGGATCGGCGGGGCGCCGGTCGCCACGACGCGCGGGTTGGGTTGATGTGCATGGGGCATGGTCCTGGCAGCAGGTAGGCGCCTCGGACGCCGGGCGGCAGGTGATGCGGACTGGCGGGCGGGACGGAAAGACACAGCTGCGTGACCCGTGTGGCCAGACCAGGCTCGCAGGCGCGCAACCGCGGACCATGGTTCGGACAACTGCAGCTGCGGCTGCAGCTTGTGCGTCCTCATCGGTGAGGCGGAGTGAAACACTGGCGGCCAATTCACAGATCATGGCGCAGCGTCCTGGACCGCACCCGGACGGCCTCGCGCGTGAACAGTTGAAGTCCGCATGGGGGCGCGTGCCTGGTGCGTGTCTTGCGTTGGAAGTGCTCGCCTCCAATGGGAGCAGGCGAGTGATCGTCGGAGCATCCGGAACATGCTCTTGCCGGGTGGAGGCGGTCCGTTTGCAGCGTCACCCCGGGTGGAGCACGTGATCTATGCCCGGATGTATTGCCGCTACATCGGGAGTGATTTGCGCTTTGAGGAACGATCCAGAGCGGCACAGCACCGTCCGTGCAAATAATTAGATTTCACGTCTATAAAATATAGATCTGGAACCCAGGATGTTCTGCTATGACAGTTATCATACGATCTGTCAGGATAAATTTCAAGACAAGTAGTTGCTGTCTGCGAATATCGACAAATATTTCATTTAAACAGCCGAACCGATGGAACGGTATCCTGCTATGGTTGCAGCGCGGGGTGCGTCGAATCACTCGACGAGTGCCGGTCGCCAGGAGCGGACAGAATGACCTTTGTTGATCGGCTATCGGCGAATCCTCAGATGCTGACGAACAACGAAAGCAGGCATGGTTTTCTGGACGTTTCTCGCGTGATACCCCGCGCGGACGAAGGCGGCGGAGAGTATCGCAATCTTAGGGTGCATATCGATGCCGAGGTGAAAACCGCCTGGTGCTACATGCGGCCCGAGGGACGGCCAAGCTACACTCACGGGCTCATCTCCGACCTCTACCAGATGCAGGACGACCTGAGCCGCTGGTTCAACGCACGTCCGGCGACGGACGGCAAGCCGGTGCAGTGGTTTGTGATGGCGTCGGCGGTACCCGGGATCTTCAACCTCGGTGGCGACCTGTCGCACTTCGCGGATCGCATTGAGGCGCGCGACTTGCAATCCCTCCAGCATTATGGACGGCTCGCTGCGAAAGGGGTGTATCTCAACTCGACCGGCTTCGGGCTGCCGCTGATCACCTTGGGCCTCGTGCAGGGCGATGCCCTGGGCGGCGGGTTCGAGCACGCCCTGGCCTGCGACATCCTGGTGGCGGAGCGCAGCGCCAAGCTCGGGTTTCCCGAGATCCTGTTCAACCTGTTCCCCGGCATGGGGGCCTACAGCTTCCTGAGCCGCCGGATCGGGCGGACAGGCGCCGAGGCGATGATCCTGTCCGGGAAGATCTACACCGGCGAGGAGCTGCACGCGATGGGCGTCGTGGACGTGCTCGCCGAGGATGGCCAGGGGCAGGAGACGGTCAAGGAATATGTGGCCCGCCATGGCCGCAAGTACAATGCGTACTATGCCCTGCACCGCGCCAGGAAGTGCGTCAATCCGGTGCTGCTGTCCGAGCTTCTGGATGTCGTCGACATCTGGGCCGAGGCGGCGATCGGCCTGACGGCGGCGGATCTGCGCAAGATGCTGCGGCTGACCAATGCCCAGGACCGGCGTCTGGCAGCGTCGGCCGGCATTGCGGAGCCGCGGCGGGCGGCTATGGGGTCCTGACCCGGTCGCGTGCCAGGAGGTGGCGAGCCGCAGGGGAGGGCGGCCGTTCCGGGCGGGTGGCGACAGCCCGGCCGCGCGCCGGATTTGTCCGCAGCCGCTCGACACGGCTGCGGGTCGGGGCGGTCCGGAACGGGCTGGCAACCGGTCCTGCGCGGCGTCCGGGCAGGCCTGCGGGCGGAATGGCCCGAGGCGCGGCGCGGACCTGACCACCCGAACCGGGGCGACGCGGGTCGGGCCGGCACGACGATCCGACGCGCCGGCTGCCAGCACTCAGGCGGTGCGACCTGCGGCACCGACCGGTTCGCCGGCGGTGGTGCCCGCGACCAGCCCGGCCTCGTCGCGCGGGATTGCTGCAGCCTCGGATCGCAGGCTGCCTCGCCCGGGTTGCGCCGCCTGTCGCTGCCATCCCCCGGCGGACGGGCAGCACGTTCGGTGTCGCACCGGCACCACCGGGGCGATCGCCCGGCGATCATCGGTATGCCTCGACCGGCGCGCCCGTGTCCGATCCATGCGCCACGGCGGCCAAAATCTGGTAATCAGCGTCGCACGCCATGGGTGGTGGATGTCCGGTTAACCTGGAGGACCTATGGTTGTGCCACAGGCATGTGCGCATGCATCCGCCGAGAGAGGCCTGGCCGCCATGGTGACGATCCTGATCATCGACGACAGCATGACCAACCGGAAGATCTATTCCCGGCTGGCGGCCTCGCTTCACGCCGACATCAGGATCATGTGCTTCGACCGATCGACCGCGGCGCTCGACTGGCTTGACGGGAATTCCGCGGACCTGATCATCACCGACTTCAAGATGCCGCAGATGGATGGTGCGACCTTCACGCGGCGTCTGCGGGAGAAATCCTCCGACTGCGACATCCCCGTGATCGTCGTCACCGCCTACAGCGACCATGCCTTTCGCATGGAGGCGCTGGAGGCGGGCGCCACGGATTTCCTGCTCACGCCCGTGGACCACTACGAGTTCGTCGCCCGCGCCAGGAACCTGCTCAAGCTCAGGACCCAGCAGCTGATCATCAAGCAGCGCGCGGAGTCGCTGCAGGACGAGCTCAAGCGCACCCGCCAGGCCCACGACGCGCTGGCCCGCGACAGCCACGAGGCGCTGGCCGAGATCATCGACACCATGCCCGCGCTGATCAGCGCCACCGCCCGGGACGGCTCGTGCCTGTTCATCAACGAGGGACTCGCCTGCTTCCGCGGCGTGGCCAGGGACGATGCCGAACGCCGCGACTTGGCGGCGCTGTTCGACGCCGACCATGCGCAGACCAGCCGCGCGCTCAATAACATCGTGTTCGAGACCGGCGCCGCCCTGCCGGCCCGAGAGGAGACCCTGGTCAACCACGCCGGGCAGAGCCGGACGTTCCTGACCGCCAGGACCCCGCTCCGCCGCGCCGGCCAGGAGGTGGTCGGCGTGCTCACCACCTCGCTCGACATCACCGAGCGCAAGGCGGCCGAGGAGCGTCTCAGCCATCTCGCCCACCATGACACGCTGACCGACCTGCCGAACCGGGCGCTGCTCCGCTCCAGGCTGCGCCAGGCCCTGGCGCGCGGGCGGCGCGGCGACCGTTCCTTCGCGTTGCACTTCATCGACCTGGACCGGTTCAAGGCGATCAACGACGCGCTCGGCCACTATTTCGGCGACCAGGTCCTGGTCGCCGTCGGTGAGCGACTGACCCGTCTCGTGGAGCCCGGCGACACCGTGGCCCGCCTCGGTGGCGACGAGTTCGCGATCCTGCAGTCGGGTGTCGCCGGCCCCCAGGATGCCGAGGCGCTGGCCGGCAGGATCATCGTGGAGATGGGCCTGCCCCTGCTGTGCGACGGGCAGGAGGTGACGATCGGCGCCAGCATCGGCGTCACGATCCATCCTCGCGACGGCGCCGATGAGGACGACCTGCTGCGCAATGCCGATCTCGCGATGTACCGCGCAAAGGCGGCCGGGCGCGACACGTGGTGCTTCTTCTCCGCGGGCATGAGCCCGGGCGCGCGCGACGCGATGAAGGCAGAGGCCGATCTGCGCAACAGCGTGGCGCGCGGCGAGCTGCTGCTGCACTACCAGCCGCAGGTGGACCTCGCCACCGGCCAGATCGTGGGCGCCGAGGCGCTGCTGCGCTGGGCGCGCCGCGGCCACGGCCTAGTGCCGCCAGGAAGCTTCATCGCGCTGGCCGAAGAGACCGGCCTGATCCTGGTGATCAGCGAGTGGGTGCTCAAGGAGTCCTGCCGCCAAGCGGCGGAGTGGCTGCGCCAGGGGCTTCCGCCGATCCGCCTCGGCGTCAACCTGTCGCCGGTGCAGTTCCGCCGCCAGGACGTCTACGATCTCGTGGTCCGCACCCTGGCCGAGACCGGCCTCGCCCCGGAGCTGCTCGAGCTGGAGCTGACCGAGAACATCCTGATGGAGAACGCCGACGAGGCGGTGGAGGCGCTGCAGCGGCTGCGCTCCATCGGCGTGCGGCTGTCGGTGGACGATTTCGGCACCGGCTACTCGTCGCTGAGCTATGTCAAGCGGTTCCCGATCAACCGTCTCAAGATCGACCAGTCCTTCGTGCGCGGCCTCGGCACCGACGTGAGCGACACCGCGATCGTGCAGACGATCCTGGAACTCGGGCACCTGCTGCAGATCAAGGTGATCGCGGAGGGGATCGAGAGCGAGGCGCAGATGACCTGGCTGCGGCAGGAGGGATGCGAGGAAGGCCAGGGATTCTACTTCAGCCGGCCGGTGCCGGCCCCGGAGTTCGAGGAGCTGCTGCGGCGCCAGGCGGTCTCCTGCGCGGCGGTTCCTGCGAGATGAGCGTGCGACCGGCCCTGAAGCAGGCGGGCGCCTCCGCGGCCGCGGAAGGCGCCAGGATCGCGCGCTGGGTCAGACGGCGGCCGAGCGGCGAGATCGAGATGGCGCGCAACCGCCTCCTGTTCGGCTGTTTCGGCGTGGTGTTCCTCGTGGCCCTCGACCCGGCCAGGGTGGAGGCGCCGCTGCTGCTGCTTGCGTCCTATGTCGGGATCTCCGTGTCAATCCTGGTGCACATCCTCAGGACACCGGGGAAGTACCGGGCCAGGCGCCTGGTCGCCCTGGCGGCGGATTCCCTGATCCTGTCGTACGAGCTGCATACGGGCGGCGAGCCGGTGTCGCTGTTTTTCTGCCTCTATCTGTGGATGGTGTTCGGCAACGGTTTCCGCTTCGGCGTGCGCTGGCTGTTCCTTGCCACCGTCGCGGCGTGTCTGGGCTTCCTCGCCGTGTGCCTGACCACGCCGTTCTGGCTACACCAGGAGCATCTCGCCGAGGGCCTGATGGCGGGGCTGATCGCGCTGCCGCTGTATGCCTCCACCCTGATCCGGCGCCTGTCGCAGGCCAGGCTGGCCGCCGAGCACGCAACCAGGGTCGCCGAGGACGCGAGCCAAGCCAAGACCCTGTTCATGGCCAGCGTCAGCCACGAGCTGCGCACGCCGCTGACCGCGATCATCGGGATGGGCAGCCTGCTGCGCGATACCGCGCTTGCGCCCGAGCAGAGGGAGATGGCGCAGACCGTCGAGGATGCCGCGAAGTCCCTGCTCTCGCTCATCAACGGTGTGCTCGACTTCTCCCGCATCGAGGCGGGGCGGATGCCGGTGCAGCCGGTCGCGTTCGATCCGGCCGAGTTCCTGCGCGAGATGCGCAGCCTGGTGATGGCCCAGGCGCGGGCGAAGGGCATCAGCGTCGACATCAACATCACGCCGCGAACGCCGGGCGGCATCCTGGCGAGCCGCCGTCACCTGTCCGATATCGTCACGAACCTGCTGAGCAACGCCGTGAAGTTCACCAGCTCGGGCGGCGTCCTCATCGCGCTCGACGTGGTCGGGACGGAGGAGTCCGGCCTGAGGCTCGTCCTGGAGGTGTGCGACACCGGGATCGGGATCTCGCCGGAGGCACAGACCCGCGTGTTCGAAACCTTCACCCAGGCAGATGCCAGCATCCTCAACAACTACGGCGGAACGGGCCTCGGCCTCTCGATCGCGAGGCGCAGGGCCGAGCTGCTGGAGGGCAGCCTCGACCTGCAGAGCGAGGTGGGCGTCGGCAGCGTCTTCCGTCTGGTGGTGCCCGTGGGTGCCGTCGAGGATCTGCCGTCCGAGCTGCCGGGGAGCGTCGAGGTCGTGCTCCTCGCCGTCGCGGGCGCAGGCCGCCGGAACCTGATCGACCAGTTCGGCGCCTGCGACGTCGGCTGCGAGGTCCGCGACGATCCCGACGCGGCGCTGTCGCTGTTCGCCAGCAAGGCGCAGGAGCAGACGGTGCCGACGGTCCTGATGGTGCTGGAGGACGGACTGCCCTGCACGCTCGACCAGCTCCAGCCGAAGCTGGCCGCGGCGTGCGGCGCCGCCGGCGCCGTGGCGGTTCTCGTCGGTGATCCGCACACCCCGGACAGCGACCGCCGCAGGCATTTCGTCTCGGTGCTGCCGCGCGACGCTGGCGTGACGGACATCGCCGCTGCCCTGCATGTCGCCAGGGTACAGTCCGGCAGCCGGCATGCGTCCGCGTCGGCAGACGCCCTCGGTAGGCGGGGCGGGTCAGGGGGCCGCCGGGGGCTCACGATCCTCGTGGCCGACGACAACGTCGTCAACCAGAAGGTGATGGCCAAGATCCTCGAACGTGCCGGCCACAGGTCGCGCGTGGTGTCGGACGGCGAGGCGACCCTGGACGCGCTGGAGAGCGGGGAAGCCTTCGACCTCGTGCTGATGGACGTGAACATGCCGAAGATGGACGGCATCGAGGTGACGAAGCTGTACAGGTTCATGGCGCTGGGCGACGTGCACCTGCCCATCGTGGCGCTGACCGCTGACGCGACGCCGGAGATGGCGTCACGGTGCGTGGCGGCCGGCATGGATGCGTGCGTCACCAAGCCGATCGCCCCCGACGACCTGATCGCGCTCGTGGAAAGGCTCGCCTCCGCGCCGGTGCCGGAGCGGTCCGACGCGGTGGTGCCGATCTCGCAGCATCCGAAATACCGCAGCGCGTCGGCCGAGATCATCGATGTCACGAAGCTGCAGACCCTGGAGGAGCTGGGCGGCGCGGAGTTCGTCTCGGACCTGATCGGGGACTTCCTGGTCGAGGCCGAGGAGACCATCGGGAATCTGGTCGAGGCCGCAACCAGGGGCGACATCGTGGCGTTCCGCAGCCATGCCCACGCCTTGCGCAGCTCGTCGAGCAACATCGGCGCCCATGCCATCGGCGAGCTGTGCAATCCCTGGCAGCATGCCAAGCTGGTCGATCTCGCGGAGCAGTCGTCGCAGGTGTCGCGCCGGGCAAGGTCGGAGTTCGAGCGGACCCGCGCCGCGTTGCTGGCCGCGCAGGCTCCGCCGCCGCCGGGCAGCGTCGCCCACCCGAACTGAGGCACTGCCGCGCCCACCGCCCGGCCGGGCCTGTCGGCGGCGACCATGACCGGAGAAGACCGATGCGGAGCCTGATCGTTGCGGCGGTGCTGCTGGGCGGCCTGTCAGGCTGTGCGTCCCTCCAGACGCCCCGGGTCGAGGTGCTGCAGGCGCGTCTTGCCACTCTCGGACTCCTGGACCAGCAGGTCGAGGTCGAGCTGTGCATCAGCAATCCGAATCGGCGGGAGCTGGCGTTCTCCAGGGTCACCGCGGAGGTCGATGTCGCCGGTAAACGCCTGGCGAGCGGCGTGAACGAGATGCCGGTCACGTTGCCGCCACTGGTTTCGGTGGTGGTGCCGTTCAGCGTGGCCACCACGACCCGCAATCTCGGCGCGCAGCTTGGCGGCATCCTCGGCAGCGGCACGATTCCCTACACCGTGTCCGGCCACGTGGTGCTGCGCGACTTCTCGCTCGTAGGCATCCCCTACTCGGTGGGTGGGCGCCTCACGCCACAGGCGATCGCGGGGCAGCTGGCCGGCATGGCGAGCGAGCCCGACGCCCCAGGGCAGTGTGGCGCCAGCGTGCCGGCGTCCGCTCCGGCAACCTGATACCAGCGGCGCCGGACATCAGCCTGCCAGGAAGGCAAGGCCGCGCTCTACCCGGGCCCTCCAAAGGCCCCCCTCTTCCAAGCAGGAGGCCTTTGAAAATTCATCCCTTAGCAAGTGGATTCCAAAGGCTTGCCTTTGGCGGAGTTTGAGGCAGAGCCTCAACCTTGCCTGCCTTGCCGGTTACACCCGATCACCGCTGTACAATCCGCACGATGTTTCGACCTGTCCGCCGGTCCTGAACCCGGCAGGCCGGGTATGGCTGATGCGTCTGAGACGGGCGCCAGGTGGATGGAAACGGGTCTCCCGAACGCCATGTCAGCGGTCCCGCGGGCGCCGGTTCGGGTCCGCCGAGTGTCCAGGATCACGTCATGGCGTCGACGACCCAGATCATCTACCAGCCCTACGTGGCCGGTCCCCGAGGCGCGCTGAAGCCGGGCACGGCGATGGCCTGCCGGTCTGCGGAGGAAGGGCTGCGCCGGGCCGAACGTGCCCTGGCAGGCGGGTCGATCCTGGGAGCGCAGGTGGTGCGGATGACGCACGACGACGATGCCGGCGAGTTCGGCGATCCCGAGTTTCTCGGCAGGATCGGGCAGGTTCCGGACGCAGAGTGAGCCCGGAGTGCCCGTGCTCGACGTATCGGGCGGGTCGGCGAAGGGGCGGGCGCTTCTGGACTTCGCCTCGCCCTCGTTTCTGAAGGCGCGTTCCGGGATGAAGTCGCCGATCACGTCAGGCTGTTGGCAAACCCGGGCCAGGGGGAAGCCAGCCCTGTCGGCGTCGTGCCTTGCGACTACGACGCTGTTGCCAGCCGGTCGCGCACGCCAAGGGTGGCGCGCAGCCCTGCCAGAATCTCGTAGGAGCGCAGTCGGGCCGCGTGGTCGTGGATCGCCGAGGCGACCAGAAGCTCGTCGGCGCCGGTGCGGGCGACGAGGCGCTCGACGCCGGCGCGCACCGTGTCGGGCGAGCCCACCACCGAGCAGGACAGCATGTTGGCGACCTGCGCCTTCTCCATCGGCGACCAGAAGCCCTCGATGTCGTTGATCGGGCGCGGCAGGCAGCCGCGCGTGCCGCGGATCAGCGTGGCGAAGCTCTGCTGCACGGAGGTGAACAGGTGGCGGGCCTTGGCGTCGGTCCCGGCGGCCACCACGTTCACGCCGACCATGGCGTGCGGCCGGTCGAGCTGGGCAGACGGGCGGAAACGGTCGCGGTAGATCCGCAACGCGTGCGTGAGGGCGTCGGGCGCGAAATGGGAGGCGAACGCGTAGGGCAGGCCGAGCGCGGCCGCGAGCTGCGCGCCGAACAGGCTGGAGCCGAGGATCCAGATCGGCACGCGGGTGTCGGTGCCGGGGATCGCCTGCACCGCCTGTCCGGGCTGCGTCGGGCCGAGCAGGGCCTGCAGCTCTTGCACGTCTTGCGGGAAGCTGTCGCCGGCCTCCAGGTCGCGGCGCAAGGCGCGTGCGGTGCGGCCGTCTGTGCCGGGCGCGCGGCCGAGGCCGAGGTCGATGCGGCCGGGGTAGAGCGAGGCCAGCGTGCCGAACTGCTCAGCGATCACCAGTGGCGCGTGGTTGGGGAGCATGACGCCGCCGGAGCCGACGCGGATTGTGCTGGTGCCGCCGGCGACGTAGCCGATCACCACGGCGGTCGCGGCCGAGGCGATGCCGACCATGTTGTGGTGCTCGGCCAGCCAGTAGCGGGTGTAGCCCCAGCGCTCGGCGTGCTGCGCCAGGTCGCGGGCGTTGTGCAGGGCGTCGGCAGGCGTCGAGCCTTCGGGGACCGGTGCCAGGTCAAGCACGGAGAAGGCAGGCTGTTCGGTGGGCTGCGTCATGGGACTCTCCCCGGAGCCGGCCAGGATGCGTGCCGGACCATGGAGTTCAGCGCTCGGGCGGCGGGATGCAAGGTGGCGGGCCGACGACAGCGAGCAAGGCCGGGCTCTGCCCGGACCCGCCAAAGGCCCGAGGCCTTTGGGAACCACTTCCTTAAGTAGCGGATTCCAAAGGCTTGCCTCTGGCGGAGTCCAGAGGCAGAGCCTCTGGACTTGCCTGCTTCTCTGCCGGCCGGCTCAGGAAACGCGACCCGGCCAGGCAAAAGCGCCACGGCGTCGCGATGCCTCGGGTGATGCCGATCCGCCGCCCGGCGGTGACGTCGGCAGGCCCGACGCGCGGCCGGAGCAGGAAAGGCGGCGCGTCGAGCGGCGCCTTGTCCAGCGCGTGGCCGACCCCGAGCGCCTGGCAGAGCCGCCCGGGGCCGCTACACAGCAGGCGATCGGCGAGCGGGCCGCGGCGGGCGCGCATCTCCGCCAGGCCGTGGCGGGGCTCGATGGCGCGGATCAGCACGGCTGCGCCGGGAGCGTCGCCGCACACGAGGTTGAGGCACCAGTGCAGGCCGTAGGAGCGATAGACGTAGGCGTGGCCCGGCGGCCCGAACATCGCGGCGTTGCGCGCGGTCGGGCCGGCGGCGCTGTGCGAGGCAGGGTCGTGGCGATCGTAGGCCTCGGTCTCGACCACGAGGCCGCCGACGCCGTCGACGAGCAGGGTGGCGCCGACCAGGTCGTGGGCGACCGCGGGCACGGGGCGCAGGAAGAAGTCGGGCGGGAGCATGGACGAACCTGCGGCAGGGACACGGCGTACTCTGGCACGGGTTCGCGGGACATGCGCAATGCGGCCCTGCTCGCACGTGACCCTGAAGTCGGTCGCCGTGCATTGACAGCCCGGGGGATACGCGGGACGCCGACAGGATGACCCGCACCTCCGACCGGCCCTCCTGTGTTCGCGGCCGGGGCAAGGCGTGAGCGTCGGGCAGCGCAGCAGCCGGATCGACCTGCTGCGCGGGGTGTCGATCCTGCTGGTGCTGCTGCACCACTTCAACATCGCCTACAGCCTGCGCGACGCGGCGCTGTCGCGGTGGCTGGCCTGGGGGGTCGTGCATGCGGTGGTGCGCAACGGCAACTACGCGGTGACCATGTTCTTCGCGATCTCCGGGTTCCTGATCACGGGCAACGCCCTGCGGCACTGGGGCAGCCTGGCCAGCGTCGACGCCGGCCGGTTCTACGCGCTGCGGGCGGCGCGCATCCTGCCCTGCGTGGTGCTGCTGGTGGCGGTGGTCAGCATGCTCAGACTGTCGGGCGCGGCGATGTTCCAAAACCGGCCGGAGCAGGGGCCGCCAGTGTCCTTCTGGGTCGTGGACCTCGCGGCGCTGACGTTCTGGATGAACCTGCTGATGGCCCGGGCGGGGTGGGTGAACTACGTGCTGTGCGTGCTGTGGTCGCTCTCGGTCGAGGAGGTCTTCTGCCTGGTGTTCCCCGTGATCTGCCGGGTGCTGCGGCGCGAGGCGTGGGTGGCGGCATGCCTGGCGCTGCCGGTGCTGGCGGGGCCGCTGTGGCGTCTGGCACACCAGGACGACGAGGCCGGGTTCCTCTACGCCTATCTCGCCTGCTTCGACGCGATCGCGATCGGCTGCTGGGCGGCGCTGCTGGCGGCGAGGATGCGTCGGCTCGGCGCGGACGCGGCGAGCGGGCGGGGCGGGGCTGGCGCGAGGCGTGGCGTGCGGGATGCGGTCGCGGTGGCGGCGATGGCGGTGCTGTATCTCGGCTGGCCGATCAGCGACACCAACGTGTTCGGCGTCACCGTGGTGGCGCTGGGCACCGCGGTGCTTCTCTTGGGCGCGGATCGCTCGACCGTTGGCCCGATCGGCGGCGTGGCGGGCGCGGCGGCCGGTGCGGCGGCCAGCGCCGCGGGTGGAATCGTGCGGTGGTTCGGGCGGCGCAACTACGAGCTGTACCTGTTCCACCTCGTCGTGCTCGGCCTGTTGCGGAGCGTGGCACCGCCGGGAACTGCGAGCTCGGGTGGCCTGCTGTTCCTGACGGCCTATCTGGGCGGGTCGGCGCTGCTGGCCGAGGGCGTCGCGCGCATCTGGTCGGAGCCGGCGAACCGCGCGATCCGCCGGCGCCTGGTGCGGCCGGGAATGATGGCGGCATGATGGTGGGCGCCGTGCGCGGCAGGGCTCCGGCGCGCTGGGTGCTCCCGGCGCTCTACCTGACGGCAGGGATGGTCCATCTGGCGCTGCCCGCGCCGTTCCTGCTGATCACGCCGGAGTGGGTCCCATACCCACGGGCGGTGATCCTGGGCACCGGGCTGTGCGAGATCGCCGGCGCGCTTGCCCTGCCGACCCGCAGCCTGCGGCGCCTGGCCGGAAGTGCGCTGGCGCTCTACGCTGTCTGCGTGGTGCCGGCCAACATCAAGCATGCCCTTGGCGGCCTGCCCGGCGGCGGGATGCAGCTCGGCCTGTGGTATCATGTCCCGCGCCTGGCGCTGCAGCCTGTGCTGGTATGGTGGGCGCTTTTCGCGGGCGAGGTGGTGGACTGGCCGTTCAGGCGGCCCGCCCGGCGCTGACCGGCGGCATCCGGACCAGGCCTGAACTTTTCCTCTCATGTCGCGTTTCTTGGAAGGCGAGGCGACAAGCCGTGACATTCTCGCGATGCCGACACGAACAGGGTGTGGCACCAACAGTGTGGCTTGTGAACGCCATGAACTCAGAACACTGTTCGATGGTGCTCCCGAAGAAGTGTGACGGGTTCATACGAGATCCGTCGTAAGCTTTGCAGATAGTTGGAAAGGATGCTGATCATGCGTATTTCGGTTCTGGCTGCCGTGGCGATGCTTGGAATGACCGGGGCGGCCATGGCGCAGGTCGGGGCTCCCGGAGGTGGTGCAGGCGCAGGCGGCGGTGCCGGCGGCACTGGCGGCGCGCTCGGCAGTGGCCTGGCCGGTCCGGGTGCCGGGGTGGGTTCCACCAGCGGGCAGACCGGCGGGTCGATGGGCACCATGGGTGGCACCGCGCCCGGCGCTGTCGGTGGCGCGGGCAGCCTTCCGACCGCGCCGGTGGGCGGCACGCTGACGTCCGGCAGCACGATCCCGGGAACTGCGGGCGTGGCCGGCGGCGCCATGGGTGGCACCGGTGCTGCTGCCGGTGGCGGCGTAGCGGGCGGCGGAGCTGCCGCCGGCCGTTGATCGGCACAGGCTCACCCTGGAGTGAGGCCTGCGATCCAGACGCTGGAAACAGGGGTCTTCGGGTGTTTCCTCGCTTGATAGGACAGGTGATTGAGGACCGGGCGCACGCCCGGTCCTTCAGGCTTCTTGCGGTGGCGAGGGCATGGTCCTTGCCACCGTTCCTTTGCGATTAGAACATGGGTTCTCCGCCGGTGACCGGGACCAGGGCGCCTGTCATGTAGCTGCCCTGGTCCGAGCCGAGCAGGACATAGACGGGCGCCAGCTCCGCCGGCTGCCCCGGGCGACCCAGCACGGTGTCGTTGCCGAGCGCTGCAAGCTGCTCCGGGCCCTTGGCGATTGGCTGGATCGGCGTCCAGATCGGGCCGTGGGCCACGCAGTTCACCCGGATGCCGTGTGGCGCCAGCAGGTTCGACAGGGCGATGGTGAGGCTGGCGATCGCGCCCTTGGTGGCGGCATAGACCAGCATACTTTTCGCCGCCGTCTTGGCCTAGATGCTCGTGGTGTTCACGATCGAGGCGCCCGGCTTCATGTGCGGCACCGCGGCCTGGCACAGGTAGTACATCGCGAACACGTTGGTGCGGAACGACTCGTCGATCTGCTCGGCGGTGACGTCGGACAGATCCTTGTTCACGCTCTGGTGGGCGGCATTGTTGACCAGGATGTCCAGGCGGCCGAGCTGCGCCACCGTCCGCTCGACCAGGGCGTGGCAATGCGCCTCGTCCTGGATGTCGCCGGGCAGAAGAACGGCGCGGCGGCCGGCCTTCTCCACCCAGCGCGCGGTGTCCTCGGCGTCGGACTGTTCGACGGGGAGGTAGGAGATCGCGATGTCCGCACCCTCGCGGGCGTAGGCGATCGCGACGGCGCGGCCAATGCCGGAGTCGCCGCCGGTGACCAGCGCGACGCGGCCGGAGAGCAGGCCCTTGCCGACGTAGCTGTCCTCGCCGTGATCGGGGGCGGGCGACATTCTCGAGGTCAGGCCCGGGACGGGCTGCTGCTGGTCGCCGGGGTAGGGCAGGGTGGCGCCGGCGGTGCGCGGGTCGCTGGTCATAATGGAAGGCTCCTGTTGTCTGCGGGTTCCTACGCGGAGGGTGGATGGGGGATGCGGGGAAGTAAGCAAGGTTGAGGCTCTGCCTCAAACTCCGCCAAAGGCTCGCCTTTGGAAGCCACTTGCCTAAGTAAATCGGTTTCCGAAGGCCTCGGCCTTTGGCGGGTCTGGGCAGAGCCCAGCCTTGCTTGCCGTCTGGCTGCGCCGCGACCCGGATCGCAGGACTTCAACCAGTGCGGCCAGACTTCGCTGCCGCCTGCGCCGGATCGGATAATCCTGCAATCGGGCCTGGATCGGGGCTCCGCGCGCGAGGATGCGGCCAGCCATGCAGTGCGGCATCGACGATGGCCAGCAACGACGCGCGTGTCGCACCGTCGCGCGCCAGTGTCGACATGCCCTGGGTGACCGCCATGACCAGTCCGGATAGCGCGGCGGCGTGCGTTCCGGGTGGCAGCGACCCATCGGCGATGTCGCGCGCGATCCGGTCCCGGAGGTGGGCTTCGATCGCATGCCGTATTTCGGCGACTGCCTGCTGGACGCCTGCGGACGCGGACGATCCGCTCGCCGTCGCGCTGGCCAGCAGGCATCCCCTCGGGGTCTCCTCGCCGGTGTAGGCGGTCGCTGCCGCAGTCAGCATGTCGCGGGCAGCGTCGCAGGCCGTCGGTGCGCCGTCGATCCTGCGCTTCATCGCCTCGGTATCGCCGGCGTAGAGGCGCATCGCTTCGAGGAACAGCTGCTTCTTGTCTCCGAACGCGGCGTACAGGCTGGGCGCGCTCACCCCCATCGCCGTCGTGAGATCGACGATCGACGTCGTCTCGTATCCGTGGCGCCAGAAGGCGAGCATCGCCCGTTCGAGCGCGACGTTCCTGTCGAACGACAAGGGTCGCCCTGTCCTGCGGCGCGGCGGCGGTTCGCACGATTCCATAGCGATCACTCAGAAACAGATTGACCCAGGACCGGGAGGGTAGCATGAGTTCCGTATCGATAACTACGAAAATCAGGGTCCCATGTCACTCACGAACTTCCGCACGCTTGGCCGCTCGGGTCTGGTGGTCAGTCCCCTGGTCCTATCTGTCTGGTCGCGGAACATTGTTGGAATCCGGTCCGACTGGCTATCGTGGAGCATGCCTGGCGGTTCAAATGCCTGACCGCCATACCAGGACAGGGGTGACGCATGCTCCACATCCACCCAAACGCACGCACCACCCCGGTCACCCGCGCCGA
>JAABUV010003544.1_pt1 | contig 19781 bp, 12 predicted proteins | sample 5559971 | NCBI WGS metagenome assembly JAABUV01 (sample SAMN10711881, study PRJNA513362) | rock metagenome | isolation source: Antarctica rocks | place: Antarctica: Victoria Land, Knobhead nord | collected 2015-12-19
CGAGGCGCTGGTTGGCTCCGCATCTCAAGCAAGCACGACAAATCACACGCCCCAAGAGCGAAGCATATCGACTATGGACGGAGCTCGAAGCCGGAGTGGAAGCGTCAACACGCGCGCTACATCAGTGGAGCCGGTGGCCGTTCACGACTTTGCTAGTCGCAGGAACGCAGCGCCCGAGTCGCGACCGTCAAACATGAGCCTTGCCCGGAGCCAAATGAGCGACGGATCAAGACCGCCTTCGCGTCAAACAAGCCGTGATCGCTTCCATGAATACAGCAGGCAGTCGAGTGCGGAGCGCTATCAGCAGCGGCGAAGGCCAAGTACCACAGCAGCAGATGCTCCGGTGATACCAAGCGAACAGCCAGCATTCAAACCACTTGGCCAAAGTCAACCCACAACCTCCGCCCTGGAAAGCAAGCCACTCCAACGTGGCCCCAGCTTGAGCAAACCGCAGTACCGCATCGCCCCGCCCAGAATCCATACCGATGCCTCCGAGGACCAGGAGAACATGCCACCGCCGACCTTCCGGCGTAACAAGGACCAAGAATTCAAATACCTAGGTCAGCGGCCCATAGCTGTCCTCTCGGACGACGACAAGCACGAGGATTCGAAACCGCCCATGCCAGCAGAAGACACGCCGGTGCCGATCCCAATCCAGCAACAAGACCGCAAAGCGCTGGGCAGCATCAGCGGAAACACGCCGTACCGTGCAGCGCCGGCTCCGCCGCCTAAGATGTCCGTCCTTGATACGGCGACCACGACAGCCGGCGCCAGCGTAACGAAGTCGAAGAAGAAGCGCACACATATCGTCGTGAACGGCAAGATCTTCACGCAAATGGGCAAGATTGGGAAGGGAGGCAGCAGTGACGTGTACTGTGTGATGGCAGAGAACTTCAAGACTTTCGCGCTGAAACGAGTGAAACTCGACAATTGTGATGAGGGTGCAGTGAGAGGGTACAAAGGCGAGATCGATTTGTTGAAGAAGCTTACTGAGGTCGAGAGGGTGGTGCGGCTTTTCGATTGGGAGCTGAACGAAGAGAAGCAAGAGCTTTGCGTGTTGATGGAGAAAGGCGAGACGGACCTGAACCGGATTCTGACCCTCCGACTGAACGGCGCGGACGCCGTCTTCGATAGCGCTTTCACACGCTACCATTGGAAGGAGATGCTGGAGTGCGTGCAAGCGGTACACGACCACGATATCGTACACTCAGACCTCAAACCCGCCAATTTTTTGCTTGTGCAGGGAAAGCTGAAGCTCATTGACTTCGGCATCGCAAACGCCATTGAAACGGATCACACGGTCAATGTGCATCGCGACAGCCACGTCGGGACACCGAACTACATGAGCCCGGAGAGCATCACAGACACGAACGCCTCGCAGTCTGGGTCCATGACCAGAGACGCCGCCGGCCGCCCGCTGAAGAAGGATATGCGCATCGGCAAGGCGTCGGATGTCTGGAGCTTGGGCTGCATCTTGTACCAGATGACTTATGGTCGACCGCCTTTTGCGCATATTCAGAATCAGATCAGCAGGATCATGGCCATCACAAATCCGAAGCATGCCATAGAGTATGCCGAGTTCGGCGTGGGAAACGCTCCAATCTCCCCGACCTTGCGAGGGCTGTTGCGGAGGTGCTTGGACCGGGACCCGGAGAAGAGGCCAACGATCCCGGAGATGCTACGCGAGGAAGCAGGATGGTTGTTTCCTGAGGCGGAAGGGGCGGTGATGATTACCGAGGGCTTGCTGGCGCAGATCATCGGTAAAGTCGTTGAGCATTGCGGGAAAAATGGTATTGTGGACGGGAGGGTGGCCGGGGAGAGCGATTCGAGGTCTTGGGCAGGTAGTTTCTTGGGCACAGTCAGGAAGATGCAGGCGGGCGGGTGACGGAAACCGAGTGGTGATGATGGAGTTGCCGATTGGATTGCAGACTTGAATCCTTCCAAGCCCGCATTCTTTGGCTTTTGGCTGTGTTTGGATACGCAGAGGTAGAGTTGATGTACCTTAGGTATGTTGCGCAGCTGTCGTACAACAGAAGACTTCATCAGTGAGTACATTAGGAGACCCATCTCTGGTATGTTCCGGGCCAGGGCTAGGATGGGCGGGCAGCGGGCAGCGTAGACGTATCGCCTACTATAAACGTTAGCAATGCTTATTAGCTAGCAGGCGCATTAGCGATGCTTATTAGCCTGCTGCTACGTTAGCTATACGCTAAAATATGCAGCTAGCGCAGGAACAGTATCGCAGTGCGCAGGGCGACGACGATATAGTATAAGTTCTTATACTATATACTAACTTATAAGGGCCCTAAGTAGGATAGAATAGCCTCTTTAGAATTATAAGAAAGGATACTATAAGCGTATTATATATAATCGCATTATCCTCGCTAGGCTAGCTTTGCACTCTACGCCTGCAGCACTACTAATTTCGCGTTAGCGATGCTTATTAGCCTACTGCTACGTTAGCTATATACTTAATTATGCGCCTAGCGCTAGAATTATATTATAGTACGTAGGGCAATAACGATACGCTACATATTTCTATACTATATACTAACTTAAAAGGGCCCTAAGTAGGATAGAATAGCCTCTTTAGAATTATAAGAAAGGATACTATAAGCGTATCATACATAATCGTATTATCCTCGCTAGGCTAGCTTCGCATTCTACGCTTATAGCACTACTAATTTCGCGTTAGCGATGCTTATTACCCTACTGCTACGTTAGCTATGCGCTAAATTGTGCAGCTAGCGTAGGAACAGTATTGCAGTACGCAGGGCAACGATAGTATAGTATAAGTTCTTATATTATATACTAGCTTATAAGGGCCCTATAGCGTATTATGCATAATTGCGTAGTTATCGCTAAGCTAGCTTCGCATTCTGCGCCTATAGCACTACTAATTTCGCGTTAGCGATACTTATTAGCCTGCTGCTACGTTAGCTATACGCTTAATTATGCGCCTAGCGCTAGAATTATGTTATAGTGCGCAGAGCAATAATAATACGCTATATATTTCTATACTATATATGTTATGCCACCGCCGCAGAGGGCCTCTCAGAGCGCACTGCCTAGAGCCCCTCTCAGAGTGGGACACGTAACTAGAAGGCAGCCTTAGAGGGCCTCTTAGAGCATACTGCCTAGAGCCCCTCTTAGAGGACAGCACATGACTATACTACTATATAACGTCTTAGCGCACCTCCCTCTTCTCCTGCTCTCCTTATAGAGACTCTTAGTTCCTTACGTATTTAAGTATCTACTACCTTAACTACTATACTTAAGTCCCTGTCTACTAGAGCCTTACATTTAAATACGTTATACGCTTCTTGCGAGCTAACAGCTATCTTAACTAAGGAAATCCCTTCTTTACACTCTACTGCCTCCTCTAATAACGCCTCTAAGACGACAACAAACGACGATCCTCTAAGAGCAATTCTAAGTATAGGCTAGACCTGCTAGCTCTAATAATGGCTCTAAGCGGACTAGCAGCTAATACGCGCAGTTCCACGCTAGGGCCGTTAAGCGCGCCTGTTGCAACGAGTGCGAGCAGCTGCATAGCTATAGGCTGGACAGATGTAATTAAGGAAGAATTAGATAGGGGCGTCATTATACTAGTGGAACCCCCCCTAGCGGACCCTATTATAGTGTTCTGAGAGCAAGTCTAAGAGCTTTACGAAGGCCTTAAGCTTTAGATGATCGCTAGAGACTATAAGCTTATAGACGATTAGATCTTAGACGCCCTTAATAAGATAGTGTCCCTAAGGCTGCGGACGACACGCGCCTCCTGCACGCAAGGCATCTCGCTTAAGGCGAGAGCAGCAGTAACCTAATGCGCCAATAACGCTAACAACCTGTATTAGGAGTTAAAGGATACCTAAGAGGTGATTAGTAAGCATACAGCAGTCTAAGACAAGCGCAAGAGAGCTGCTACTCTCCTCCAAAACGAGACGAAGCGCGCCTAAGAAGACTACGACTTAGACACTGTCTTAGAGCGCACACTTAAGAGGTTCTTAGGCTAATCGCACAAGATCGCACTCTAAGAGGTAGGGGTATACAAGATACGCCTATAGCGGTCTAAACTCGACACCTACTTCTAGTCCTAGTTTAGCATTAGACTAGAGGAGATCTGCGCTCGCAGAGGCTAGTTTAATAACTGCATCCTATACTTCTTTATCTAGTCGTTCGCACAGACTAACAAGCTTACTATAGTGGGGAACTCCCTTAAGATTAACCTAAAGGAAGAGAAGTTTGCTAGCTAGCTTAGCTTTAAAGAAGCTATAAACCTGCTCCTGCTTCTAGCCAAAACTGTAGACCTTACTACGTTCTACGAGTAGCGCTTCTATTAATAGAAGAAGGATTAATCGGCTAACGACTTTAGGAATGCCCTTAAGCTCTCTAAGTCGTCTCTCGCTAAGGACCTTTGTCCTACGCATGCGTCCCTCCGTTACTAGCTTATTAACTTCTATAATCGTCTAATAAAGCTAGTATAGGACTCCTTGCAAACTTACTAGCCTGCGTAGCAAGAGTGCAGCTTGCGCTAGGAACTTATAGAGATAATTATAGCGCTAGAACAAGCTAATAACATTATTATGCCAGTAGTCTGAGAGCAGCGACCTTAAGCCCCTTAGGCAAGCTGTCCCTAACAGGGTCAGGCTCTAAGCTAAAACGCTAGCCACCCCTAGGGGAGTATAGCTAACGACTCTAGTAACTACTGCAGAGGCAGGTATTAAGGCAACTAGGGTAGAGGCTAGGGGAATAATGTATAGCGCAACGGATCCTAAGCTATAGGCGTAAATACTACCTAGGCTGCGAACTCTAAGGGAGGGTCTAGCAGCAGCTAGAACTAAGGTTAAGCCTACGACTTAGGAAAAGGCTAGAGCTAATAGGAGACAATGCACCTTTGTGTGCTTCGCTTAATAAGCTCCTTAACGCTTAGATACCTAATGTTAACCGCATGGTAGCGGATGTCGTGCTAACCACCCTATCTGGCGACTAGGTCCTAATCTAAGCACTGCTTAACTCTAGCAGCGACATTAACCTCCTCTAAGAAGACGTCGCTATAGCCTACAGCTTTAGCATCAAGCTGGACAAGTAGGCGCCTAATGCGCGCTTCTTAGATAACAACAAGATAACGCTGTATTAGCCTCGCAGAGTCGCAGTTACAGCGACAGACTCCGCAGGAGATACGAAGACCTATAATTAGACCCTATAGGGCGCGAACTTTACGGGTTTCGACGCTATACTTAGCATAGATTAGATATAGGCCGCTAACATTCAGTTAGCGCCGCAGAGCCGACAATTTGCCTATAGTGACGACCTAGGCACTAGTAAGGGCTCCATAAGAGCTTGCTCGCATATAGAGCAACTCCTGAACTGCGTAAGAGAAGGCGAGCAAGCATACATAGCGTATGTAGTAGCTACCCTAACCCTTACCTAAATAGGAGAAGAGCATAATATAGACTACATCTTAGAGACCCTCTTAGAGGATGGGACGACCTGGATTTCTCCTCTCTAGCGCGCACTATAGAAGAAAGGCTACTACTAAGCTATAGTAGAAGCTACTCCTAAGTAGAGAAGGTTTAAGACGATGTATAAAAGCTAGGCAGACCTTACGGACCTCCCTAGACAGGTCTTCTAGACTCTTATAGCCTTAATCTAAGAAGAGGAACTCCCCTTAGCGTATAAGCCCTTTATAGACGTCTTCGAAAACGACCTCGCAGGCACGCTAGCGTCTAACTTAGAGCACGACCATGCTATCGACCTTAAGCCTAGAGGGATCCTACTATACCTTCTAATCTATAACCTCTCCGCTAATAAGCTAGTTATACTCTGGGAGTACCTAGACAAGGCCTTGAAGAATAGGTAGATCTAACTAAGTAAGTCTCTAGCAGGAGCCCCTATCCTGTTCGTTCCTAAGTCCGATAGTAGCATGCGGATGTGCATCGACTACTAGGGACTTAATAAGATTACAATTAAGAACTGATATCTGCTCCTGCTTATTAATAAGATGATGGACCGCTTGTTATAGGCAAACATCTATACGAAGTTAGACCTCTAAGACGCCTACTATAGGCTCCGCATTAAGGAGGGCGACGAGTAGAAGATAGCCTTCTGCATAAGATATAGACACTTCGAGTACTAAGTTATGCTGTTCAGCTTAGCCAACGCCCTAGCGAGCTTCTAAGCATACATAAACAAGGCCCTTAGCGGCCTTTTAGACACTATCTGCGTAGTATACCTTAACGACATTCTTATCTTCTTAGAAGACGAGTTAGAACACGAGGAGCACATAGCAATAGTGCTTAAGAGATTGAGACAGTAGAAACTCTACGCTAAGATAAGCAAGTGCGCTTTCTACATTAAGACAGTTAAGTTCCTTAGCTTCATTATCTCCCTGCAAGGTCTCTATATAGACCCGTCGAGGGTATAGTCGATCTTGGAGTAGCTAAAGCCTGAATTGTACTAGGACATCTAGGTGTTCCTTAGCTTCGCAAACTTCTATAGGCGTTTCGTCCATAACTATAGCCTTATAGCTAGGCTGTTAAACGATCTGCTAAAGCTTGCGCAGCAAGACAGCGCTAAAACAGGGAAGAAGAAGGACCTTAAGTTCTTAAAGCGGGCGTAGGAGTGGCTAGAGCTAGCTAACACAGCCTTCGAAAAGCTCTAAGAAGCCTTTACTACCTCGCCTGTCCTTCGGCACTTCCATCTGTCTAAACCTTATATAGTAATTACTAACGTAAGCGACGCTGCCTACGCGGGTATCCTCCTGCAGCTATAGGAGGACAGCAACAATTAAAAGCACTAGCATCTAGTAGCCTACTATAGCTAGAGCTTTAAAGGCCTAGCAGTGAATTACGAGGTTTACGATAAGGAATTAATAGCGATTGTCGAAAGCTTCCGAGTTTGGAGGCACTACCTTAAGGGCGCCTAGCATATAGTGCGAGTGGTTACAGACTATAACAATCTTAAGTACTTTATAACTACTAAGAAGTTAAATAGTCGCTAGGCCTAGTAGGCAGAGTGGCTCGCAGGGTACGACTTCTAGATCGAATACAAGAAAGGCGAGACTAATCTAGCTAATAGACTGTCTTAGCGGCTAGACTACTTTAAGGGGTTTAAAGACGAGACTATCGTTGCAAACTGCAACCTTCTATTGCCGACATTATAGCAGAAACTTGGGTTAAGGGACGAGATACCTCTTATAGCAGCTATAGACGCCTGCACTGCAGAGCAGGCGTACGCTATTGCATTGTCTAGTCGATACGACAAAGCTCGCCAGCCTAATTAGCTAAAGGACGATAGCGCGCTCATTGCGCCTTTAATAGCTAAATCACTTAGTACGTTAACTGCACCCTTAACACCATCTGCGAGGGCTGCCTTAGGAGCCCTCTTAGAGCTAACGGGCTTGTGCCTTAAGCAGGAACAAGCGCTAATAGCTGGCACAGACTTTATATAAAGCCTTATGCCTCGTTCTAAGGCTGCTATAGCAGCCGAAGGCGAAACGTTATAGACAGAAGAACTACCTAAGCAGCTCTAGGACTTTATCTAAGAGGTCTAAAGTAGAGACCCTCTAGTTGCAGCCTAGCAGCATAAGCTCTCTAAGGGAAGGCTTCTTAACAGTTACAGCTTCGACTAGGACAGCCTATTATGCGCGAAGGGGAAAGTTTGGATCCTACGCTGCGAGCTGTTAAAGCTGGAGATTCTAAGGAGGAACTACGACGACGATGTGGGATTATACTACAGGGTTAAAAAGACGATGCACTCTCTTATAACTAAGTACGAGTGGACTAACGTCGCTTAGGACGTTTAGCAGTACATTAAGGAGTGTGACGTGTGCTAAAGGAACAAGGCATAGCGTTACAAGCTGTATAGCCTCCTTCTCCCGCTAGAGATCCCCCTTGCGCCTTATAGGCACTTCTTAATAGACTTTATTATAGACCTGCTGCTATAGGTAGTCTAGTTAGGGAAAGGAACAAGAACTCTCGACTTAATCCTTATAATTGTAGACAGGTTCTCTAAGTACGTCTAGTACTTCGCATGCTTAAAGTCTATTACAGCACTAGATTTAGCAGACATCGTTTAGCGACAGATCGCCTTAAAGAATAGTGCACTGCACTCCGTTGTGTTAGACCGCAGTAGCGTCTTTACATCCGAGTAGTAGCAAACGTTCTATTATTATATGAACGTAGTCTATAGACTCTTAATAGCGTACCATCCTTAAACGGATAGCTAGATAGAACGCTAGAACTAAGTACTAGAGAACTTCCTTCGCAGTTACTATACCTATAATTAGGACGATTAGGTAGAGTTATTAGACACTGTAGAGTAGGCTTATAACTTACGGGTACATTTAACTACAAAGCAAACCCTAATATAATTAAATATAGGCGTTCTAGTCGAGTCTATAGACAGCCTCTGCATAGAGGCCCTCTTAGAGGGGGGGAAGGATAACTAGCTATTGTCGGAACAAGCGCTTAAACACCTCGCGCGCATAGACAAGCAGAGAAACGAAGCGAAAAGCTTTATGCTCCGTATGCAAGAGCAGAACGCCTAGTACTACAACCTCTCTTACGAGGACTAACAGTTTATAGTAGGAGACAAAGTCCTGCTAAGCGCACGCAACCTCTGCACTTAGAGACTGTGCTAGAAGCTGTTAGCTAAGTACGTAGGGCCATTCGAGATTATTGCACGTATTGGACTAGTCTCGTACTGACTAGCGCTGCTAGAATCTATAAGCCGCATCTATAACGTCTTCTACGTAGCGCTTCTCGAACTATATTATAGACGAGGCGCGCTAGAAGCTATGCTAGAGATAGAGCTTAAAAGTAAGCGCTTAGACGTATACGAAGTACAGGATATTGTTAGCTACTAAGAGGTTAAGGGCACGCCTTAGTACATAGTAAAGTAGCTAGGCTAGGGGCATAAGCATAACAGCTAGCTAACAAGAGACGAGCTGGACAACTGCGGCGACATGCTGTCAGAATATAAGGGAAGACTTAGTGCACAGTTAGAGGCTCCTAAAAGGCTATACAAAGCACTAGGGAAGCGTAGCTGCCCCTAAGGCTCTAAGAACAAGCCTAAACCAACTATGTAAACTAACCTAAGCTAATAGTCTAAGAAGAAAACGCCCCTACCTAGGATAATAACGCTACAAACTCCTGCTAGATCCCCCCTTAGGGACGCTGAACTAGTGCTCTTAAACCCCCCCCTGCATAAGGCCCTTACCTAGCTATGTTAAGCAGGAAGAAAATAACTCTTAACAACTGCTATCTCCCTAACTATATAAGCTTGTGCAACATAGCATCCTCTAACCTAGTAGGCAGGTTAGGAGGAAGCTGCTAGGCTAGGTTGCAGGGACTAGCGTAGTGCATAGCACAAACAAAACCTAGTTGGTTCTAAGCTAACGCATCCTGCGCAATATAGTAAGACCGATAGCTAAGCTGCTAAGTGTCCAGAACAGCATCGAAAGCGTTAGCGCTAGCATACAAGACCTAAAGCTAGGCCTAAAGGGCAGCAGTAGCCTAAGACTTAGCAAGCAGCGCTACTGCAGCGCTGTAGAAGTAGGTTTAAGCCTATAAAGACGCTAGTATATCGACGCTGTTATAAACATAGAGCAAGCCCTAGAGCAGCCCTTAAAAGAAGAATATTACGTTTAAGCCCTAATTAAAGCTAGGCGACAGGTATACGCACTATATCTTGCTCGTCTCGCAGCGACTATAGGTAGTTCTATTAGGTCGAGTAGGAGGCTTACAGGTATGCTAGTTAGCTGCCTAGTAATGCGCGCGATCCTAGATGTGCTCGCAGCTTGCTATAAAGGTAAGGCACTTTAGATAGACCTCTATATAGCGCTCTAGCACAAAGTAAGCGGACTCCTCCTAACTAGGAAGCTAAGTGCTAAGAATAATACTAGCGTTGCTAAGATAGTCAGGCACGAGCGCCTCCTCTAGCGAAAGCATAAAGCGAAAGCTAGGGGGCGCTATAAGTATTGGGGCATAGAAGACTAGCGAAGGAATAACTAGGGATCCGCCTATAGATAAACGAGGAGACCCTGCCAGAAGAGATCCTAGAGGCAAGTACAGGACTCTAGGTAAGGCAGCAGCTATAGGCGCACCTACTAGTACTGCTGACCTAGCGCAGGAATTAAAGGCTAAGAGGAACTAATCGACTATAGGAGACATTAGAGCTAAAGAGGCCCTAGAGCTAACTAAAGGCGAGATTTCTATGTTCTAAAACACGTCTAATAGCCCCCCTTTAGTAGCAACAACGTTACAGATTAAAGAGCTTCGAAGATTCTAGTATAGAGTCGCAGACTTAGTAGAGCGCTGTAAGCTTGCGGCAGCTATAGTAGTTAAAGATAAGCTAACACTTAGGTTAAGTAGCGAGCTAATATAAAGACCCCTTAGCCTATTAATTAGAGAATATATAGCATAGGGTGCTGCATCGAGTTAGGACCGCATCGAAACTAGGTACTTATACTAGAGCTAAGCACTCGCCTCTGTGTTATGTAAGTCGTAAAGGTAACTACTACTAGGTAGAGTGCGCAGAGACATATTAGAGTAGTACTAAGAAGGCATCTGCGAAGCAGTAGCAAGAGTCCGAACTATAGCTAGCTGTCGCAGAGCTGGAGCAGGCGTTTAGGGAGCATAGCGCTATAGCTTAATAGTGTTAATCGCAGTAAAAGACAGGTCCAAGTATAGTGCTAGAAAGAGTAGTTAGCCATCTGTAACGCAGGTGCTAACCCTTAGGAGACCCCTTGGAGGTATAGCAGGGCCCGTAGCTAAAGGCTAAGAACCAGAAGCTACTGCTAGCTAAGGCTAAGACTTAGAAGCGCAACTACTAACTCTCGAAGACCTCCTTAGTAGTAGGGCTAGGATGTTAGACCTAGCAGGGGGTAACACCTAGCTAGGATCGAAAGGCTAGTCTCGCTAGGGCTTTTAACTAGATCTAGTTATCTGCGGATGTTAGCTAAGTATATAGCAAGCTAAACGCAAGACGTACTAGAGGTTTGTTGCGTATAGCACAATAAGCAGAGTGTTATTAATAATGTCGGCGAGAGAGAAGAGAAGCTTAGAAGAGAAGCTTATATACTCGCTAGCATAGCTATACAAGGCTATAAGGCATTATAGCTATACTGAGATTTACTCGAGTAAAGGGCACGCTGCCGCCTTATAAAGGCACGCGAGCTTTACGTGTTAAAGGAAAAGCCGCATCTAGCAGTGTTTGGAGAATAAAGGCTACTGCGACACCAAGGCACGAGCCTGCCTAGGCAGCTAGCATATTATATACTCCTGCAGTAAGCCGAATCTAGCTTTACATGCTAGGGCGGCTAAGTCTAGCGACGAGTCTAATAAAGAAAGCCGCATTAGCGCTGCGCAGAGGCGAACACGTGCCTAGCGGCTTGCAGCATAATATATAAGGTTAGGGCACTAGGGACAGATGCTACAAAGGGGGGGGGTAGTATTATGCTACTGCTGCGGAGGGCCTCTTAGAGCGCACTGCCTAGAGCCCCTCTTAGAGTAGGACACGTAACTAGAAGGCAGCCTTAGAGGGCCTCTTAGAGCATACTGCCTAGAGCCCCTCTTAGAGGATAGCATATAACTATACTACTACGTAACGTCTTAGCGCACCTCCCTTTTCTTCCGCTCTCCTTATAGAGACTCTTAGTTCCTTACGTATTCAAGTATCTACTACCTTAACTACTACCCTCGAGCCCCTGTCTACCAGAGCCTTACAGGTGCAGATAAGGCAGCAATTTTAGTAGGCTGCGAAGCTGCTGCGAGGCAATAGATTATAAACTGCGGCGTTTTAGTTAGCAATAGTGCTATTAATTAACGCACTATAGATGCGGAACAGGTCTAGGATAGATAGATGCTACTATTAATAAGTAGTAGCATATATACTCTGCGACTACTTAGAGGGCCCCTGCTACTATTTAATTATAGTAGCTATATATCTCTACTACTGCCTAATTATCCTATAGGAAGTACTACATCGCCTGCTACTATTTAAATGCGGTAGCAGGCAACCTATAGTGCTACTACGAGTCTAGTGCAAGTCCTTCTACTATAATTAACCTATCTACTACTACTTTATAAGTAGTAGCAGTTAGCTAGTGCTACTACTATTATTTCGCTTGCTATCGTTGTCCTACTATCTATATTTAGCGTGCTACTACTTTATAAATAGGCGCAGATAATCCCTGCTTCTACTTGCGAGTTAATAAAAGAGTAGGGGCTTCCTACTACTACTTCTTTATAGTAGCAAGAGTGCAGCGCTATTACCTTAGCGCTTCCTGCTAATAAGGCGAGTAGTAGTAGTAAGGAAGCTTTATACGCTTAGGAGTAGTAGACAGCGATTAGAAGCTCTTACAATATAATAGTAGAGAGGAAGAATAAGGGTAGAGCAATTAGAAGCTCTTACTATACGACAGTAGAGAGGAAGAATAAGGGCAGAGCAATTAGAAGCTCTTGCTATACGACAGTAGAGAGGAAGAATAAGGGCAGAGCAATTAGAAGCTCTTACTATATAATAGTAGAGAGGAAGAACAAGGGTAGAGCGATTAGAAGCTCTTGCTATATAATAGTAGAGAGGAAGAATAAGGGCAGAGATCGTAGCTTACTACCTAGAGCGCCTCGTAGTAGCCTTATAGCTAATATAGCATCTGCCTCGCAGCCCTGCGAATCGAAGCCTCCTTCTATAACTTACTCGAAGTCTTATACTATACCTCTTCCTCCCCCCTCCTTATAGTAGCAGTAGCAGTAGTAGTAGTAATAGTAAAGGGTTACTTAAAGTCTCGTACTATACCTCTCCCTCCCCCCTCTATATAGTAGCAGTAGCAGTAGTTGCGCTATCTGCTTTATTATATACTCGCAGTTAGTAGAGAGGAGGAGGAGCTACTATCTACTTAGTAATATACTTATAGTTAGTAGAGAGGAGGAGGAGCTACTATCTGCTTAGTAATGTACTCGCAGTTAGTAGAGAGGAGGAGGAGGAGCTACTATCTGCTTAGTAATATACTCGCAGTTAGTAGAGAGGAGGAGGAGCTACTAAAGAGGAGCAATAGTAAGAAGCGTAAGGCAGTAGCCTAGATAGATAATCTCCTATGCTAGTTAGAAGCGTATTAAAGCGAGTAGCTGCGATAGTAACGATAACGAAGAAGATAAAGCTAGTATTAGAAATAATAGAGTGCTTTATAGCTATCCTACTACTTAAGGGCAGCGATATAGCTACGAAGGTAAGCGACCTTATGCTGCAGAGTAGCAACCTTCTACTATAAGGCAGCAATATTATCTATACCCTTACTCTCTGCCTCGCTGCTTACCTTGCTACTAAGCCTCTCCCCTAGGCTAGCATTGCAACGCTAATTTAATAGCAGATACTATGCGCACTATAAACTCGCCTTATTGCTTAGCAACGCCCTCTCTACTGCTATATATACTATATATAGCCTCTACGCATCTCTGCATCTCTTATATAGCTCGCAAGCTACTACCCTAACCTAAGAGAATAGCATCTGCCTAATATGCTACTACTAGTTCTGCGACTGCGCAGGCTCTTAAGCAAACGTAGCTATAGATATCTCCTACTACTCGCTGCGAGTAGTAGCATCTCTAAGATAAGGCTTATAGGTAGCTAGATACTAGTTACGCTATAGTGCGCAGGTAGAGGCGCAGGTTAGCAATAAGACTAGCAATATAACAACTAGCGAGGCAGGCTGCGAGGCAGGCTGCGAGGTAGGGCAAAGCGTATAGCGCAGAGGAGGAGGTAGTAGAGAAGGAGGAGAAGGAGGTAGAGAAGGCTGCGAGGCTAACTGCAAGGTAGCTAGCTTAGGGCTCCCTAAAGAGGAGGAGGGCATATTATAGATATTGCAGCGCGTATTATTGCGCTTGCGTGCGCTTCTAACAAAGCGCGCTAAGGCAGCAGCAGTAGAGACAAGGCAGCTAGCGCCTCGTAGTAGTAGTAGTAGTAGTAGTAGTAGTAGTAATAATCTAGGATCTATATTAGTACCTAACAGGCTAAGCAGGGGTAAGGTAGAAATTACTACTGCTACTACTGCGAAAGAGGAGGAGTAGACTATAGAGGAGGCAGGCTCTTAGCGTATTTAGCGACTTTATTAATAAGGTCGTTAATGCTAACATTACTAAAATTAGCTATCGTAGTAGTAGTATAGCTAGAAAATGGCGACTCGCAGTAGACTCGCAGTTATAACTAAGGAAGCAGAAGGTAGTTAGCAGCAGCGCTCGTAAGGAATTTAGTCTAAACAGTGCTATTATTGCAGCTGCTATTAATAAACTTACGCGCTAGTGCTTTACCCTTCCTATTATTAACCTCTTTACCCTTACTATTATTAACCTTATACGCTATCTTTGCGCTAATAATGCTAGAAGCTATAACCCTCTTATTATAGCGAGTTAGGGAGTAATAGCGATAGTAGCAGTTGCAAGGCTACTACTAAGCGCAAAGCAGTAAAGTAAAGAGGGTATAGTAACGAGCTAGCGATAAGGGCGACTATAGTAATAAGGGCGACTATAGTAATAAGGGCGACTATAGTGATAAAGGAGGTAACGAAGGTGACGAGCTAGCGATAAAGGTGACGAGCTAGCGATAAAGGTGACGAGCTAGCGATAAGGGCGATAGCAGTGATAGAGGTAGTAGTAATAGTGCTAGCAGTACTACTAATAATCGTAGCTATGGCAGGAGCGTTTCTCGCTGCAAGGCCGCAGCGAGGCGTTGTTGTTAGGCGCATCGCATCGCAAAACGTAAAGTCTAGATGCTAGAAACTAGAATCTAGAATCTAGCATTAGCGGTTTGATGTCCATACGGCCAACGGTCCTGCAAGGGTCCCGTCCGCTCGCTTCCAAATTTGGACGCTCCCGTTGGTCATATCGAGATTCAGCATTGACCATCCACCATCTGTGTACATGCATTTCACACCACACGATAATAAACAAGGGCGAGGAGCCGCAGGGAACAACACTCATTCTGTCCATCAGTAACTCAGTAGTCAGGCTGTCACCACCACCACCATCATCACCACACACCATGTCCTTCTTCGGCTTCGATACCACCCTTCCACGGGACAGACCTCCACCGCAGTCCGGGAGAGGCATGTTCGACCAACATGACCCGTTCGCTGGTCTGGGTAGAGGTGGTGGCGCCGGAGCAGACGAGGACGAGGACGAAGCGCTCAACTTCGAAGAGACGTACGATGGCCTAGGCCAACAGCTCGCCGAGTCCGGTGACACCTTCAACGATGACACCTTTGGCGGAGACGAGCCGGTCACGAGGCAGAGTGTGGGCAGGGACTTCGACTTTGCTGGGCAGACGGCCCAGGCGAGGGACACGCTGCGAGAGGAGCAGGGTATGCAGCCTGCGCGCCAGTCGCAAAGCTACTCGCAGGCTCCGAGGCCTCCACGTACTGGCTATGAGGCATACAAGCAGCCCGGCGGCATGCCGAAACTCGAAGCCGATGCGTCGATTTGGGGGCAACCAATGGGTAAGAAGACACCTGCGCCGGCTGAACCGCAAACCCGCCAAGATAGCTCGGCGGCGAGGAAGATGATGAGTTTGGAGGAGGTTGAAGCGATGATGCGAGAGCATTCAAGGCCGGCGCCACCGGAGCAGGACAGTGAGAGACAGGCGCAAGGTTTGAGGGATATGCTGGGTCTCGGCGGACCCGCTCCGCCACCACAGGAGCAACCGAGACCGATGCAGATACTGCAGCGCCCACATCAGCCGCAACAACCATCTCAGGGATCCCACATCTCCGCGGACATCCTGCAGAGGCGTCAATCGCCTCCCCCACCAGGACCGCACTCTCAAGACCCCAATCAGCCTCCGCACCCAACGCACATGCAACACCAGCGGCCGCCACCTCCCAGGGCACCAGCTGTTCAGCCTCTACGAGGACCTCCCCATCACCAACACGATGTCTCCCATCAACGCGGCCCCTCCTATACGGGACCGCCTATCACCGAAGCACATCAAATGCAGCAAATGTCGCCTTCCACCCGCGCTGCCTACCTCAGCGAAGAAGCTGCTCGCGCAAAACGAAACCATAAGATTTTCCTCCTGAGTAAGAACAATGGTCTCATGACACCACAGGACAAGAACTTCATTACCCGCATTCAACTTCAGCAGCTCCTGACCGCTACCGGGGGTGTAGACAATGAAGTAGGCAGCGATCAGCAGATGTTCGAGGACTTCTACTACCAAGTCTATAGCCAGATACGCGCAGGCGGGCCCGGCCAACCGATGAATAGTTCGCAATTCGCGCAGACCTACTTGTTGCAGACGAATGGTGGGAGGTACGGATACGGACGCAACAGGCAGCACGCGCGAGGCGGCGACAACCACATGCAGCGCATGGAGCAGCAGGTTGCGCGCGCAGTAGAGGCGGCAAGGGCGAGACCGAAGAACAAGTCGCTCGCATTGGAGGGCTCATTGGGCAAGATCGCGTTCAGCAACTACAAGACCCCTCGCCCGCTGCTCAACCTGAAGCGTCCAGACTCGGAGGCGAAAATGCGGCCACCGACGGCGAAAGTAGGAGGCGTGACGTTTGATCGGAAAGCAGCGTTGCGGGATATCGAGAAGATGTATACGATGCTGATGCGGCTGGAAGATCACGAGAGGAAGCTGCCACCGCCGCCGCAGGAAGACAGTCCGCCGGAGGTAATCGAGGGGCACATGCGGTGGAGAGCCGAGATGCAGGAGCTGAATCGCGGACTGTGGGCGAGTCTGAGGGTGGTGGAGGGCATAGATGCGAAGTGCGTGAACTCACTCTACTACTCTACTGCAAACATAGTATCACAAGCTAACGAAGGACTAACTCTAGCCCGACATCGCCGCACCCATTCATCCAGATTCTCTCCCACGGCAAAGGCAAAAAAGCCATCCCGCGTGTCTTCCGCCACCTTGACGACCAGCAGCGCCTCACCATGCTAACCCTCATCGTCATCCACCTCGACATCCTAGACGTCATCCGCGACGCCTATCCACCAGCCGACAATACCCCCCTCCCCGCGCGCGTAAAAGAGGAAGTCGAGCTCTTCGGCCAAGCCGTCATGCCCCCCCTCTTCAGCTACGTGAACGAAGCACCCCTCAACATCATCGTCGGCCTCCTAGGCCTAGTCTTGGATCGCGTCCACGTGCAGAGCGTCGTGCGCACGAAAATCGGCGTCGGCATGCTGACGATGCTGGTCAGCCGCGCGGAACTCGTGAAGCAGCAGCCCGCCAATCCGACCAACACGCACCAGCAACAGCAGGAGGAAGACAGACAGCAGTACGCCACTCTCTACACCACCCTCTTCGACACCCTGGAGCCCGTTCTGCCCTACCTCTTCCCCACGGACACGACGCTAGCCGCGTCAGACGACGTCCACGTCTGGCAGTTCCTTGCTGCTATGGGTGTTGGGGCTTCGCCGGAGGACCAGCAGCAGAGGTTGGTGTTGGGCGTTAAGGAGCGGGTTATGGAGACTGTGGCTGTGAGCCGGGGCCTGCCCGAGGAGATGCGGGAGAGGAGGTTAGGGGAGGTGAATTTGTTTATGAGGGCTATTGGGTTGGATGTTGAGTTGCTGGGTTAGAGAAGGGTGAAGGGGAGGGAGATTGGCCGCGGGTCGTGCATAGGTTGTGGGTATGAGTCGCGAGAGACTTTGTACGTTTGAGCGTATCGATGTTGTTGCGAATGTGGTATCTGTTGTCGCGGCCGAAATCCCGGTCCATGTTTACTGCGCGTGCAGCATGACCAGACAGACGTACAAGTACGTTGACTCAAGACCATGGTGCCAGACTCGATCTACTAGATGGCGATGCAACGCCAGATAAACACCGGTATACTTTCCGCGATTGCACTTTACTCGTCGTGCTCCGATGAAGAAGCGATACAGGGAAGGGAAGGGGAGGAGATATCAAGGGCTATGCACCGCATTGCTCTTAGGCTCGCGGCGTGCTGCTGCAACGACCAGTTGGTCGATCTCGACGAGAAGTCCTCCCCTTCCATACGGGACCCGGGCTGGTCCTTTGATGAGTCCTGACTACCAATGACACGGGCCTTACGTGGTCCTCGTATAGGCTTTCTGCTTACCAGCGTTGACGATGCGTGACGATGTTGGTATGTGAAATGCGAGTAGAACTATATATCGCCCAAGTCCTCATCGGAATCGGTTAAGACACGGCTGTGACGAGACGATTTCGGTATGTACAGTAGACACTCCGTACACTCACCGAGGATCAGTTCCGGGCACGTAGCTTGCACGGTATATCTGGTCAGAGCAACGGGGTGCGTATGCACATGTGCGCGAACATGGTGGCTACTCATTGACCAGCACTCGTGGCCGAATCCTACCGTCCTCTTCAGCTTCGCAGCCGTCTCAACCCTGAGCGCGTGATATCGGCACACTGCCATCCATCACGTCATAACCATCATCGCAGATCCACTCTCGCCGACACATGACCTCCATCTCACCTCCCCCTGCATCCACGAAGCTGCCGATCACGGCCTCCTCTCATCTATGGAGCACATCGTCAATCCCCATCCTCCGCCGCTTCCTCGACGACCGGAGACCACTCCCGCCTTCCTCCTCGTCTTCCTCCGAACCTTCTTCCACTGGCTGACCTGACGATGATGGTGCTCCAGCGACTCGTAACGGGGTTCCAGCAGCCAGTGGCGGGAGTTGCAACGCTGCAGTCCCCAGGGACTGCGCGGGACCGAGGAGAGCCGGTCGAGGAATGAACGCTGCAGTCTCTGACGGTGGTAATGATGGCGGCAATCTCGGCGTCGTCGTCGTCGGCGCTGCGGGCTGGTACCGAGGATAACCTTGCTGTTGGAAGAACCCTAGCGGTTGGGCTGGCTGTGGATACGTATATGAAGGTCGGTATTGGGCCGGCATTGGAGGGCCAGGTCCTTGTAACGCGAAAGGAGTCATTGGTGGGGCAGAATGCATCGTCTGTTCGCGAGAGGGGAGCAAGGGTTCCGGAGAACCTAGTGGCGGCCCGAGCATCAGCGGTGGGCCGTAGGAGAACGGAGGAGGCTGCGGGATCGGTGCAGGAGGCTGTTCGACCGGATGGAAGCTCGGCAGCGTGACGACGATGAAGTACGCGGACGCTTTGGCGAGACGGACTCGTGCTGGGAACGTCTCGGCCACGGGTCCAAGCTGGGTCTGTCTCCAAGTATATGTATGGACGTTGAAACCTTGGGTATACTGCTCGACTTCGACCTCCGAGATGCGTAGTAAGGGGTCGTGACCAGGCTGTACCATTGGCGGCATATACGCCGGCTCTCTCGCTTCTCGCTCTGCCCGGAGGCGGTTTCTGATGCTCTGGAAGCCTTCTCCGTCGGCGGGTGAAGCGAGCTCGGCGATGTTTCGATCCCTGACGTCTCTTCCGCCAAACATGATGTGCTCGAAAGGTCTGTTCGCGCGTACGATGACAAGGTCGGTGGTCAGCAAAGCCGTGGCGATTTCGAAAGCGGGCGGGCCTGTACTGGGAGTTGGTGGTTGCCGGGCAGAGTACGGAGAGAATATTGAGGTTGCTCCGCCACGGATAGGCGTTGAGGCTGCGATACTGGACGGTCCAGAGTCATCGCTAGCTTGCGACTTCAAGGAGCGGAACGATTCGGCGCGCGGTCGTCGCGGCTCCGCAATGGGCCGCATCGACGGTTGCGACGGTCCAGCAGCTATCAAAGCTTGTGGTGATCCTTGTTCGGGTATCATTTGCTGCGCGCTGGGATCGCTTTCTTCCCGCAACCGCGGCCGGCCACGCTTCTTGTGCTGTACGTCAACGCATGT
>JAABUV010003545.1_pt1 | contig 19774 bp, 33 predicted proteins | sample 5559971 | NCBI WGS metagenome assembly JAABUV01 (sample SAMN10711881, study PRJNA513362) | rock metagenome | isolation source: Antarctica rocks | place: Antarctica: Victoria Land, Knobhead nord | collected 2015-12-19
GGGCCTGGCGGTGCGTGGCATGCCGGCGGGCTCAAGTCAGGGGGCCTGCCCAGGCGCGCGCGGCCGGCGAGAGCAGCGCGCGGCGGGAGGCCGCCGGCCGCACCGCTGCGCAGGCGCTGGCGCTGCAGCGGCAGCTGCTGCGCCAGGCGCGCGGCGAGCGCGACGGCGACGCGGCGGCGCCGGGCAGCGCCGCGGCGGCGGCGCGCGGCGGCGCGGCTGGGGCCGGGCGCAGGGGGCCTGCCGCCAAGGGCGCCGCAGCGCGCGTGCGGCGTTCGTCCTGACGCTCGCTGCATGTGCGCTGGCACAGAGGTCTGGCCATAGTTTGGGGTCGAAAAGCGAGTACAACTCACTTGAAAAGTCAGCAATATCCACCGGGCCGCTGTAGGCCTATCTTGTAACACAAGCGCTTCTCACAAACTGAAAAGAGGATCATATGGCGCGTGCCAGCCTGCTTCATGGATAGGAGCAGGAGATACGGCGCACCTCTCTGCCATACATGTAGCACCAAGTCGGAGTTAAGTGCCCTCTGCACCTGGTGCCCCCTCTGCACAGCCAAATGAAGTGAGTGAATATCAGCAGCCCACACAGCCTCATGCCACATTCCTGTGTTCTGGAAGGCATAAGGGCTAGGGGTGGAGCCCTGGAGACCTAGGGCTTGTAGCAGCTGCGGAGCAGCTTTCTGCGGAAAGCGCCTGCGTAGGCAGTCCGGCAGTCCTTCTGGAGGTTGCTTGTACACTGTTAGCTGAAAAGAGCAGGAGCAACAAGCACCTCTGCAAATTTGCTTACTTTAAAAAGGTGTGTCTCCCGATGCAAGTGGTTTTATCTTGTCTGTCTGCGCTCATGTTGAGCATCTGCCGTTATCAGCATCGGGCGATAGCTCGTCAGTCTAGCTAGGCTCAGCAAGTGAAGGTCATGTTTTGTCTCAACGTTCCCGGCAGTCACTCACGATCAGCACACCGAACGTGTGTTACCGAACGTGTGTATATTGCATCGGACTGTGCAGCGACGTGCTTAGCCTGGACCGGGTGAAAGTGAAAGTGCCACCTGCCCCGCAGGTTGCTGACGCCCTGAGCGTCATGAAGGCCGTCACCGTGTTTTGCCTGCTACTGCTCGTGGGAGCGCCGGCTGTGCTTGGTGCGGGCCTGTCGCTGCCGGTGCAGCCAGCTGCACAGGTGCATGCAGACAAGTCATCATTTTTATGTAAGAACTGTTCTTGCTGCTGCTGACTGTGAGGGCTGCACGCCATGCAGGTACGCGACAGCTCAGCGCTGTATTTGGGACGGGCGTGCTGCCCCAGCCGGGGCTGGACAGCCTTGGGTCCATCAACACGCAGGCAGCCAACCCGGTCGTGACACCGGCAGCCAGCCCGGCGGCCGCACCTCTGGGCGCAGCTGCGGCAGCGCCGGCGCAGGCGCCCGCCGCGCTTGCGGCGCCTGCGGCTGCACCTGCTCAGACAGAATTGGCGCCCGTGCCAGCCGACGTGGCCGTTGTGGCCCCGGCACCGGCGTCCAAGGCCGCCGTGTCGGGCGCGGCGTTCGGGGCGTACGCGCCGGCGCCCGGGCCGTCGGCCGCGAGGCGGCGCCGCGTGGCGCTGCGCAACTCTGTCTTCATCCTCGACGCGGACTACGCTACGCTGACGATCCCGGACCCCAACAACCCTGATGACGGCACACTGGAGGTGCGTGTGGCGGCCTCCTTTCCATGCGTTGCCAGCCAGGTGTTTGTGGAGCTGCGTATGGCTGCTGAGCTCATCAGGAGGGCTTTGAAGCTGAAGCTGGAAGCTGAAGCTGTGCTGAGAAAATGCTAGATTCATTTGTTATTTAATGCAGCCCCAGCTAGGCTGATAAGCGTCCAGCTTTTGTGATTAAACGATGCAGTCTCATGCAATTGTAAGTGAAGTGAAGCAGGCCACACCACACAGGTCCGCCACATGAACAGCTTCACTGCGCGTGGCTAGCCTGTGAAATTGTGGCAGACTGTTGCATTCGAGTTGGCAGTGCTGACGGGTCCGGCTGGCGGCGGCACGCAGCTGAGCGGCTTCTCGCGCCATGTGTCGTACTTCACGGACGCGCGCGGCACCGGCGTGCGGCGCAGCGGGCGCATCCCAATCACCAACTTTGCCAACACCACCTTCCCGGACGCCCGCAACTGTGCGGCTGCGCCCTTCTCCGCTGCCTGGCTGTGTTGAATGTCACTTAGTTCAATTCTGACCATTTTCTTGTCCACAGTTTGTTCACACTCGCTCGTTTTATCCCCCATTATGCACACTTATGCCGTGCTGCCATGCCACTGCCTGTAGCCCAGGCAGCGCCGCACAGCGTGCGCGCCGCAAGCCTGACGCGCCGCGTCCCGCGTGCAGCGACGGGCAATGGCACGGCCAACGCGAGCAGCGCGATGCCTAATGCCGCACTGTACGCCAGCGACGACTCGTACTACGCGAGCCAGAGCGATCGGCTGCTGCGAGTGCTGACGCTGCGCGGCAAGCCCACTGCGGACGCCGGCAACAGCACGCTGACGTTCAACGTGACCGTCGCGCCCTCCTACAGCGACGACGACGTGGTCACTGTCTACCGCGTGTCCTTCAACGCGACCGGCAACTCGACCGGCAACGGCACGGACGCGCCGCAGGTCACGGAGGCGCAGTTTGGCACGGTGCGCCAGCCCTACTCTACACCCTGACCGACAGCGGCTTAGGCGAGCGAGAGACCGCGCGCGCATGGTCACGCGCAAGCCCACTGCATGTGAGTGGGTATGTGTTATGCAGCGCGTATCTGTTGTATGTCATGCAGCCGGCAGCCCACCTCAGACGGTTGCATACACTTGCGTGCGATGATTGCCTGTCCCGCATGCAATGGCGGCCGCTGTCACCACTGCGTGCTGCTGGCGCCCCATGACACACCGTGCTGCTGGCCTCCCATGACACAGTGTGCGTAGATTTAATCAAATGCGTTGCTGCTGCCACAGCATGCCACTGGCGTGAACAGACGGCAGGCGGCTAGCACAGACGGCCGCGGCTGCAACTGGGGAGTGGCGCATGTCAAACAAGCGTAAGGGCCACTCCCTGGCAGGAAGCCCTAGCTGGGCTTGAACGCGGGTTAGCAAGTGACGTCCTTGTGCCCTGCGCAGACGACCACGTATGAGTCCGTGGCCCTGTACGTCGGCAACTGGTGGTGGGGCCAGGAGACCGACGCGGCCAACGTGCGCCGCCACGAGCAGCGCCGCGAGCAGCGCTACGAGCAGCGCCAGGAGCAGGCGTCCTCAAACTGGTACTGGCCGTGAGGCCAGGTGAGCGAGAGTAGGGGACAACGGCGTGTGAGGGAGAGGTGTGGCGACGTGGGCTGCGATGCCAGGCAGGGAGTACGGCAGTTGCCGATCAAGCTGTAGACTAGGAGAGGACTGTTACAAAAGGACCCTACCCTAAACCTTTACCCAGGTGGCTGGGTGGGCAATGCATTGCGCGTGGCAGGACGTGCACCCTGCATCTGTGTGCCTGAACTGCATTGCTCCATCGCCAATTGCTGGTTTCCTCAGCCGCCTCCAGTGCCTGCAGTTGGTTGTGCCTGTGTGCTTAGGTTGCTGCGGACCTCGTGCAGAGGGAGTGCGCACACTGTCTGGGAGCGATTTGATTACTTGCAGGGGTGCATAGCTATGTGTAACTCGAGTCAAGACATATGTGCAGCCATGCAAAGGCGTAGGCTGTGGTTGTTGCATACGTTTGCATGCTCATGTATGACACGCTGCTGACATACACCACTGTTGACATACACCACACAACCAACGTGTGATGCAGCACGGGCATTCCATATGTTTGTTAAGTTCGACAGCCAGACCCACATCCATGTGCAGGAGGTGACCTGTGACACTTGCATTGAAAGCCTTCCGCACAAATGGGCCTGCTGAGTGTAAAGTTTTGCAAGGCCTCAGAAGACATGTTGAACGCTTGGTAGTCGACTGGTCACTGCACAGCATGTCCGCACCCCAGTCCACAAAGCCCCGCACCAAAGTGGTGGTGCGCGGTCTGCCGCCGGGCATGCCGGAGGCAACGCTCGTGCAGGCGCTCGAGCAGCTTGAGCAGGGAGCGCTTCGAGGAAAGTACAGCTGGCTGGCGTACGTGCAGGGCAAGGTCAGGTGAGCACGCTTTGCAGCCATGCAAGCGCCTGGTAAGCACGACCAGGATGCGATGTGGATCGAGTGCCTGCAGCCACTCCTGCGCTGTGTTCGTTACAGACGGGCTGCACGTGCAGCGCCAAGCGCACGGTCGCCTCACGGGCCTACATCAACATGCGTGACGCTGAGGACGTGCCGCGGCTTGCAGCGGCGCTGGATGGCCGCGCCTTCGTCACGGAGCGCGGCGCGCAGCACCGCTGCGCAGTGGAGTACGCGCCCTGCCAGCGTGTGCCGCCGTCGCGCGTGAAGCGCGACCCGCGCGAGGGCACCATGGAGTCCGGCGCGCATCATAGCCCTCTAGCCCCCTTAGACTCAGGCGGTGCTCAATCATCGAGTTGCAAGGAGCTCTGCAGGATGCAGTGCGACACCAGAGAGCATCACCTGCTCTGTTCCTCAGGCCCGTTCTTGCTGCAGAGTCACTGCTCACATTTAGTATCTGATAAGCGTGAGTTTCTGATGAGCGTGGGTTTCTGTAACTTGCGCAGTGCTGTGGCCAGTCTGCCAAACCGGCAACGCGCGCGTGCACAGACCCGGAGTACCTCGCCTTTGTGGACGAGCTGCAGAAGGAGCCGGCCGCGCTGCCAAGCGCCCGGGCGCAGGCGGCGCGGCAGGCCGCCGAGGCGGCAGGGGGCGCCGGTGACGGCACGGCTGCCGTGACGCCGCTCATCGCCTTCCTCCTGGACCAGCACGCCGGCAAGGGCGGCCGGGGCAGGGGCGTGCAGGCGCGCACCCCGCTCCTGGTCACCACACGATTCCAGGCTATTGGGTCACAGGGCCTGTGCGCAGTGAGCGCGCTTGCTCTCCACAGCAAGAGAAGCGCCCGACTGCCCGTCCAGCGAGCGCGGACGATTGTTGGTAGTTGTCTTGCTGTTGCCGCAGCGCTGCCTGACACGCCCGCTGCACCGCAGGTGCGCAAGAGGGGCGAGCCAGCGCACGGCGCCGCGCAGTCGCCCGCACGCCCGCCGCGCCGTGCGGAGCCCGCCGCGCCCCGGCCCTCCGAGGGTCGCGCGACGACATTTCGCGAGGAGGCGGTCTCGGCGGCGCGCGCCGCGGCCGCTGCCGCCCTGGCCCGCCCGGCCGCGCCGCGCGCTTCGGCCGCGGGCGGGGACGGCCAGCGACCCGCCGGCGGCGATGGCGGACCTGTGAGGCTGCGCACTCGAGAGACTGATGCTGCCGCCATGGCCAGCGACGTTGCAGAGGTGCTACGCGGCCTGTGTGTGTTCCGTGGCCAGCATTGAGTCGCCCAGCGCCGTTGCTGCCGGCAAGTCCTTGTCCATGGCACAGAATGCACAGGATGCAGGCAATGCATCACGCCCTGCTGTGGCGGGCGCGACCAAAGCATTGAGCACGACGTGAGTGAGCCCAATCAGACGGGCGGCTGCGCGGTTGCGCAGGCGACTGCGCCGCAGGAGCCGACGCGCGAGCGGGAGGCAAAGCCTGCCCGGGTGCGTCCCAAGGCATGCTAGCGTCCTGCACAGGTTGTGTCCACCTCATGGCGGGGCACGTGGGTGTGCACGTGCTAATAGACTGGGGCTGGCATGCCACCTTGACGCCATGCCACCCCTGTCAACTCTCTTGCGTCAACTATCTGATTGTTGACCAAGCAAGCTCACGTGCCTTATTACCTGGCTGCGCAGCTCTGTGTCGCTGTGACGTTCGTGCGCCCCTGTGCGTGCGGCATGCCCGTGTCGCCAACTCAGCGGGCGGAGGGCAATCAGCTGTTTCGTTTTCAAGCTTGGGTGTGATTTAGGCTAGATACGCATCTTGTACTGTTGGCACGCAGCTTGTACTGTTACGCATGCAGCAAAGATGGGTCAAGGTGAGCGTTTCAGGCAGCAGGCGGCCTGCCGGCCCCGCCAGGCTGACTTCCCGCATCCCTGCGCCGGCGGGCAGGTGCGCGCGGGCTTCCAGGTCTGGCAGCCGCGGGCCGCCGGCCGCCGCGCGGACGGCGGCGACGGCGACCCCCCGCAAGCCCGCGGCGAAACCGCGGGCGGCGCCGCCGAGGAGGCCGTCGGAGCACCATCAAGCGGCCAGCGCGCGCGCGCCAGACCAGGCGCAGGCGATGAGGCAGCAGGCGCGGCGATCAGCGGCGCGGCGCCAGGCCGCCGGTCGACGCGCGCCAGGCCAGAGGGGGAGCCGGGTGGGGCCGGAGAGGCGCCTGCTGCGGCGCAGCCGGCCGGCCAGAGCGCAGGTCCAGGTGCCGAGGCAGCGTCTCGCGCGGGCCGGCCTGAGGGCGCGGGCGAGGCCCCTGTAGGCGGGACGGCGCGGACGCACGGCCGGCGCGGCGGCCGCTCGGGCGCGCGGCTGGAGCCCGACGTGCCAGCAGCAGACGTCGGGTCGGCGCCGGACAGCTCGGCGGCCGGCGCGGCCCTGGCGGCCGAGCTGCCCGGGCCCGAGGGCGCGGCGGGCGCGCGCGCGGGCCGGCGGCGGCCGCGGCGGCGGGGCGCGCGCGGCGACGAGGACACTGCGCATGAGGGGGCGCGGCAGGAGGCCTAAGGCCTGTCTGGTTATGCGCTTGCGAGACCATTCCATGCAGAAAGTGCTGGTATCACCTGCTCTTTGTTGCAGACAGGCACACATTGTGCTGCATTGCTCACTCGAGGTCCGCAGCGCATGACTCAGCAGGCATTTGAAACGATAACAGCTAGACATTAAAGCAGAACTTACCTCTTAGGCAGAAAACACATTGGTAGCCTGCTAACGCATCCTATGCGTTCAATGCGTTTGTGGTGCTTGATTCCGTGCGGATTACACGCGGCTCGATGGTTATTGCATGCAGGAAAAACAGGTGCGGAAAGCAGGTATGGCGCGGCTGTGCAGGGCACTTGAGCACGTGCACAAGCCAGGCACATTTGGGAGGACTGAGCATGCCTTGCTCAGCGCCTTGTCAGGCAAGTTGGATAGGACAGCATAGGACAGCAAAATGGAATACATAGCTGTGTGCTGGGTAATGTACAGCATGTCGTGGGCAGCTCTGGGCTATGGTCAAGAGCCCCAGACCCAAGGAGCACCCTGAACAATGACACAGGAGCAACAAGCAAGCCCACTGGGACCCTCGGCCGTATATCTTTGCCTCAGACCAGACAGCTCGGGGACATCAATCCCGTCATATAGTACAGTGCTGTCCGCGTGCATGTTCCACCTCATGCCGGCAAGCCCAAGGTGACTCCCACTCCTAAAAAGGTCGGGCCAGGCACCGACAGGCGCGCCCTTTCAAGGGCCCAAGAGGCAACTGCCAGCAGGCGTTCCAACGCCTCACCCTTCCTGGGCCTGGGGGCTCATACGTGTGCAGAGCCTGTGCCAGTGCCAGCACGGGGACGACAGGCGCCGGCGCCCGCGCTCAGCCACATGCCCACCCCGCACACAGGCAGTCTCTCACCGCGCTGGGGGCGCGCAGGCGGTGCAGCCTTCTGAGCGGCGCACGTGCAGCCGCACAGCAGCCTCGCGTGCGGGCATGCGGCCGGGCAGCGTCGGCCGGGCAGCGGCGGCGGGCGCGCTTGGGCGCAGGCGTCAGTACGCGGGGGAGAGCTGCTGCAGGCCCTGCAGGCGCGCGAGCTCGCGGCGGAAGGCGCTGGGGTCCGCATGGTGCAGGCGCGCGGGGTCCGGGTACTGCAGGCGCGGCCGCTGCGGCAGCGCGAGGCCCCTGCCGCACCCAGCACCCTGTCAAGGCCCCCACACGCCGCGCGGCCTGCCTGCGCCCGCATGCCGGCGCGCGCGCGCGCCGCCGTGCAAGCGCAGGTCCGCACGTCAGCCCCGCGCCGCGGCCTAGCACGGTCGGGTGCAAACATGGCTGCAACACGGCCGCTGCAGTACGGGCGCTGCCCCACGGGCGCTGCCGTGAGGCGCACCGGCGCGCTTGCAGCTGGCGCACAAACGTGGAAAACTCGGAGATCTGCTGCGCGAACTGCGCCTTGGCGCCGGTGTCGCGCTCGAGGTCGATGTCGTCATCGCAGTCCAGGAACAGTGCCGGCAGGCCGTTGATGTGGCGCTGCAGCTCCGGCTGCGTCGCCTTGTTCAGGTAGTAGATCTGCGCGCCGCGCGACGGGGGTGAGGCGCGGCGCGCCAGCTGTCAAGGTACCCTAGAACAGAGGTACCCCAGAACAGAGGTGCCCTAGAACAGAGGTATCACAGAACACAGCGTGGCGTCAGCCCAGCCATGACTCTGCGAGGCTGACATGGGTGGGTGCCTGCACAGCTTGGCAGCGCCCGTCAAGGGCGGCTGCGGCAGACCAACCCTACGTTGGGCGGCACACATGGGAGGTCAGGCTCGAGCTGCGTGCGCGAATCACACAAACACGTGATGGGCCGAGAGGCCGACCCAGGCAGGCCAATAGACCTCGCTTGGCATTCTTGCACGCGCTGCTTCAGGGGCGCGCCTTGCCGCGGCAGCTGTGCGGCTCGTCGTCCGGGTTGAGCATGGCCAGCGCCGGCTCCGGCGCGTGCAGGCGGAACTGCTCGCCGCGCAGGTCGAACGCCTCGGCCGCCGGGAACAGCGTCTGCGCCGCGCCCCGCCCTGTCATACACGCGGGAGGGTGCAACCCCTGCCGGCGGTGCCAACGACGGCTGCGCAGGATGACATTGCAAACCCTGCTGGCCTACCTTACCCTACCCTACCCACCCTGGGAACATAATGACATTCAAAGCGCGCTGGCCAAGCCAGAAGAGCCACGGCTGCGGGCGCGCCGCGCCTGCTGCGAGCGCGGGCGCGCGCGCCAGCCGGGCGCGCCGGGGCCGCCGCCGGCGGTCAGCGCGCCGGTGCGCAGCCACTCCTCGTGCTTGCCGTGCAGGTTGGCCAGGTACTCCAGCGACACGCCGCCCTCCTCTGCGCGCCCGCGGCCCGCCATGCGCCGCGCGCACGTCTCCGGCGATGCGTGCAGGTACACAAAGCCGTCCGGCACGACGCCCGGCAGCTGCGCGACCATCGGGTCGAACCTGCGCGCAGGCGTGGCGGCGGGCTCGCGCGCGTCGCGCGGCGCAGCCGCACGGGGCGGAGAGGGCGGGAGGTGCGGTCTGAAGGGCAGGGTGCACACCACGGAGAGCGGTGCGTCTAGCTGTCCGGCCAGCTGTCCGACACACCGCTGCACGGACCAACAGGTGACTGAGCACATGCATCTCTGGCCAGCGCTCATGGTCGATAGCAACCCCAAGGAGCAGATCGCTGAGCAAACGTGTCAAGTCATGCTCACTGTGTGGCCGCCACCATTTGAGACAGCCGCGGCTTGTGCAAATGTGAACCCAGCATGCTCAGCAAGGGCGCATGCGCGCACCAGGAGTCGTACACAGCCAGCTCCATGTCGTCCATCCAGCGCGCCTCGTGCACGGCGCGCACGAACACCATGCGGTCGCTGAACACGCTGCGCTCCAGCAGCCGCAGCGGCGCGGTGCCGTGGCAGCTGCCCTCCTCCTGCTCGCCGCACGGCGCGCACTCAACACCGGCGCCAGTCGCCAGCCTGTCTGCACGCAGAGCCTGGCCAGGCTCCCCTGCCCTGAAGCAAGGCCTTTCTCAGGACACACCATGTGCTGGACATTTGACATTTGAGTGAATATCAGGGCCCTGAGTTCATTGGAGGACCCGCTTCAACGACCCTTCACAACAACTTGAGTTGCGGCGCGCAGGTGGGCGCTCAAAGTGGCGTGAGACTCTGAGAAGCACTGGAGCACCGCAGAGCCTGTGTCCCCTGGGGCGGCGCGCGCGCCTGCATGACGCGCGTGAGAAACACATAGTTCTGGAACGTGTACGCGTAGCGCTGCGGCTCCTTGTAGAACGCGTCCAGCATGTTGTGCGCGGGCCCCGGCGCGCCCGGCGCGCCCCGCACCGCCTGCCACTTTTCTACCGGCTCCGGGACCACCTGCGTGGCACGCGAGCTCTGAGGCGCGAGCGGCCAAAGTTAGAGGGCGCGAGCGGCCGTTCGCATGCGGGTACGCAGCGTTAGCAAGGCTGAGGAGGCGCCTTGCATATCTACACAATTCCTCGCGCCTCATGGCACTCTCGACCCAGACCTTCAGGGTCACCTGAGAAAGCTGAAAGAGGCAGCTGGCAGTGCGTATGTCGCTGGCAAGCCTGACGCCTCACACCCTGCCCAGCGTTCCCCAAGGCGTGCCGGCAAAGGCAGACCACCTCCGAACGCGGTGCAAGGCACCTGCTTAACCACTCTATGCTGAGCGAGCAGGAGAGCTGGTTGTGGCAGCTTGCAACCCGAGCAAGTTCAGCGCGCGCAAGTTCAGCGTCACCTGACTCAACACCTTGGCCTGTGGTATCAAAACGCAAGTCGGCAAGGCTCCGCTCTGACGCCTGCCGAGGGTGGGCACGTGTGTTGCCGGCGGACGCCGGCAAGGGCGCACCTCGACAATGTCGCGCAGCTCCACGCTCCCCTTGAGGATGCGCTGCAGGAACGAGCTCTTGCCGGCGCTGATGTTGCCCTCCACGCACAGCGTAATCCGGCGCTTGGGGTTGGCCAGCGCCGCCGCCGCCGCCTCGCCGTCCGTGTGCATCTCCGCCAGGTGCCGCACGATGTTCTGGCCGTGCTGCCGCCTGATCCCCACGTCTGTCTGCGCGGCCAGCGAGGGGCGGCCTCGGTGCGCTGAGGAGGCCGTGACATGAAACATAAGCACGTGTATCAAACAACCAAGGCACCTGCAGGTAGGCAATCATCTCCGCCTCGTTGCGCTTCTTCCGCTCGACGAAAACCTCTGCAAGCAGCTCCACGCTCGTGAGGCCCTTGCTCAGCAGCCGCTGCTCATTCACCCGCCCAATTCCCGGCACGCTCTGCAGGTCGGAGGATGGCCGCGGCGCGGCTCTCCTTTCGACAGCCTCGAGCGCGCCGTTCGCGCCCCGGCTGTCACCGCCGCCGCCGCCCCTGCTGGCTGCCAGCACGCTCAGGCCCCGCAGGAATGGCTGCTGGGGCCTCGCGCCGGGCGGCCAGGCCTGCAGGAGCCTGCCGCTGGGGCCTGGCGCGCTGTGCTGGCACAGCGCGCCCGGGTCGCGCGCAAACATTGTCTGCACGGCGCTCGCAGTCCTGGTCACCAGCGCAAAGAACCTCCCGGCTAACATAAGCGGCTCGGATTCCAGGCAAGGAGGCAGGCGGGCCGGGCACACTGGGACGTTTGGGCGCCTGATGTGCACCTTGGAAAGGGGGTTTTGGTAGGGCTGAGGTGTTACGCTGAGATGGAGGCAGTCGGAGCAAGCGAGTGTGCGGCAGAAGAGAGATAAACTGAAAGGCATTGCTGTGCCAGTGCGTCCCACTTTGTATGGTGGCAAGGCACTTGCGTGCTATCTTGCGGTGCCTGCCGGTGACCAGCAGTGAGGCGCGGCTGTGGCAGAGCAGCTCGCTGCAGAGCGCCTGGTGTGGCGCCACTCGGGCAGCGCCCTGCCCTTGCACAGCCGCGCTACGAGAATTTGCATCAGAGGCGGGTGGATGCCCTGCACCTGCACAGCACACCAAGGTATGACGTCGTTGTTTCAAGGTTGAACGTCCACCGCACTTTGCTCAGCTCCACTCTGCTGTGTCTCGTATGAAGCCTGGCCAAAGTGTGGAGTGCTGCAGGAGCAGGACGGCACAGAGGCAGCCCGCGCCGCCGGGGCAGGCCCTCGCAGCCTGCTGCCGACGCGTCTGCCAGCAGCGAGCAGCGCGAAGCCGCCCGCTGCCAGGTGCACCCGCAGGCCCTGGGCGCCCGCCGCGCCGGCGACGGGTGGCCCGCCGTTGGCAGGCGCGCTGCTGGGGGACGTGTGGCCGCCACTGTCCTCTGCAGCAGACGCAAGCGGAACCAGCGTGCCAGCGTACCTGTTGGAAGGGGCCGTGTGTGGCGCTGGGCAGAGCGAGCCCGTGGGGGCGCGCCACACCGCACCCGCTGGCAGAGAACCCAGCGCGGATGTGCCGGCCGGCGCGGCGCACACTGGGCGGGCCGAGCACGCTGCAGCGGAGTCGGCAGGGTCTGCGACCGAGGCTGAGTATGACCCGACAGCCCAGCTGCGTGTGAGGAAGGTAAAGAAGGTGCGGCCCCCCATGCTGCATGCGAGGACGGCTCTTTGCATAGGTGGCAGTGCATAGCAGCTCTGCATGCCGGCAGTGCTTCCTTGGCATTTTTCGCCATGTTTTAACGGCATGCAGGCGCCTGCTGTCATGCTGTTGGCAGAAGCGCGGGTTCTGGGTCACGGGGCAGAGCTGCTGGCCGCGGCAGGGGCGGCGCGTGCGCCCGGACGCGCACAAGCTGGCCGAGCCGCCGCCGGACGCGCCGCTGGGCGCCGCCTTCCGCGCGCTGGCGCTGCGGCTCGCGCGCTACCGCGCCGCCTGGGGCGACTGCGACGTGCCGTGCGCCCTCGGCGCAGCCCCGGCCCGTGCGGCGGCAGGCGCTGTCGCTGCTGTTGCCGAGCCGCGTGGCACCCCTGCACTTGTCGGCGCCGCCTTCGAGGCGGCTGCGCGGCTGACGGCAGTGGCCAAGGCCTGTCATGGGCAAGGCGCTTTGCGCATTGCGTGAGCGGAGGGGTGCAGATGCACGAACTTGACAGGGTGAGCGCATGGCCTCTTCACGCATTGCACCCGCGCGACGCTGCTTTGCATGCATGCAGGCGCTCCTTCTGGGAGGACCCGGAGCTGGGCGAGTGGGTGTCCCTCATGCGCAAGGCGCAGTCAGAGCGCCGGCTGACGCCGGCCCAGCGCGCCGCGCTCGACGGCCTCGGCTTTTCGTGGAAGGTGCTTGTTCACGGAACTGTTGCCTGTGCAGCGCCAGGGCCTGCATGGCCCGGACATTGGCTGATGCAGATGGCCTTGGCACCTGAGCGTGTTTGAAGCATGGGAGGTGTCTGTGGGCGTCTCGCTGTCCACAGCTGCTGTGCCTGCAGGAGTGGGTGGAGGTCACCAGAATCCTTTGCATGCGGCATTCTGAGTCATTAAAGGATTGCAGAGACTGCCTGGCACAGCCACTTTGCTGTGAAGCGTTCATGCTTTCTTGTTGTGCTGTCTGCAACAGGCCCTTGTTCCCTCGGACAGGACAATGGCGATGCATCCCACTTCATGTCATCCTACCCTGCCCTACCCTAAGTCAGGGTATGGTAGCATCACTGCATGGCAGCGACGCGCTTATGCGAACAATGCCCTCTTCTGCTTAAGACAGGTAGATGTGGATTCAGCTCAAGGTGCAGCTGAGAGTGCGAAAACGCGTTCAGATCGACTCGCCGAGCGCCGCCTGGGGCTTCTACCTGCATGAGCTGCGGCGCTTCCGCGAGGAGCACGGCAGCTTGGACGTGCCGTTCAAGTGGCGCGACCCCGCCGGCGACTTCAGCAACGCGTTCGCCAAGTGGGTGCACGCGCAGCCGGGCCTCTTCGCGCTGCGGCGGCTGGCGCCCCAGCAGGCGCGCCGCCTGCTGCGCCTGCAATACAGCGCATGCATGTGTGTGCAGGCTTACGGGTAGTGCTAGGGCCTGCTGCCAGCCTGCCCTGCTCGTGCACGGACTTTACCAGGAGGTGCCGGGGGCGCCGGCAGGCTTTAAAATTTGCTTGTGCCTGCTTCTCCGTGCTTGGCGGAGCATGCCGGTCCCCAAACCCTGTGGTTGGTATTTTCGAGGAGTTGGACGGGGCAGGCACACGCGCCGAAAGGTGCTTGGATTGGCGGGGAGGGTACTGCAGGCGGGCTTGACATGCCGACCAAGGCTCACCCGCTAGCACCCGCGGCAGGTCTTGAAACTGCGCCGCGCTGGCTACGACGTGAACGCCGCTGCGCAGGATGATATATCTCCGTCAGCCTATGCTGCAGAGCACATCAAGGTTGGGGACGCCTCGCTGGCCATGTCCCGCCACATAGTGACAGGCGCTGCAAAGTCAGCAAAATTTCAGAATGTGTTGTTGTTTGTCAATTATGTGCGAGTGCAAAACCCCTATATTTGCAGCGAGGTGCTTTTGTGAGCCTGCATCATGGTCGCTGCCTGGCACATGTCATCTTTGGTCTTTGTTGCTCATGACAGAAGGTGTTCGCCTGCACTGATGCAGCGCCACTTCAATAATGCTGATTGTGTGCGCCGCAGCTGTGGCCGACCGGCGCGGCGGCCGAGTTTGACCTGATGTTTGAGCAGCTGGGTCAGTGGGTGGACACGTATGGCACCACGGTCGTTCCCAGGCAGGCGCGCGCGCCGGCTGCGCTGCAGCCCACTGTCCATTCGAAGCATTGTCCCCATCCTTCCTGTTGCAAATGGGCCGCGAGCTCAGCATGCCGTGCCCAATCGCGGAAGGCAGGGGAGGAGTGCAATTGTGTACACAGGGCGACATTTGTGCTAAGCGCAGTTTGTCCGCGCACAAGCAATACCCCTACGTGTGCTGCCATGCTCACAACTGGTGCAGCGCTGTAGCTGCTTGTAGCCGGGGTGGTACTGGCAATGAGTTGGATCCGATATAACTGCAAACATGCGCCCAATGTCACAATGTCACCCATGCAGGGAACGCGCAGGTATTTGACAACATCGTCCTGGGCGAGTGGGTGCACCGGCAGCGCAAGCTGCAGGGCGACAGGCGGCTGCCGAAAGACCATGTGCGCGCCCCCGCACGCTTGGCTGTGCGTGTGCGCAGCGGCGGCGCCCCCTGCCTGGCTTTGCGCATCACTTGCGGGTTTCTTGCTGGCTGGGCTGGGCAGGGAGGCGTCGCAGGTGTTGTGGCTACGCCCCGCTCGAGGCTACGCCCCGCTCGAGCCTCATAATGTGTCGGGGTTGGAAGCATGGGGAAGCCCATGCTTCCCCTGCACAGGAGCTGAGGGCGTGGGCGCCACGCCGTGGGGCGCTGCGCAGGAGCGGCGCCTGGCGTCCCTGCAGTTTGCGTGGAGCGTGGACGTGCAGGCGGCGCGCTGGCACCACCTCTTCCACGAGGCGCGCCGCTTCAAGGCGCGCTCCCGCTCCCCTACCCTACTGCTCTCGCCCGCTCGCACCCCCGCCATCGCCGCAGTCCCCCTTGGCACCCTGCAGGCATGCAGGCCGGGCGCACTGCTGCACGGCTCGCCAGCTACACAGCCTATGCAGCTAGAGCGGCATGGGTGTACGCCGTGGGTCGCAGAACCTGCAGCGCGCCTCTGCCACCTGCCCATGTAACCGCCGCCCGCTCGGGGCTGGGCCGGGTTTGCGGCCGCCGCCGCCGCGCGCTGCAGTACATGCGGCCTAGCTGCAAGCCCGGGCCAGACGTGTGAGCCATGATATTAGGGTCGGAAAACCCTATCGTGCCGCCGCGGGCCAGGAGGTCCACGGGCACGCGCGCATCCCGCACGACTACAGCGACCCCGCCCAGCCCGGCTGGGTCGAGGCGGCGCGCTGGCTGCAGAAGAGCGCCAAGCTGTTCCTGAAGGGCAAGCTGCCCGACAAGCGCTACGCGATGATCACCGAGACGCTGGGTGCGCACCGGCGCCCTATGCGCCGGCCATGCACCCTTGCGTGTTGCTCAGGCTGCTTGAAGGGCACACCTGTGCTGGGCAGCTGCGCAGCCGGAGGCCATGCTGACGCGCTGCTGCCAAGCACACTTGCGCTGCACCGGCTCCTCGTGAGGCGATAATCTGTTGGCTGCATGTGTGGCTGGCATTCATTGAGTCGGAACAGACTGCGTGCAAGGCATGCGCGGCTGACGCGCAGGCGTCAAGTTCGTAAAGCAGTTTGGGGGCGACCCGCTGGCGGGCCGCAAGCAGCCGCGCGATGGCAGCTCCCGGCGCGCGGGCTCCGTTAGCCTGGAGGGCCCGGAGGGCTCGAGCGGCGGCGGCCCCGAACCTGAACAGGGCTGCGCCGCAAGCCCTGGCAGCGGTGGCGGCGCCGCCGAGCCCGTGCGGAGGCCGGCAGAGCAGCCGCCCGGCCGCGGCGGTGGCCACCGCGCGGCGGCCGCCGCGGCTGCGCCGCAGCCTGGCTTCCCGCAGGGCGAGGGCGAGTCGCTGCTTCTCGGAGGCAAGAGGTTCAGGCTGGCGCCGCCCGCCGACCTTGCAAGGGCGAAGCGGCGCAGGAAGGCCGAGGAGCGCAGGCTGGCCGGCGGGGGGCGCGCGGCCCCGCCCGGCAGGGCTGGCGGTGGGCAGGGCGGAGGGCGGAGCGGCGCGGCTGCAACAGGCGCGGGGCGGAAGCGAGCGGCCGCGCAGCCGGCGGCGAGGAGAAAGCGGCCGGCCTCGCCGGTGCTTGTGTTCTAGCGTGGCGCGCCGGCAGCGTATGCGGAGCTGCCTGCTTGTGCGGCTGGACGCAAGTGACAGAAGCTCGCCTCGAGGCTGCTGGAGTGACCAGCACTGCGCTTTCAGACTGAAGGCCCATGTGCAAATTCTGGCGCCTAGCTTGCTGAGCAAAGCATATACGTCCTGTCTCTGTTTCAAGTAGCAGATCTGATTCTAGAATGCAAATCAACTTGCATGCCTAGGCAAACCACCCTTGGTGCTGTGCTGATGAATCTTAAACAGGCATTTCAGCTCTAGTGCAGTGCATGCATCAGGGACGCGACCCAGCCTGCAGCACCACACTGACGAGCACCAGTGCTGCTTGCGCTGCAGTCACTTTTGGCAAAAACCCTCATAGTCACGTCGCTCTTCACTAAACTCGTTGGTAAAGTTGCAGCGGTCGATGCGTGACTGAGGTGACCCGCGCTTCGTCAGGAAGTCCTGCAAACAGCCAAAGGTGAGCGCCTTGGGCCAACGTATTGCACTGGCCGCTTTGCATAATAGTGCACTGCACCTTGAAGGCAGCCAGCTCGTTGGGTGGTCCCTGCGCTTCGCCCTCCACGGTCCCCCTCTCCGTGTTCCTCACGTAGCCAACAAGCCCAAGGCGTTGCGCCTCTGCCACTGTATACTTCCTGAAGAACACCCCTTGCACCTGCGAGGTGAGAGTGTATATAAGGCAAGCGCGTGACTGTCTATACATACAGGCTGTAGCAGCTCGACAGGAAGAGGAGCGTGCGAACGTCCAGCCGGTCACCGCATCCCAAGCGAATACAGTGTGCTGCGGGATTCTTCAGTGCACCTGTCCAAAGACCTCGTATTTAAAGCCGGCCATGCTGTAGCGTGAGTCGCGTTGACAAGTCTGCTAGCACCCCCTGCCCATCAAGACCTGGGAATAGGAGCATGCATAGCACAGCTTGCAAGCACAGCGTGGAACGGACAGAGTTAGCACAATGAACCGAGTGGTGTGGCAGTGAGGTCAGTGATCAGTCTGCACAGAGTAGTTTGCGCTAGCTGAAAAGCTTCTCAGCAGGGGTTACATGGGAAGCAGGGTCCAATGCTGCACTACGTGGGCTCTTTCTATATTAGAGAATGCATTGTGATGCATTGTCTCACAAACATCCATATGTCCTGATGGACCCGACTATAAGTAGCAATGCGACTCTGCGGCATGCTATTTGCTTTTTCTGAGACTGGCATAAGACCAACCACCATTACAACAGAGATGCGACAAAGGGAGAAAATAATTACACAAGGCAAGCCATCCGAGGAAGAAACAAGCAGTGGGAGCTGCATTGCAGCAGAGCAACATATCTACTGAAGCATGGGCGCATGCAGGGCAAAACTAGTAGCTGACAGTGTTTTCTAGCGGCATCCGGCAGAACACAGACAGAGTGTGGCCTGCCCGCAGGGCCAGCCAAGCAATTGGGAGGCAATGAGCCGAATCGCTACTAACGTCACGCAGGCAGACAGTTCACTCACAGTAGGTATTCTGCAGCAGCATGCCCACCAGAACCCATGTCTCGGGTAACCAGATGTTGAACCCATGTCTCACCAACGCGCTTAGGCAGAATGTGTGATTGAGTGGGCATCATGGTTGCTTTTCGCGCCCTTGTGCACGCATGCGCTTTCCGCCCACGTCAAAAAAATCCTCCCACACCATGGATTGAGGCCCCCGAAGATCTGCTATCTGCTCAGCGCTAGCGCTCACACTCCCTCCAGGATCGGCATCCACTCAAACTCCAGTTCCACCTGCAAACGCGCCGCGCGTCAGACCAGCGCCAAGCACACGCCCCGCCCGGGCGACCACGCTCGTCAGGCGCGCACGGCGCGCCGCGTCTGTTAGACCAGGAGCATGAGCTCTTGTGATGTTTGCGTGCAGAGTTGGGTGCGGCATGCAAACCAGGCTACTCCCATCCAGACATCAAGTATATCAAAGCTGTGTGGTAAATTAACACAACCAGTACGCATTCATGCCTGAGCCGTTGCGCCGGCGCGCATCCGCGAGCAGCCCGCCGGCACCACGCCGCGCGCGCGGCGTCGCACCTGGCCGTCGGGCACGCTGCGCAGGTCGTACACGCCGGCCATCTTGCGCGCGTCGATGATGTCCTTGAGCGGGAAGTTGACCCAGCCCTCCTCCGGCAGGCTGAGCCCGCCCTCGTGCGGCCGCCACGTGACATTGTCCGGGCTGTTGATCCAGTGGAAGTCCTGCGCGCGGCGCGCGCGCTCGTCAGGCCGCATGCGGCCAGCCATGCCTTTGCATGCGCTGGCGCTTGGCCCGGCGCTTTGCTTGGAACGAGCTCTCCAGAGGAAGTTCTGCGCGGCACGCGCGCGCGAGCGGACCGCATGCGGTCTGCCGTGCCTCTGCATGCACTGGCGTTACTTTTTGAAATTGTCCGGGCTGTTGATCCAGTGGATATCCTGCGCGCGGCGCGCACGCAATCGGGCCGCATGCAGGCAGCTGTGCCTCTGCATGCGCTGATAAAGTGCGTCAAATGTTGTCCGAGCTGTTGATCCGAGCTGTTGATCCAGTGGAAGTCCTGCGCGCGGCGCATGCGCGGTCGGGCCGCATGCGGCCAGCCCTGCCTCCGCATAAGCTGGCGGTTTGCTATTTACTTGAAACCGTCACTTTAAACCAGCTCTGCTGGTCACTCCTGAGGCCCTGCGCCAAGAGGCTCCAGAAGGGCGGCCCAGCAGTAGCGTCTAGGGGCGGGATCAGAGACTGCCTCACCTGTGCACACCAGCGCCGGTATCGCTGTCGCATATCACTGGCAGAGCCGGCGGCCGCACACCTGCATGGAGGTCAGGGCGGGGCGCGCAGTATGAAAGGGTCAGGGCGGAGCGCGCAGCCGGCCTGGGGCCGCACCCAAACCTCCACCTCGATCAGCGCGTCGTCGCCCTCGATGCAGTCGCCGCCCAGCGCAAACTCCTGCGCACACGCAACGCCCATCTACATGCACCCTTCGCATACTGAGGAAGGGTCACACTGACCTACAAGGAGCCTGCTCTCGCACAGCATGTACAGAACACCTCTAGGACTCCGTCAGGTCTGGTCATGTACATGGCTGAGTGTATGCTGATCCACAGGGCCACAGCAGAGATACAGAACCACCCTATGTGAGCAACCGGTTCCTGCTTACCACACCAAGCAGGAGGGTTCACCCACTTTGGCCTCAGCAAGCCAGCCAACAGACTCCACACGCTGCTAGCTCGATCACGCCATGCTTTGGCACACACGCCACAGCACGCCCCACCGCCGCTGGGCGCCCGCGCCCGCACCAGCGTCTCCTCCCAGTCCATGTTCTCGCGGCCCTCCGCCTCGGCGGTGCGCTTGGACTGGCCGCACACCGCCACGCGCACCTGCGCCCGGCATGCGCCAGGTCTTCACACACGGCGCAGCACGCTACATAGTATGGCACCGCCCAGCAGCCGCGTCCGCCTTCTGCACATACCCACC
>JAABUV010003546.1_pt1 | contig 19774 bp, 37 predicted proteins | sample 5559971 | NCBI WGS metagenome assembly JAABUV01 (sample SAMN10711881, study PRJNA513362) | rock metagenome | isolation source: Antarctica rocks | place: Antarctica: Victoria Land, Knobhead nord | collected 2015-12-19
CGGCGCCGGCGCCGCGCCGGGGCGCGCCTTCCGCGCGGGCATGTATGACGAGGCGGCCGCAATTGCGCACGCGCAGGAGCGGGGCCGGCCGGGGCGCGGCGGCGACCAGGGCGACTGGAAGGAGAACCTGCTGCCTGGCGCGCCCGCCAACGCGCAAAGCGGCTGGGAGGGTCAGGCGCCAGGGCAGGCGCCCGGCGGCAAGCGCCCCGCGCCGTACAACCCGGTCCGCCTGGCGCCGGCGCCATGCGGCGCGCCCGCGGCGGGCAAGCAGGCGGCCGCGGACGATGGCCTGAGCAAAATGTCGCTGCTGTTCCCGCACCTGTTCGCGCAGGAGGCCGGCCGCCGCTAGCGCGCGGCCGCTGCGCCCGCACGCGCGTGTCGCGCGCGGGCGGCCTCGCCGGCGGTGTGCGTGAGAGCGCGCTGGTGCAGGGAGAGAGCGCGCTTGCCCCAGCCCCAGCGGGCTGGGGCAAGCTGGTGAGAGCCGCACGGGTGCTCTGTGCTGTTCCGGGTCAGCACATGTATGCGGTGTAGCCGCATGTAACTTCGAATAGGCTGGCTGGGATGACGCGGGCTGTGTGCTTGATGTGTGCCTGGTGTTTTGGCATCTGCTGTTGCAGCAGACTACCTGCAAGCGCAAGTCAGACTCTCCCGCCTACCGAGTGCGCAGCAACCATGGGGCTGGCGGGCCTGGGTGGCTGTCGTGTGGCTTTGCGTGAGGGTCCTCTGATGCTGGGTTGTGAGCAGGGGCTGTGTAAATGCGAGCCTGGTGTACTGCATAGGGCCCCAGTTGCGCACCAGAGCCATGCACTGCGCTTGCGCTCAGCGTAATGGACCAAGGCGGGCGCGTGCAAAGCAGCTAGGGCAGCTGGGAGCTTGCTGTGCACGGCAGGACGTGTACGCCCGAGAGGTGCGCATGCGCACGAATACAGGTCTCTGGACAGAGCGCAGCAGTCCGCCTCGAGGTGAGTGAAGCAGGCCGGCCAGCCCCGCCAAATGAGGCCGGCCTGCCGTGGGCTGCCTGCGGCAGCCGGGCCAAGCGCGGAGCACAGTCGCACCCACATACCGGTGCATGCAAACCCAACGCATGCATGACACGTGCCGGCCTCCAGGGCTGCATTTCAGTGTGGTGCGCGCACTGTGCAGCCTGTGTCTGGCAGCAAGCATGCCAGGGCGGCGGACTGCACGGCAAGTCGGGCGAACTTTGAGCCGGCCACTCTCAAGGTCCTACTTAACATGGGTCCGCTGTGCATGTTCCAGCCATGGTCCACACCACTTGCAGCTGAATGGGGAGCAGCACTTGCTCCCCACCAACTGCTGCATCCGTGCAAACACACAAGGGACGGCCCGGCAGCAACAGGCAGACGGCACTGTGCCATGCCTCAACATGCAGTGCCTCAATGCACCACCTAGCGCTCATCAGTCGCCAGTCCGGTGCCAGGTGACGTTGTTGTTATCCAAGATGTCCTGGCGCGCCCCAGGCATTCCTCGTCATGCCTCAGCAAACACGGCGCTTGCACCCAGGCAGGGAAGGCAGTGACAGCAGTGGGGGCACTCACGTCAGGGGCTGCGCCGCTGAGCCGCACCTCGATGTGCTGCGGCAGGTCGGCCTGCACCCGCAGCGCGTAGCAGCCCGGCATGCGTTTGCCTGCCGCCAAGCGCATGTCACACAGTTTGCGTACCAGCACAGCAACAGCACATCAGCACCCGTGCCCGAGAGCTTGGTAGCAGCTGTGCAGATGGCAGCAGCGCCCTGGCGCACCGACGTGCAGCCACTTTGCGGCCCAGGACGCTGTGGGGTCCAGCACGGCGACCATGCCATGGTAGCTGATGGTGGTCGTCTCCGCCACGCGCTGCGAGTCGCCCGCCATCATCAGGAACGGGCAGTTCTCGCACCCGTTGTTGTTGAACTGCGCCGCGCCGCAGCCACGGCATTCCTTAGTCTTGCATAGTAGAAGGCTCTGCCTGCTGTAGTAGAAGGCTCTGCCTACAACGCCACAACTACAGCACAGAAATGCGCGAACAAGGCGCCGCTTTGACAACGAGGAGGGACAGCCCAGCACTCAGACAGCGCCGCTTCCGCCATGCTACACAAGCGCCGCAGTGCGCGCCTGGTCAAACGTCTTCAGCAGACGGCAGACCATGCAGGCGACCAGGTTCTTGCCCGTCTCCGCGGGCACCTCAGCATGCACGTCCCCCAGGGTGGTCATTGCTCCAGCGCTGTTCACTTCCTGATCTAACCAGACGCGGCAGTGGAGTCTTCAGTCAGGTGAAACAGGGGCTCAGAAAACGCGTATCACAGGCTCCATCACTCAATCTTCACTCATTTGAGTTCAAGATTCCAGCCACAGCATAATAATGGAGGTAAGGCTCTGAGTGCGCGCGCGCCCGGCTTAGGCCGCAAGCAGCGCCAGCTTCGGCTTCAGCTGATGAGGACTCTCAGCCCTACAGGGGGTGCAGGTTTATACGTACGATCCTGCCACGACAGCTAGGCTGCAGGAGTGGACGTTAAGGTGCCAGAGCACTCCAGGCGCACGTAGAACTCTTTTGCACACATCGACCAAGTCAGAGCGCAGTTTACCACCAACAAGCTTTGAGTAAAAGCTGCGGTGTTACACAAGCTTTCCCTGAGTACTTGAAGCGATGGCTTCCACATTGACAGCCTCCCTGACGCGCCCGGCCCCCACCGCCGTCCGCGGACTGGGCAGCTCCAAGCTGTCCGCGCAGCCGCTCAGCCTGCCTGCCCCCCTGAGGGCAGCGCAGCGGGCGCGCGCGTCCGTGGTCGTGCGCGCCGAGCAGCAGCAGAGCCGGACGGAGAAGCCTGAGGTTGCTCAGGTGTGCGAGAACGTTGCAAGCTGTGGGCTGATGCAGTTGCTTTCTGTTAAGAATATTCATCGCGGCGGTGTTGATGAGTTTGACATCTGTCAGCTCATCAAACTGACCGTGCTTGCCTCTGTACTGTTGGGTTGTGCTATGTGCGTGATGCATTCGTGCGTTGGGCGTCCCCCTTTTTGTATTAACATCCACTTGCCACTTTATTGAAGCTTCTCCTCCAGCTCCGCCCTGCCTCTGCAGCGGTGTTGTAGACAAAGAGTGTTTGGCTTCTGTATGTGTTTGTTGTTATCAGCAATTGGCGTTGTTGGTCCTGCATGACCCAAGCAGGCGCCCGCACCTGACACTGCAAGCTGTGCGCAGTTCGCGGACAGCATTGGGCTGCCGACGGACGAGGGCATCTTTGGCTTCAAGCCCTTCTCTGAGGTCTGGGTGGGCCGCCTGGCGATGATGGGCTTCCTGACAAGCGCGGTGGAGGAGTTCATCACGGGCCGCGGCACACTGCAGCAGATTGGGCTGCTCACGCCGTCGCCCGTGCTCGTGGTCTTCCTGTGCCTGGTGTTCGGTGGCGCCACGGTGTTTGGCTTTGGCCGCACGCTGAAGCGCGCGCTCACCAAGGATATGACCGCACAGTGCGCCACCGGCCAACGTCAACTTGTTTTGCAGTGCAATATGGGCCGCAGTAAAGTGTTTGATATGCGTCGACCCATGATGGCCTGTGTGTAAGTAAGCACGATGTTCAAGACGGCCCTGGGGAGCGTGATTAGGCAAGTTTGCATTGAGTTCTTGCAGCGTCTGAGGACATCTTTATCATTTAGCTCCTGGGTCGCCACGCAGGGAGCTGCTGCGCTACCGCTCGTTCCTGGGCATCCAGAAGGAGCAGCAGAATATCAAGGAGACGGAGAAGGAGATGAAGGCGCGCTACGCCAAGGGCCAGGACTTCACCTCGCCCGACATCGGCTCCGCCATCCAGGCCGCCAAGACTGCAGAGACGCCCATCGATGGGTGCGCGTCCTGGCCGTTGACAGCCTTTGAAGTACACTCACTGTTTGCTTCAGCCTAGCGTCAATGGATTCAGCTGGACATGCCCCCTGTGGTAGGCTGCAAGGCCGGATCGTGTGGTTGACTAGGACTCCTGCTGCAGTCAGAGGGGCAGGTGAGATGGGGAGGCTGCTCATGCTGGTCAGACGGGGACGCGCCTTACACTGATGTACTGATGCGTGCAGGCTGCTCAACTGGGGCGACCGCTCTGAGGCTGATCGGGAGGCAGCGTCCAAGCGCGCACAGCCGGGCATGCTGGCCATGGACGACCGCAAGGACGCGGACGCGGCGGCAGACGACATGAAGCGCCGCGAGGCGAGCGGCGGGCCGGGGCCCAACGTGCCGCTGGCCGCGCGCGCGGACGTAATGGAGCAGGTGCGGTTGATGGCTTGCGTTAGCTTGCCCTCTGCCTTGCCCTCTGCCTGTGAGGCAGGGGAGGCGTGGTTGGCACAGGCTTGGCTGCTTTGTCATACTGTTCAATTGTTTTTGGTAAGTTGCGCATGTTTGATATTTAGGGCTTGTCCGCTCGTGTTGCCTGCTGATGCTTAAGAGCGCGCTGTGCCAGTGTTCTTATACTTCATGTCATGTGTGTACATCACGTGTGCGTGTCGAATGGGTTATTCATGATTTTGCGCTTTGGTGCACTGCAGGGAGTGCAGATCAACAGGGATTGGGACTACGCGCGCAACGTCGAGATCACAAACGGCCGGTGAGCTCTTAGTGAGTTGCATATATGTGTGTCAGCGTGTGTGTTCTTGCCACTGCATGGCCACCCTGTGTCGGTGCCTTATTGTGTGTCAAGTGATCTCAGAGTGGCGAGTTTGTTTGTGCATGACTTATGCTGACTGCCGTCTGACATGTCTGCGCCAGGTGGGCGATGATTGGGTTCATGACTGCCACCATCATTGAGGCGGCAACAGGGCGTGGCATCTTGGGCCAGCTGCTGGGCTATGCAAAGCTGACCGGCCTGCTGGGCCCTGCATCGGGTGTCTGAGCTTTGAGGCGCCTCACGTGTGAGGCGTGCTGAGTGTGAGATGTGGTGTGCTCGGCGTGTGGGGCTACGTATGCGGAGGAACGGTGATGCAGTGACTCATGTTTTGCGATTGTGGTTGTGACACAGCCATATCGTCCTGGGGTCGTGGGCCAAAATGCATGTGCGAACCTTCTAGCCCTTAACTAGTGGTGAACTGTCAGGAACAGAGATGGGCCATTGTAGGTACTGCACTGTGCTCAGGTCATGATTTGAGTGGCGATGTCCTGCTTTGAGATTGTCCTGTTTTGAGCAAATGCTGACGGTGGACCCATAGACGTGTTCTGCATGCCCTGCCACAATCATGCATGATGCTGGTGTAAGACATCCTGGCAATTTACGAACCCCTTTAGAGCACCTGCTGTGTTACAGATATGATCTTCAATCAGTCAGTGGAGTGTGCAGTGACTTTGTGCCACGCCTGCGTTCATCATCAGCAATGCATAGTTGCAAGGCGTCAGGCAAATGCTGCGCATGAATGAAGAGAGATGGTTTGCGCGCATCATCATGTACATCATGTACAGCAAGCGTGGCTGATGACATCACAGGAGCTGTGCCACTTGTTCAATGTCAGGATCCGATGCGCAATTGTATGGCGACACTCAGAGCACACAGAGAGGCAGTTATTGTAACTGCGCATGTAGGGCAGGAGAGCAGGGGTTAGCCTTGCTTGTGACACAGCAGTGCCCGCTCAGGCTGTTTCCTTTTCAAGGCTGGACAACGTTTCCAACAGTCACTGCTCCGCTATGGCGCACCGTATGTTGGTCAGAGACCTCCCAGCAGGCGTGCACTTTGTTAGCAACCGCTCGATCCAGCGACGCGCAAAGGCAGCCCAGCTGCAGTGCCTGGCAGCGCCCTCCAGGCAAGCGGTAGAGAAGGTGTGCTTGGGCAACGTTGGTATGCAGAATTGATCGAGTGTATGTGTACGTTCATACATAACTTGCTTGGCAAGCAACAAGCGGCTTTGTTCATACCAAGCGGTGTTAGTATGAACGCAGAGAGACGCTGACGCCGTGCGCGCAGAGAACGCGTGGAAGGCCTGCATACTTTCGTGAAGCGGGCAAAGAGGTACAGGACAGCGCTGCAGCCGTAACGACGCAGCAGGAGGCAGTGGCGCCGGAGGAGGCAGCAGCGCCTGCGGAGCCACCTCAGGTGGACACCTAGTGCGCTTCTACTGGCGGAAAACGCGCAGTATATATGTCTTGAACTTGGTTTAGTTCGTTTCACGTACCTTGGAAAGGAGGTACCACAACATGTCCCGTGTTTGGCCTGCCCAGTGGTACAACGCAGCCCTGAGCGCGCAGTGCTGACCGCGCGCGCGCCGAGCAGGGCACCTTCAACTGGTTTAAGAACTGGTACCCCGTAGCCGTAGCTGACGACCTGGACCCGCTGAAGCCGTTCGCCACCAAGCTGCTGGGTGCGCCCCATGACCAATGGCTTCACTGACCGAGCCACAGGCTCTACTGGCGCTCTGCAGTATGTGCTGTGGCCGTGTTGCTTTGACTCGCTCCTTGAGGTCACTGCCTGTGAGCCCGGAGCGTAAGAGGTGTGTTGTTTGGGTTGCACAGCGGGCTGCAATCGAAGGCGAGCGAGGCACGCATAATCTGTGCAGGGAAGGAGCTGGCGGTGTGGCGGGACGCGGAGGGCGAGTGGCGCTGCTTTGAAGACAAGTGCCCACACAGGCGCGGCAGTAGCTTTACTGTCCAGTTGTGTACTTACTGGGGTTTGCTGGGAAGGAAACGGCCATGGCGACCTGCTTCGAGAAGGGGCAGCTTGCCCGTGTCATATGTGCAAGACTTGCACCCGCTGTGGCTGTCCTGTGCAACCGCCGCATTTTCAGTTTGTCAGGTCTGCTAGCGACGGTATGCATGTGGACACGCAGGTTGGCGCCGCTGTCCGAGGGGCGCATCGAGCCGTCGGATGGCACCCTGCAGTGCTCCTACCACGGCGCGCCCTGCGCTCTGCAGATGTGTTGGTGCCATGCCGGGTGTGGAAGGCTGCAGCTCAAGCAAAAGCACACATACCATTATGTGCTTGGCATGTGATCTTCCGACCGTGTATGCTGTAAACGTGTCCTGGACTGCCTATTGGTTGGTTGTCAGATGTTCACGTGTCAAATGAGGACTTACTCATGACCTTTTGTTACACCGGTGTCCGCCGGCAGGGTGGCGCTTCAACGGCAGCGGCAGCGCGGCAGCCATCCCGCAGGCGCACTTTGACGGCGAGCAGGTGGAGCGCACAGCCATCGCCAGCAAGCGCTCCTGCGTGGCGACGTACCCCACCCAGGCCCGTGCCCTGCGCCGCGCCTGCAGGAGCGTGTGGGGCTGCACGTCTCCAAATTGCTTCCTGTCCAGAGTGTGCCCAGCAAGATGCGCGCATGCTGCGTGCGCGCCCGGCCGACCGTGCCTCGCAGGCTGACACAGAAGCCGTGAGGCTGTGTGCTCGTGGTGGGCATGGCGCGGTGGCGCTGGGAGCTGCAGTGGCCCCCATGCAGAGCTCTAGACGGGACACGCGGCGCGCGCTGCGGTGCAGGTGATGCTAGGCATGATCTGGGTGTGGCCCGAGTCTGGGCCGGTGGCGTTCATCGAGAGCGCGGCGGCCGAGCCCGCCGTCAACCAGCGCGTGAAGGATTTGGACCCCGGTACGTTTTAGAGATTTGTGCCAAACGTAACATGCAAGCGCTGCACGCAGCTGCATGCCCAGCGCATGCTGGCGGGTGTGCCCCTGTTGCTCCATGTCTTTAGTGGGGATCCACATCCCCACAGGGATGCACATTCTCCAATAGGAGCACATCCCTACAGTCTGCGCTGTGGCGGGCGGCGCCGTGCACATCAATCCTGCCGCCCACGCAAGCCCTGACGAGCGTGGCGGGGCGCGCGCCGCGCAGGCGCGGTGGCGCTGACCACGAATCAGAACTACGTGCGCGACTTCGCCGTCGCGTACGACATCCTGTACGAGAACATCAGCGACCAGGTGGCGCCCCGCCGGCCTTCCCTTCCCGCTCCCGGCTCACGAGGGTTCAGCTCGCGCTCGGTGTTGGTGTGGAGCTTGCCCTGGCTTGCGCCCCGTCAAAGGGAGTGCTGGAGCGGGATTAAAGCGGGAGAGTAAGGGTGAGCTGAGCGCCGCTTGCGCGACTCGCGACGTGGCCGAGGCGCCGGCTTGCGCGCGCAGTCGCACGTGCCATTTGCGCACCACGGCGTGGCCAACAACCGCACCAGCCCCTGGGCGGCGCACTTCGTGGTCAGCAACGTGAACAAGGAGCTCGCCGGCGCGGACGGCTACACCTACGACCTGGAGTGGTCGCCCGACGCCATTAACCCACCCATCAACCAGCGCGTGCGCGGCGTGCCGCCCACGTACATCGAGTGCGCCGCCCGCCCGACCCGCTGTGCCTTGACAGAGTGCACTGCGCAGACGCGGCTGCTTAGGGCAGTGGGTGTGTCCGAAGCCCCTGTTCTTGATGCGCGCGGAGCACCACCATGCACTGTGCAGGGCTTCCGTGCGCCGATGCTGCGGCTTTGCATTGCGAACTCTCGACGGCCAGCATGCAAACCACGTAGCTAGTCATGGAGCGCTCAGCCTGATTATGGAAGCGGCGGGCAATTTCGGCATTCCGAGGTGCAGGGTGCCAGGCACGCCCCCGCCATGGTCCGAGCCGCTGCGCGCAGGTACTTCACGCCGAAGGGCGACGGCGCCTTCACGTGCCTGTGGTTCCACGTGGTGCCGCTGGACGAGCACACCACGCGCGTGTTCAACCACGCCGTCATCGTGCAGCCCATGCACCCTGCGCTCAAGGCACGCACCCCAATTGTATAAGCGCGCGTGAAGGCTTTGCTGCGTGGCCACAGGCGAGGTACCCAAAGCTGTTCCACATTAGGTGTTTGAGATTAAGGCGATGTGAAAGCTGGACTCTTACCGCTGTCGACCTCAGCGTGTGTGCGATAAGCACGCAGAGGCGGGAGGGAGGAATGCCTTGATAGCCTCACTGCAACGCGCGCCGACACACATCAGCTGCCAGCGCAGCACCTGAGCACCCTGCTCCATCCGGGTGCGCGACAGCCCCGTGCCGCGCTTGAGAAGCAGGCCGCCGCTGCGCGCAGGCGCTGGCCGCGGCGCGCCCGCGCTGGATCGACCACATGCTGCTGAATGAGATCTTCGACGGCGACATGGCGTACCTGGCCAAGGCCAGCCAGTATGCCAAGGCGCGCTGGTGGTCCTGCCCACCGCTGCAGGCTCGCGGGGCCGCTCTGCAGCAGCGCCGACAACAGTTTGCGAGCACAGTGTGTGGGTGCAAATGTCGGCTGACGCGTGCGCAGTTCATGCAGCATCAGCGCACCGCAGCCCCAGCTCTGTCTGTCGCTCGCTGAGCTCATGGGGTGGCTCCTGGGCGCAGGAGCGGGACCCTGGCGGCAACACGTGGGCCCAGGACTACTTCCTGCCAGCCGGCGCGGACAAGTGAACACCTGTCCATGCACCGGCAGCTGCTGCCTGTGCCTGGCATAAATGTCCAACTACACAGCATGTGTAATGACACTTGTCTGACACAGAGCACACTGTTGTATGACTTAGCGTGACCGCCAGGCTCGACGATACCTTCATCAGCGTTTCTGCTCGAACACTGCGTATCACAGGTCCTGGTCTTTGCATACACGTGTGCTGACGCTGTGTGGCAAGAGAGCGGATTGCCACTGGTCTGGTGCACGCCGCGCAGGAGCGCGATCGCGTTCAGGCGGTGGTACCACGGGCGCGGCGGCGGCGGCTGGGTGCGCGCGGGCGGCGGCACGCCCTCGCGGCCGCCGCAGCTGACGCGCGCGCAGGTCATGGACCGCTTGGCCCAGCACACCGCGCACTGCCCCTCCTGCTCCAAGGCGCGCGCGCCCGCCGCGTACTATACCCGACCCCTCCTCCCCACAACAAAAGACCAAGCTGACAGGACAGCCTTAGAGGCCAAGAGTCACGCCTCGGTCTCAACCACACGTTTACAATGCTACAACTGTTGGAGCGGTCAGAGCAGCGCCTAAGGAGGCGGAGCGCGGCCGGGGGCAGGCCCTGGACCGCGCGCGCAGCGGCCAGCAGCTGGCGGCCGGCGGCGCGGTCGCGCTGGGCCTGGCGGCGGCCGCGCAGCTGGGCGGCGGCGCGGCGCCGCTGTCGCTGGCGGCGGCCGGGCCGCTGGCGGCCGCGGCGGGCGCGCTCGCGCTGCGGCGGCTGCTTGCGGCCGCAGAGCGCAAGCTCACGCTTGCCGACTATGACCACGCCAAGCACTGAGCGCGCCGCGCCGCTGCGCTGCGGCCAGCGCGCCTCCCGCGCCGGGGGGCGCGGCGCCGGTGCGGAGCGGCGCCGCTGCCGTCTGCGGCCGGGGCGGGGCGCGCTCGGGTACGGCGGCCGTCTGCGGCTGTCGATTGCGAGCCCGTGATGGCATGCCATGCCTCGTGTGCTGGCAGCTGTGCTGCCGTGGCGGAAGCTTGCGTGCAGGCCAAGCGCTTGTATTGTTTCAACGCTGCTCAGTAGTGGACGTGCTCAGGGCTGCAAGGCTGTGCACGCCAGTGGTTCTAGCGTAGCGTTCTGGCGTAGAGCTCTGTGTGAGGGCTCTGGCAGTGACAGCAAATGTGGTTGAGAAGGGCGGCAGTGCGCCACTGCGTCTTGCTGCAGACCTGCTGTCATGGCCGCTACACCCAGTGCCGAGTGTGTACAAGTTCCGGGGTTGTGACCATGCCAGCCACACTTAGCTCTGGAATGGCATGTTGAGCGTCTGTACTTGTTGTCTGGTTGTATGTGAATGCAGTGGCTGGTCATCACTTATAAGGCCTGAGAACCTGTGTGGTGGTGTTGAGCATGAGGCTTTGCACCCCTTGGCAAGGTTACGTGTGTGGTTGAAGCAGCAGCATGTATGTACATCATGCATGCATTGGTATGATGTGTGCAGTAGGTATGAGATATGCAGCCAAGGTGGCTTACGCCATGACAAAGCACACGTGTAGCTCGTTTGCTGTGTGACTGCAATGCATGGGACCGATTGTTTTTGACAGATGCGCTGAGGCCATGCCAACTTCCACCAGCATGTGCTCCACAGCACTGTCAGCAGGCTTGACATACACCAGTTGGCCAACACTGCTCTGCCGTGTTGCGCTCCACCATCGGCCGGCCAGGCCCATCAGTGTTGCTGCCTGCCCAGGCCAGGATTGGGCCTGTCACTTCAGCATGAAGCGCAGCTGCAAACACTGCAGCTGGTTGGCGGCGTTCCGTCCCCTGTGCATGCTGGACAAGGTGGTGACTGTTAATCCATCACCCATCAAAATGTGCTTGTTTTCGTTGCACGCAGTCAGCTGGTGTTGATCATGCAATGGATGCATGCAACTAGCTGCTAGCGCCATGGCTAGCGCTACCATGGCTAGGGTGTCAGACTCCCGCAGACTCCCGAGAGGTGCGTCAGCAGGCAGCTCGCCTGCTAGCTCAGAGACGTCCAGGAAAAGAGGCGAAGCACAGCTGGCCCTGTTCGCGTGAGCACAGGCTCGCAAAGCGCCTGCGAGTGCAGCTTCGCTGCAGTACAGAGTGTCTGCCGTTACCAGTCGCTGCGCACGCACCCAGTGTGGCTGCCTTCAAGCACCGAGGAAACTGCGTACCGAGTAGATAGTGCGCTTGCTTGCATGAGCCAGGCCCGCTGCAGGCGAGGGGAAAGCAGCAGGGAAAATGGTGTGGGCGTCATTGGGCCCGGCGCTGCTGGCGGCTGCGGCCTTGGTTGCTGCAGGGTCAACAGCGGTTGTGCGGAGGCGACTCCTGACGGCCACGTGCACGGTGCGCGCTGCGAGTACGGAATAAGAGCATCCAAGTAGTGCAAGCCGTCTTATAACCAGAATCTTGTCTGCGGGTGCAGGTGGGTAGCAGTGCAGAGGCAGGGCGGAGCTCCTGCAGTGCTCCCAGCGTGCTGCACACCAAGCTGCAGGCGCAGGCCACTGCGAGGAGGGTCGTCTGGCTTGGCGTGGCAGCGTGCATGCTCACAGCGCTTGCGGCGTCGCTGCTGCTCCTGTGGGGTGCGGCAACCGCTGCGACACACTGCTTGTTGTGGTGAGCACATGACTTATGGTGAAGGAGCTACATCGTGTGACTGGCCCACTGCGGCGAGAGTCCCCCAACACTGTTGCCGCGCTTGCACAATACCAGCCCCGCCTCATGCGAGTGACTGCAAGTTTTGGAGAGCGCTTGTGTGGGTGCGGCTGCAGTCTCAGCACCACCGCCAGGACGCGCTCAACAGGCAGCGCGCCTTCAGGCAGGCTGTGGGCTGCCGCAGGCCGGCAGCCGCTGGCGGCCGCGCCGCCGCGGTGCACGCCGCCGGGCGCGCAGGCGCGCCTGGCGACCTTCACGCAGGGCGGCAGTTTTCTGGAGGGCTTCACCGTCCCCATCCTGACGACGTCCGCCTCGGCCCAGCGCCTCTTCGACCTCGTGCGCGCCCGCTGCCCACCCAACACCTTTGTCAGGCTCTGCATACGCGCAACCCCGGGACGTCACTCTGGCTCGCTGCTAGCAGTGGCGCCCTGCCCACTGCCTCCCTGCCACGGCCTGCCCGGCCGCGGCGCATGCCCGCACGCGCTCCACGCCGGCGTCGTCGCCCTCGCGCCCGGCACGCGCGCACGCCACCACAGCAGGGCAGAGCGCCGCGCGCGCCGTGACGCGTCCGCCGCGCGCGCCGCAGGGCATGATGCAGGCGTGGAACTTTGACCAGCCGGAGGCGCGCGCCGCGTTCGAGCAGGCCGCGGCGGCGGACCCGGGCGCCAGCATGCCGCTGTGGGGCATGGCGTACGCGCTAGGGCCCGGCGCCAACAGGCGCGGCGCCCTGGCTCGGCCGTCGCCAGGCCTGCTTGGGGCACGGCAGATTTTGGCGGAGGCCCGCCGTCTCTGGCCCACTGGATGACTTGTGTCGCATAAGAGCAGCAACGCATGCGGGGAGGATAGGCAGTTGCACATGGACAGTGGGAGGACTCTGTGAACAGAACATGGCGGAGGGCGCAGGGATATCACGGCGGAGCGCAAGGGCTACCCGTCGTTCTGCCCGGAGGACCTGCCGGCCGCGCAGGCGGCCGCGCGCGCCGCGCTGGCCGCCGCGCGCGCTGCCGCCGCGCGCCTGCCCGACTCGCAGGTCCGCTTTCCAGAACAGCGGCTCCGGTCCTGCTGCGCATCTCATTTCTGGGGCATGTCTGTGTCAAGCATGGCGGAGACGGCATGTTTGAGTCGCTCGCGCGGCAGCGAGTACGTTGCCCGCGCGCAGCTGGCGCGGAAGGAGACGGCTGTGGCGGCGGCGGCGGTGGCGCGCTTCCCGGACGGCAGCGCGCTGCGGCTGGAGCGCGACGCCGCGGAGGCGGCCTGGGGCCGCGCGCTGGCGGCGGCGGGGCGGGAGTGGGGCGACGCGGCGCTGCTCGCGGTGGCGGCCGAGGCGTTCATGAACGTGTCGCCGTGGGACTATTACATGGTATGCCCGAGCACAGGGTTTTGGTACCCTACCCTGTACATGCGATCTGTGTGCAATGCTGGGCCTGTCGCAACCTGTGCAATGGTGAAGTGAAAGCACTGTCTCTAGCAGCGAGCGAAGCGCCGCACTTGCACCCTGGGGCATAGAAATCACCTGCCTTTCCTGTCTTATCAGCAGTGCCTATCAACAGCGCCTGTTATCCGTGCGCCGGGACGATTTGCGCATCAAAGGGTGCCCGAGGCTGTTCCGGGGCTGCCCACGCAGGCGGACGGCAGCCTGGCGCCCACCGCGGCGGAGGCCGAGGGCCTGATCGGGGAGGCGCTGGCGCTGGACGCGGTGCAGCCGCTGGCGCTGCACCTGCACATTCACCTGGCGGAGGCGTCCTCCCCGATGCGGTCCGCCCGCGCGCCCTGCATGCCCAGCAGGGCATGGACGCCATACTGGGATGTCTGCCGGCTTATGCTTTCAATCTGTGCTGGGCCCGCTGGATTTCGCTTGCAAAATGAGCCAAGTCAACGTATGACGACCTGATGTCTTGCACAGGGCATGCTGTCTGCCCTAACCCTAAACCAGCATTGGGGCGAGCGCCAAATGAAAACAGAGACCGCGGCCGAGCGCCTGTGCCCTGCGGCTGCACCAGCTGACAATTGTCCCATGCATGCCGGGAGCATGGCGGAGGCTGCCAGCGCGCAAGGCGCGCATCGGGGACCCGCGCAGGCACCCGCCCGGCGGGCAGCTCAGCGTGGCGCGTGCGGAGGCGTCCGCGGACCAGCTGCTGGCTGGGCGCGGGCCGTGGCTGCGGCGCTTCGGGCACCTGCTGCACATGCCGTCGCACCTGTTTGTGCGGCTGGGGCGCTACGCCGACGCGGCGGCCGCCAACGTGGCGGCGCTCGCGGCCGACCGCGCGCTCAGCGACGCGTGCCAGGCGCCGTACGAGCCGGAGCACAACGCGCAGATGCTGGTCTGGTCCGCGAACATGGCGGGGCAGGCGCGCGCCCGGGCCGACTTGGTGGTTAAAAGTCAGGACCTATGTGCCCGCAGGCTGGCCGTCCCTGGCGTGCGTGGCCGCACGTGACGCGCGCACACGCGATGTCCAGTTGTGACAGAGGCGCCGGCCGCGGCAGCTGCCAAGCTCCGACCCAGCCCGAGCGGTCTGCGTGGGCGTACGTGACATGCTCACTGGCGGCCAGCGGCTAGAGAGACGCCTCTCTGGCTCGCGGCAGCCCTGAGGTCAGATCCGGCGCGCGCAGTTTGCGCTGGCGGAGGCGAGCGCCGCGCGTATGCGGCGGCTGCCAGAGGAGATGCCGGCCGCGTACCCGCCCGGCGACGCGGGGCACGAGTTCCGCGAGCTCATCACCACGCGCGCCTGGCAGGCCCGCACCTCCTGCCCTCCAGAGCACGCATCCTTTTAACCAGGCTCCTGAGCGCCGCCGGCGCCGTGCTCGCGCACGGAAGAGCAGAGCGTCACAAGGGCCTGCAGGCGCTGCATTGATTGTCTGGAGGTCAGCTCGGAGCGAGAAGGAGAGCCCCGCTGTGCCACAGTGTTGGCAGTCACGGCAGCGGCGATGCCGGGCGGGAGGCTGCATGCGCTCCGCTCCCCACGTGGCAGGCCAAGTGGGCGGCGCTGCTGGCCGAGCCGGGCGCGGCGCCGCCGCCGGGCGCGCGCGGGCTGTGCGCGGGCGGCCCCGAGTACGCGGCGGCCGTGCTGCACTTTGGGCGCTGCATGGCGCTGACGGCGCGCGCCGCGGCGGCCGCGGCCGCGGGCGACCTGGGCGAGGTCGCGGGCGGGTACGCGGACGGCGCGGCCGCCGACCTGGCCCGCCTGCAGGCGCGCGCTTAGACGCCGGTCCCAGCGACATGGATAGGGTTTAGGGTTATGAGGTAAGGCAGGGCCCTATCCCTGGCGACAGAACGGGCGCGCTGGCGGGGACGGGATCGTGCGACTGCCCGGCCCCGTCTGTGATGCACGCAGGCATCCGCTCCGAAGCAATGCTCTCGTGCAGGGAGTGTGTAACCGTGGGCAGGCCGCGAGCCGCGCCATGCGTTCTTGGGCGTCCTAAACAGTCTGGCGCTATGCACTCTGTGTGCTTCACGTCTGTCAGACGCCCGGCGCTGACGCGGCGCGCACGCGCCGCTGCAGGCGCTGGCGGCGACGATCGAGGCAGACGAGGTGACGGTGCCGGGCGCGCCGCCGGGCATCTACGCCTGCGCCTACCGCGATCTGGCCGGCATCCTGGTGCTCCTTGCGGAGGGCCGCCGGGCGCTGGCGGCGGGCAACCACACCGCCGTCGAGGCGCGCGCCCGGCGCTGTCTCCGCCGCGATGGGTGCCTGTGGCGCTCGCGCTGTGCCCGAGCTCCCATTGCAAGCCTGCATCATGGCTCTGTGTCGGCTTTACCGCAGGTTGCGTGCCCAATTAAGCACTGAGATGCTTTCCTGACTTTCATCATATTGTCCGTGCATGCGGCACGCAAATGCGCGGGAGGCCAGGTAGGGTACCTTTCGGGTGGGGGGGTATCCACCCGCTCAGACCGGTGCACCAGTGCACTGTACCGCTCCCGAGGTGGGAACCGAGCCGGCTCCGTTGGGTCATGCGCAGGCGCGCCTGCGAGCGGCTGTGGCGGCCGAGGACGCCATGGGCTACATGGAGCCCGAGCGCCAGTTCGCGCCCGTCCGGCTCTGTCTGGGCGCCGTGCTCCTGCGCGCCGGCCAGCCCGCGGCCGCCCTGCAGGCGCGCCCGGCGGCACGCTCGCGGCTGCCGAGCGCGCGCGCAGCGCGCTGGGTCTCTGATGCGCGCTCGCAGGGTCTCTGCAGGCCCTGCTCGGCCGGCCCTGCTGCTGCCATGCGCGATCGGCCCCAAGCTCTCCTGCTCCAATGTGGCTGAGCTTCATGGTGTGCGAGCGCGCGCGATGCACATGCTGGCCTTGCGCCACGGAGTCGCCCGCATGTCCAAGTGGTGCTTGGCCTGACGTGCAGGTGTCTAGCACCGGCAGCGCTCCCTACAGCAGCGCCGAGGAAAATGCGCCAAGCAAAAAGCCTACGTCTATCACGATGGGCACCCGAGGGGGCCCCTTGACCAGAGCTTCGCCTTTTGGCTGAGAGCGGCGACGCGCGCGCGCCGCGCAGGTGTACGATGAGGACCTGGCGCGCCACCCGGACAACGGCTACGCGCTGCTGGGACGCGCGCAGGCGCTGGCGGCGCTGGGCCGCGGCGGCGAGGCCGCGGCGGCGGCCGCCGCGCACGCGGCGGCCTGGGCGCACGCGGACGCGCCGCTGGCTGACAGCTGCCCCATGTTCTCCGCGACGGCGGAGCCGCCGCGCGGCCTGCGCTGGCAGGGGCGGTGAGGAGGGCTGGCTGGGGTTAGGTTTTGGCCCCCGGCCCATGCGCTGCGCGCGCTGGCGAAGCTGATGCGCGGTGCGCATGTGCGCAGGTGGTGGATACTGTAAAAACTGCACATTGGCGGAGCTGGCTCGGCGCAGAGACACGCTTGGGCGGCGTTGACGCGCTCCGTGTTTTGACCGCTGACGAGTCTGATGCACAGCTGCGGTCGCGGCGGGCAGCGTATTGGCTGCGCCGTGTTCTGTCCTGGTCCGTCTTGGGCGTGCGCTGGTGCTGGCCGGTCGTAGGGGGTTTGGTGCCCTCCTTTGCCTGCTGGCGCCTCGCGGCTGGGGCCGGGGCTGTGGGCGCGCCTCTCTGGTGCAGCTGCAGGCTTGCATGTATTTGTTGGCAGTTGTGCCGTGGCGCGCAGCCTGCTTGTTTTCATGTACATTAATGCTGGATTCTGCTGTGTTGCTGCTGTTGGGGCCGCCGCAGTTCCCGTTCGCCCCCTTTATCCATTTCTGGGCGCCGATGTATGGGCGCCTGTGACACAAGCACTGTGGTGGCGCGGCAGTCTCAGTTCCCATGAACGCAAGCTTGCGCGACGTGTATCATCTGCTGTAGGACGATGTTGCGCATGCACATGCATTCACCTGTGCTAGGCATGCCTTTGCAACCGTTTGCAACCACTGCTCACTTTCAAAGCTTGCCAGTGAAGGGCCCCCCGGCCAGTCTCATGCGCATGCGAGTATTTCGACACTGTGTGTTTCGACACTTTGTGTATTGCACAGGCACAGTAAGCCTCTGGGCAGCTGTGGAAGAGAGGGGGCAAGAGTCGAGCGGAGCGGTCAGAGTCTGGGCAGGGGTAGCAATGCTGAGCGCACTCAGCTTCGTTGCCAGCGACCAAGCGGAGCTTGCGCTCAAGGCGGACAAGAAGGAGCGAAAGAAGGAAAAGAAGCGACAGCGGAAGGACCGGAGGAGGCAGAGCAAGCTGAGCACTGCACAGCAGGATGGCGACGCGCACGCACACGCAGCAGGTTCTGCGACTCGCAAATGTTCAGCTCCACGTTGCCATTCTTTGCTTGCTTGCAAGGACTATGGAAGCGTTTAGACACACAGGAAGTGTGTGTCTGCTGGGTTGCCAACGCGCTGTGCTCGCCATAGAGGCGGAAACGGCTACGCTTCAACAGCAGGGCAATTAGAGCTCAATGGTGACGTGAGGCTGCGTGCGCGGTGCAGGCGCAAGCAGCGCTTCAGACTCTGACGCCGCAGCAGAGCCGGCTGAGCCCAGCGCGCCCTCCGCGCCGCGCGAGGACTGGATGACCAAGGCGATGCCGCGCTCTACTCCGGCCGCGCCTGGCAGCGCGCTGGAGCCCCTGGCAGAGGATAGCAAGCCCTCTGTCTCGGTGCGGTCACTGTCAACGTGCGCAAAAAACTGCTTTCACTGACCTGTTTCCGGCTGGCACAGCTCCTTTGCTTAAGACCGCGTGCAAGGCTGTGCCTCTAGTGTGTCTTGCGACTCACAAGAGCCCTGCGGCGACGCGAGATACATGCTATAGGCCGCCCGCTCGCAGCAGCTCGTCTGTGTGACAAGGAGGCACGCTTGAACATACCTCAGCTTGCACTGCGCACCAGGCGCACGCTTGCTGTGCACACACTCGACGCACTGGGTCAGTGCCCGAGAAGCCTGAGTCTACAGGCACAGGCGCTCGACCCGCAACTCACGAGGGCACAGCGCAAGTCGCGGCAACTCACTGTGGGGGCTGCGCGCGTGACGACAAGCTGCCGCGCAGGCGCGGGAGCTGAACCCCTACTTTGGGGAGGGCGGCGACGGCAAGCCGCCCGAGGCCGTGGTGGACCGCCAGGGCGCCGTGCCTGCGGCCGGCGTGGGTGACGGCGGCGCGAGCTGGCGCATGAAGGCGCTGCGGCGCGCCCAGGTGGGGGGGCGAGCCTAGGTATATCTCTCCACCTGGCGCAGCATGGCCGCGGGCTGTCACGGCCCGAGGGGACCCTAGGAGGCTCATTGACTGCCGAGACCCTGACCGTGTCGCAAGCAGGGGCCGGAGCGCTGCACCCTGTGGCACGCCCCTGGCGCTGCGCCGCGCCTGACAAGGCTCGGGGCGGCCGCAGGCCACACTCGTGCGGGATCGCATATGCCATGGCTGCTCAACGCTGGCCTCTGCATGAGGCTCACCACGAGTGTGCATCGCCGGTCATTGGCTTGAGGCGCACGCGCAGGCCGTGGCGGCTGAGGACGGCCGCGCGGTGAGCGAGGTCGTGTCGGAGCGCTGGGGCTCGCTGTCGGCGCTCACCGCCACGCTCACCGCGGGCCGCGCCGCGCACGGTGCCCCCCGCATTGGCGTTTCGACCGAGCCCGTTGAATTCGAGCCATTGGCTGTGCATGACTGAGGAAGAGCTGACACCTGCTGGAGGGCGCCGCTGCAAATGCGACACTGCCGGGCTTGCGTGTCCCTTTGCAAGCATGCAGGATATGCTTGGTCCCTGTTAGTTCCTGAAAGGGCTTGTACCTTCAGTGCTCTCACCTCACCGTGCGCGCGCAGCCATGGCGCACTCGCACGCCGCGCGCGACCGCCGCGGCGACGAGCCCGCGGGTGGCCGTGGGCGCGGGCACGCCGACGGCGGCGACCGTGCAGGGCCCCGCCAGCCGCAGGGCGGCCGGGAGGGCCCGCGCGGCAGCGAGCAGGGGGAGCGCGGGCGCAGCGGGGATCGCCCCCGCACAGAGCGGGCTGGCAGCGGCGCCGGCTACCTGGACGACGTGCGAACGGACCGCTCGCAGATGCGGCGGCCGTCCGACGCCGCCCGCCTGTCCTGGCGGTGCGCTCGGTTGTCGGGCTTGAGCTCTCGGGCCTGCCTGGCCACCCGCCAGGCAGCGCCCGCGCCCGAGTGCGCATCACAACCCTCATGCGGGCGTGTGCGAGCGGCAGCGAGGCTGCTCCCGTTGCCGCCGGCAGGCGCGGCGCCGACGGGTCGAAGGAGGCTGGCGGCCGCGGCGCCGGCCTGGGCGGAGCCGCGCGGCGGGGCGCGGGGCGGGCCGACCCCCTCGGGCGCGCGGCCGACGCTGCCGTGCTGCGCGCC
>JAABUV010003548.1_pt1 | contig 19772 bp, 18 predicted proteins | sample 5559971 | NCBI WGS metagenome assembly JAABUV01 (sample SAMN10711881, study PRJNA513362) | rock metagenome | isolation source: Antarctica rocks | place: Antarctica: Victoria Land, Knobhead nord | collected 2015-12-19
TGCTATCTGAAAGTAATAATGTATAAAACGTCGATAGAAATTGACAAATCTCAGAAAAACTTATATTTCTCAATACATCTTCAATCTGAGTCACGTTTTGATGATGTCTACTCTACTTGAGTTCATCGAAACATCTTCGATGAATATGATAAATTCTAGAAAGTTCACTTTAGTGATGAAGAATTCACACTTCTTCAAGCTAGCATATAGCTTGAACTTTCTTAATCTCTCGAGAATCTACTTTATGTGATCTACGTAATCAATCTTCTCTACGAAGAAGATTAGAATGTCATTCAGATAGATAACACAAAAGTCATCTAAAAGCTCTGTCAAGATCTTATTAATATAAGTCTGAAAGATGACAGATGCATTGATTAAATCAAATGACATGATCATATATTTAAAGTGATCATAATGAGTACAAAACATCATCTTTCACTCATCTTCATGTTGAATTTTGAGATGATGATAAACGTTCTTCAAATCTAACTTAGTGAACTGCTTGACTCTACTGAATCTGTTTAGAGTTTCACTAATTAAAGACAGTGAATGACGATTTTTGACAGTGATCTTATTCAGATCTCGATAGTTCATGCATAAATGAAGACTATTGTTCTTTTTGAAAATGAATAAAATAGACGCGTCAGTCAAGCTGACAGAGTGCTTAATTCATTCTTTTGTTAAAACATCATTTAAATACTGTCTCAGAATCGCTAACTCTGTGTTCAACAAATTATACAACAATTCATATGATGACTTTGCAATGATTTTGATTGCATGATCGTGATCTTTATGCAAAGACAGTTTGTCTGCACTTTCTATCGAGAATACATTTTCATACTCTTTCAATTCAACAAGTAAAGTCTGCGTTTTGAACGCGTTTGTGATATGACTCATCACATTATTCATTGCTTTCACTTGATGTTCAACGATCAACTCTTTGACAACGTTGATCATGATAAAAGCATACACAGTAGACTCATCTTGTAAAGCTTTTGCAAATGCTTGTGCGAAAAACAACTTAAATGCGTGCTCATTCACGTTGAAACGTCATGTTCTTGTGATCATGTCTATTCAAATACGCTTGAATTGCATATTCAACATACTCAAAATCAGAGAAGATTCTTTCTTGTCAATAGCATAGAAGATACTTATATCTTTTTTCTCTATGTTTCAGCTGTCTTTCAATCGATAACACATCTTATAGATGTCATAACAATAGACACTCTGATTGTTCATTCAGATAAATCTTAAGAGATCAATATTCAACAATGACATACTTTGCTCAATGATGAAACGTTGACTAATCACGTTCATCTTGACATCAATATTCATGTGAATCTTCATTTCTATCTTTTGATCTCTCTGAATTACATGCTTTTTATATATAAGAATCTTTACGAAGAAAACTTCTTGTTTTTTTCTCGATGATTTGAAGCGTTCATTGAGAGCTTGTCTTTCCTCAAAATCTTGAAACGACTTATATGCAACATTAAATTGATAAATACTCAATTTGCATCAGATTTTTTTAATTTATTCTTGATCTTTTCGTCTTTACAATTAGTAAAGTAATGATTTTTTTGATTGCACATGTAGCACGTTATGTTGAACAAATTCTTGCTATAACATGATGAAGTGTGTGAACTCATCTTTGATGAAGAGTTGAGTTTAGTTGATCAATGAAATTTCTTTCGCTTTGAATGAATCTTCTTGTTGATTTTATCTTGATCATGCAAGTCTTTGTCTTGAGATCGTTTCAATGACAAGACATGTTCTTTTCGCAGATTTGTTTTCAATCAAGCGACAAGATCGATTAACGCATTTCATGTGATAGAAATTGACTGCACATTAGTAATGATCATGCGCAGCTCAGATCTCAACTTGATGAATAAATGAGCTCACTTATGCTCATCACTATACAACGAAAGTTGATGTTTCAGAGTGCTCAGATGAGCTGCAAACGTTCATATTATCTGATCTGAATGTTATGATGCATTCATGTACTGCTGAGTCACGTCTATGCTTCAATTCATTGAATCTTCAATTAAATTCAAAAGAAAGTCAATAAAATTGAATCATGTTTGCTGAGTTGCAGACATAGTCTCTTCGTGATTGAATCAAAGTTTCTTTGATTCACTCTTCAAATAGATCATGCAGTACAAAATCTTTTTCTCATCACTTTCAAAATGTCAAGAGATATTTCAAAACAAGATTTCAACGTCGCGAATTCACTCTTTATGTTCTCTTATGATTTTGTCATGATATTTCTTCAAAGACATTGAAGATTTTCGCTTCTGTGAAATAATCTTGTGATGACTTCGTTTCGTCATCATTGACATTATGAAGACGATGCATAGATTGTTCAAATTCTTCGTGAGAACTCAAGTGAAAGCTTAATAACTTCTCTTCGTTGTTTTGATGACTTGCAGAGTTTTAATCTCTGATTAAATAGCTACTAACTTCTGTTTCTTTCACAGTTCATCACGTTGAAGCATTACTCATGTCAGCTGTTCATCAATATCAAGAGAGAGTTCATCATCTACTTCTTCACTTTCTGATTTCATTATGCAACGTTCGTTTTCTGATATGATGTCTCACAAGATTGAGATGTCATCGTTTCAACTTTGTTGCAATCATTTTGCTGTTGTCATGCTTGAATATCAAATTGTCATTTTTAAAAAGAGTTTAAAATAATTAGAACTATGATGATTGAATCTACTAAATGAATAAATGAGATTTATAAGAATGATATGTCAATGTGATATTTTAAGCAGACACAGAATGAATGTATATTATGATAGAGCTAATTATTAAGAAGCTCTCGATAACTCAAGAGAATCGATCAACTATAGAGAGTTTGTCAAGCATTGTCAAGTAAAGCACAACATAACTCATGATATATTAAGTTGAAGATATGACGTAGTCTAAACGTTGTCTTGACAGAGTCATAGAGTTTCAAAGCTAACTCAGATCTGATCTTCAACTTAGTCTTTAACTTTAGTCTCTGATTTAATCTCTATGTGTCAATTTAATCAATTGAGTAAAATGTTTCTTACAAAATTATGTTATTGACTTAGCATTTGATGATAAACGTCAGAAATCAAAGAAAATAATCACAGAAATATCGCAAGATTCATCTATTTCGCTCATTCTATTTCTAATTTATATTCAATACTTATTTTCGAAGATTCGCGCAAAGATCGAAAATCTACAGTTATTCAGCTACATTGACGACATAGCACTATACATGAAGAGAAAGAATATTGATAAGAATGTAAAAACGCTGAAAAATGCAGCAAAAATCGCTTTTACATGAGCAAAGAAAAACGCAGTGCAATTCAATGACTCAAAATCTGAATTGGTACACTTTGAAAGTCACAAGACAACATTCAACCAAATGATTATTCTACTCAATAACACGATCATAAAATCAAAGACATGCGTACGATGACTAAAAGTTTGACTGAATCGAAAGCTTAACTTCAAAGTTCATGTGCAAACAAAAATCGTGACAGTCACAAGAACGCTACACTCATTGTTTAAATTAATGAATAGCGAGTGAGAACTAAATGTCAAATTAGAAAAGCAGTTATATCTGACATGCATCACATCTATTAGCAATTATGACGTCGAAATATGATGAAATAATCAAAAAAGCTACTTAGTCAAATTTCGCAAACTGCAAAACGCTGCATTACGAAAAATTCTGAGTGTGTTTTGAACATCATTGATAGATGCTATGCAAACAGAAGTCAAAATTTCGTCAATGAAGATACAATTAGATCAAAAGTGCAAGAACTATGCAATTTGAATAGTTAAGTTATTGAAAAAACACTCTATCAGAAAAAGAACATCTATTACATACTCATCTTAATACTCTATCGAATTGAATATAAATTTAAACGCATCGAAATATCTGAACTGAAATGAGACGAAGGCGAATGTATCTTGAAAAGCTAAGAAGTGCAAAGATAGACTCACGCAAATATATTGAATATTGAACAAAGTGCAAAAAACACTGAATTCAATAAAAGAAATCGAAATTTCTCACTTCAAGAAATCATGAGAGCAAGAAATCGAGCATTTAGCAAAAGACGAAACTTGCAACATGATCAATACACATTATAAAGAATTAGAAAGAATTATCAAAAAGGCGAAAAACATAGTGATGTACACAGATGCATTGCAAATTCGAAAAAAGATAGCAGAAGTCAAAACAGAAATCGAAATGACAGTGATATTTACGCATGAACTCGTTAGATGCAGCAAAGCGACAAGCGTTTCAGATAAAATCATCATAACGAAAGCGAAACTGCAAGCTATTAGCGATGCAATTGTAATGTGCAGCGAAAAAGCACTCAAAAACAGCGAAATTTGAGTGTACATGAACAGTCAAATGACAATTTTTTTTTAATTTTTTATTTCTTCATTAAGTGCATGCAGTCTATGACTATGACACTGTCTAGGCGCTGTGTGTGTGCTACGTTACATGTAACCTGGTCAGAGTCGCTGCTTTATATCTTCTCGTTGATCAATCACATTGATAGTTTGCGCATACAAGCGCGTCAAATGACTTTGCAAAGACTAAATGCAAAGAGCAACGTCAATATGAGATTATTCAATGACATACGACAAAATTTGATCAATTTACGTCAGAAACAGTGTCAAATTTGCATATAGTGAATATCAAGTTGCAAGAGCATTATTGAGAATGAAAAAGCAGATCAATTGATCAAAATTGCTGCTCAAGAAGTATCAATTATTGATAACATGAAAGCAATCATCATAAGCTTTGTCAAAAAGCAAATTTGCAAAAAGATGAAATTACAATGATTAGAGATCTGAAAAAGCAGTATCAAAAAGGGAAATCAATATTGAAAAATCATATTGAATGTGAATTTAAGTTATAAATCACTAAAAGAACTGAGAAAAATCAATAGACTAACATTTTCAATCTTTATTCAGCTGAAAATGAAACATGATTATTTCAAGAGTTATTTGCATTGATTATCAAAGAATAATTCGAACAAATGCTATGAAATATGCAATGTAAGACAAACGTCAAAGCATTTACTGCTGAACTGCAGACATTATAGAGCAGAGCAGAGAAAGCTTAAGAAAAAAGCTCAGCTCAAAAACACAAACATCATATTGACACTGTTCATCATCAAGATTGAAAGAATTGCAACATTAAAGTATTTGAAAAATACTTGAATTGCGACGAGAAAATGATTATTAGAAACAGAAGAGTAGAACGCGAAGAGTGCGAAGAAACGAAGAAAAATGAAAGTATGATTGCGAGAATTTGAGCGAGAGCGCTTGTATGTGCAAACTATCGATGTGATTAATCAACGAGAAGATATAAAGCAACGACTTTGACCAGATTACATGTAACATAGCACACACACAGCGTCTAGACAGTGTCATAGTCATAGATTGCATGCACTTAATGAAGAAATAAAAATAAAAAACTCTTCATTGAGCTGTAGTTTCTTTAAAGTCATGTATGATTACAAATCAATCTTTGATATATACATCAAGAATGATGTTATGAAAGAAGAAATGTTAACAGCAAAAGAACATGTTGAAATGCTGCAAGATGTACAAAACATGTTGATGCAATGATGATAAAACATGATTGATGTTCAGACAAAGTACTATAATTGAAAACATAAGTTTAAGTTTTTTAATGTTGATGATTTAATCATGCTATCAGCAAAAAATATGAAGCAGAAGAAGTTGAGCAAGAAGTTATTAAATAAAATGCTAGAATTCTTTTGTATACTAGAATTTATAAACAAGCAGATGTATCATTTGAGTCTTTCAATCATTTATATAATTCATTCTGTCTTTCATGTATTTCTTCTAAAGTTGTATAATCATAGATTAAATGATGATTCTATATTCAAGTATTTTACTTTCAAGCTTATTGATGATGAGCAAGAATGAAAAGTAGAAAAGATTTTATAAAAGCGAAAAAGAAAGAAAATCTTATATTATAAGATACAATGAAAAGAATATTCTGTGAAATATAATCAATGAATATCAAGCAAAGATATGAAAGATGTCTTGAAGCTTAAAAAAGCCTTTGAAATGACATTGAAACATGAATGAAAAGTATAGTCATTCACTTTCAAGCATAAACTCATGATTAGAAAGAAAGAAAATCACTGTATTATGATAATTTTCGCTCTTTAATGAGATGATCATGTAGAGATATTAACACTTAAACAAAAGAAAAAATACAGACAGAAGAAAAAGCGCAGAGACGCTCAAAAATAATCAACACAAGAGCGTAATCATTACAAAATCATCACTTCATCAATTATTTCTTGCAAAAGACAAAGTTGCAGATTTCTCATCATTCATCTTCAAATTTACATTTGAGCATAAAACAAGTGAATTCAGAATGAGCAGATTTATTTATAAATATATCATGTCAGTTATAAAACTGTGATCAAATGATATTGAAACGCAGTAAAATATACAGAATAATGAAACATGTTAAGCGCATTGCAAGCAATGTCATTAACTGTCATTACTTCTTTCAGCTGCAGCTTCTGTACATCAAATGACTCAGACTTGCATATGTCATTTAAATGATTTTTCACATGCATTGTAATCATAAGCTTCTTTCTCAGTTTCATCTGATTAATCATAAAGATCATAATAATGATTACATCATTATTTTTTGATGCAGTCTTGAATACTGTCTTGAATTGAAAAGATTCATTTAATGTTCAAATGCATATGTTCAAGATTTGAGAATTCAAACATAAGCATTTAATGAATGCATCAAATAAGTTTATTCATTGCAATGCATATAACATCTTTCTTTGTGCATCAGACGCAGCATCAATACATCACTTTTTCATGAAACTCAACATTGCAGCTTTGCGTTATTTCTTCATCATGAAATCTATATGCACATTTTATGCACATTATTCTGTTCAATATCTCAGAAGCATTAACACTTCTTTTGCTAATTTTCATGACTGAAAGCTAAAAAGAATCAGTATTGACATCTAAATGCTGAATATGCAACTTATCATTCTTTTATTGCTAGAAGTTCAAGATGAGTTAAATAAGAACTTTGATGTTGAGAAAGTGTTAAAATTTATTTCATCATTTATTTCTTCATTGAAAATGTTCAAATCATCATCAAAATTAACAGATGTAATGAGTTTTAAAACAGAAGATGACATTACATGATTGCAAAAATGTTGAAAAGTAAACTTTTTTGCAATGATTTAAACTTGTTAAATTGTAGTCTTGATCAAAGAAATTCAGAATAAACATCACATATCTTGCTTATGTTATCAGCTTTGTTATCAGCTTTGTTATCAGCTTTGTCATCAACTTTGTTGATCTTTCACAACTTTGAAATCATTGAAAATTGAGCGTGTGTTATTTCAATACTTGAAACAGAGTTTTTCAAGTAAATACTAATGTAATTATTTATACAAGTAATTATTTATCAAAGTTGTGAAAAAGAACTTTGATTGATTGATTGATTAATTGATCATACACTCTTGTGACATTGATTTAAGTTCAACTCATGAGAAAAAACTATGCTATGTATATCAAATGAACAAAACTCTCTGAGAGAGAAAATCGCTCATCGATTACACAGCAACTGCATATCATCAAGACAAAAACGCTGAAACAATAGTATCAGTAATAAATTTATAACTTCTATTCAGCGCATGATGCTTAAACTCTTGATGCATGTCTGTGCTGTTTTCTTGCTATGCATCATTCTTACTCTGTTCTTCATTGATGATATTTTATACAATAATATCTTGATCTTTGATCACAAAGATCATGATTTCTTTGCATTCATGATGCTTGTAATTGTAATGTTAAAACTGTGTTCTTTGCTTGATGATTGTCATTCATTGAGCAAGAAAATATGTGATGAAAGAAAGATACACATGATGAGAAGATAAAGTGCAATTGTACATAACTTTATTCTGCTTTTGTCTTGTGTCATATAAATATTGAATGTGTTGTCAATATAAATGTGCAATCACAGTCGTAGTTGAATGTTTAGCTTTAATCAATAGTAGAGAATGCGTTTTGATCATTCTTCTGTGCTTTCAATCATTCATGTAGATAGATGCATGACTTGTCATTATAAGTAAAGAAGTTAAGCTTGTCAAGCTTTCTCAATATATCAGCGCAGTTGATGAGTCACTACTTCTTTGATCATATGTAATCATGAACTCAAGACTCAACATCTGAATCAATTATTCTACTTAATATCTTTTCATCACTTACTGTTCACGACGTTGATGAGTAAAAAAGTTGAGCTTGATGAGCTTCTTCAGTATATCAACGCAGTTAATAAGTCACAACTTCTTCGATCATTTGTAATCATAATCTCAAAACTCATCATCTGAATTGATTATTTCACTAGTGATATCTTTTCATTTCATACTGACATTGACTTGTCATTAGTCTTCTTCATAAGTTGTAGCTGTTAGAAAAAGTGCTGTCACATGAATGAAAACTTTGCATGACAGCTTTCATGATCATGCAACGTTTTAACTTTGATTAAACTGCGTTGAATTGAGATTTCTTGATTCTTCTGACTTCTATTCTGCAATAAAATCAAAAGATTCATAGTCAACATCATGTACAAATGAATCTCATTATTTATTGAAAATATGTTGCATACGTTGCATGCAACATACATAAGATATGATTTCTATGCTGATTTTCTTCTTAGACTTGAAAGATCATTCAGAGAGTTTTTCTCGCAGCAGATTCACAGTTCAAGATGAGCAAAATCTCTCACTGCTCAGATTTCAACAGTTTACTTCTTAAGCATGAGTTGCAAACATTTCATCAGCAATATGCATGCATATTGCAGTCAATTTCTTCTTTAATCATATCAACATATATTACTGTTTTTTCAAACTATACAAATGATGTTTTCAATTAGAAATTGATTTTATTATCAAGACATTCAAGAATCAGAGTTCAGTGAAGAAATGAGATTCTTAAGATTAACAATCATCATCATTGTATATCATGCTTCGCAGATGCTCGCTTCGCTTGTAAGATGTGCAACTCATCTGTTTCATGTTATTTGTAGAGATTTTTCTCATGCAGATCAATCATGTTTTGCAGAAATGTTTATATGCTACATCTTTAATCAGACAGCGTAGTTTGATCATTCTTTATTAATTCGCTTGTGTTTCTCTTCTTTTAATGAAGTTTTTTCATCAATGTATCATCTGTATATAAAATGTTCATGTCTGAACATCTGTTAAACAATATTAACAAGATTTACAAGTTTGCTCATGTCAAACTTAATGAAACTCGTGAGTTACTCATGTTGTAGTAACAGACACGCAGTCTTAACAAGATTTATACATAGTTAGCATGAAGATTTAAAGAATGTTCATGATTTAAGTTCTTTCTGCTAATCATCTTCAACAAATCAAATGCAAGAATGTTTTGTTTCAATTCTCATTATTACAAACGCAGCAACAAGATATTGAATTGAATGATTTTCATAAGCGATTTTTCTCGTAGTTCTGCGTTCTATTTAACTTTCTTATCTGCATATAAATTGCTTGTAGCATGCATATTAAGATTATTGATGTTTGCAAGATCATGAAAACTCTGCATGTGATCAACGCACAGCGCTTTGCAATCAAGCAACGCATTGATGTCATTCAAACTTTTGATAATCTTTAGACTTTACTGTAGCTAAACAGTAGATTCATAGTCAGCATCATGTACAGATGAGTTTCATCATTAATCAAAAGAACTTTGATATAAAATGAAGATGAGATGAAAAGAAAATGAAAATTAAGAAAAACTGAAAGAATGATAAACAAAACAATGATTATTATTCACTCTTGTTTATGCTTTATTGTTTCAACAACACAATTTAATTAAAAGATAAATAATGTTTATGCATCATTTACATATGATTAATGTTGTCATTTACATCAACTTCACATTACATATACTATTTATAATATCATCTACATGCATTATAATTGAAGATGAATCATTGTTTAATTGAAAGTTTCTCTTTTTCTTGTTTTCTCACAAAGATTTAAAGATTTTTATCAAAAGCTTCTAAAGTGAAATCATGAATACACATCATCATTTATTAAGATAAATCAAGACATTGATTATTAAAATCAAGAATGAACTCACTTAGAAAAAAAGACAATTATCATGATGAATTGATACATAGAAATTAAATCAAAGACTAGAATCAAAGATTGAATTAAAGATCAGATCTGAATTAGCTCTGAAATTCTGTAACTTTGTCAAGACATCATTTAAATCACATCATATCTTTAACTTAATATATCATGAATTATGCTGTATTCAACTTAACAATACTTGACAAACTCTTTATAGTTGATCAATTTTCTCAAGTTATCAAGAACTTCTCAATAATTAACTTTATCATAATATATACTTATTCTGTGTTTGCTTAGAATATTACATTGTTATATCATTCTTATAGATCTCATTTATTCATTTAGTAAACTCAACTATCACACAATTAAAAGATTGAACATAAACTAAGAATTTATTGTAGTTACATGCAGAATGACTGAGCAAAATGACTTTCAATGATTGAATTCAGCGAAAATTCTAATATCTTCTCAATCATCTCAATGACTTCATTTTACTTTAATAAAAGATTTCATTCTTGAATGAATTTCAATTCAAATATGACTGATTATGAAACAATTTATGAACGTTTTAAAGTTAGAAAAGTTAATGATATCATCATTTAAATGAAAGAACTTCTTATCTTTGATCATCAATAATTGAAAAAAATGAAGCAGATCATTAAAGTTCAAAAAGACGAAGAGTGCGAAGAAACAAAGAAAAACGAGAGTACAAATGCAAGAGTTTGAGCGAGAGCACTTGTATGTGCAAACTATCAATGTGATTGATCAACGAGAAGATATAAAGCAGCGACTTTGATCAGATTACATGTAACGTAGCACACACACAGCGTCTAGACAGTGTCATAGTCATAAACTGCATGCACTTAATGAAGAAAAAAAACATTGAAGTTCAAATTAATAAATATAAATGAAACATCATTTATGAAGTAAATGACTGAGTTTGATTATTTTTCAGAAACATCAAAATAACAAAATTATGCAAAGATTTAAAAGATAAACAGTTAAAACTTTATCAAATCACTGTCAAAGTTAAAATCTTTTATCATTTTCATTTATTAATAAGCATGAAGCAGCTGCATTTAATATTTAGTTTGAAGTTATTACATTTTTATTTCAATGATCTTTTATTAAAATAACATTCAGAACCATTTAAACTTCTCACTATCAAAGATGATGAACATTTAAACTGATCACATTGAGTTGACTACTTAAGTTCAAGTCAAGTACTTGACTTGAAAAGTATCAAGTTAAGTTGAATTTTTTTTAAAAAAGTGTCGAGTCGAGTTGAGAAGTTGAACTCAACAACTCAAGTCGAATTGAGAAGCTTGACTCAACAACTCAACTCAAAAACTCAACTCAACTCGACAAGATATTAGATAGATGTAAATAGCTTGATTGAACAGTCTACATGATTTTTCTTCATGACTTTCTATCATGTTTTTCTGTCATGACTCTTTATCAAAGTCAAACAATCTTCATGTTTTCTCATCATGACTCTTTATCAAACAATCTTCATGTTTTTCTTCATATTTCTTATCATGTTTCTCTTCATGTTTTTCTTTATGTTTTTCTTTATATTTTTCTTTATGACTTTCTATCAAACAATCTTTATGTTTTTTCTTCATGACTTTCTATCAAAAAGATAATGCAAAAGTCGGAAAAATTTCTATATTTAACTCTCTTGATGTCAAGCTTGAGTTCTTGATGAGTCAAGTCAAATTGACTCAATTTTCAGTTAAGTCAAGTCACGTCAAGTTGAAAATATGCATAACTCAATTCAAGTTGAGTTGAAAATGTAAACAACTCAACTTTGAATCAAGTTGAATTCAAAATATCAACTTGAAACTTGACTTGATGATCAGTTTATGAACATTGAAAGATAAATGACATTTTGAACTTTAAATGTTATTAAGATTAAATACAATATAAGATCAAATGAACAGAATTAAATCAAGACAATGAATGATACTATGTTGATAAAGAGAAATTCAATGTCTTTGAAGATGTGTTGATCAAATTTCATAAGTTTTATTCAAACAAATCATGTTAATGCTAATTTAAATTAATGCTTTATTAATTAATTAATCAGAATTTCGCAAACTTAAGTCTATGAAATCATGATTAATCAGACAAGCGAAATGAAACAACATTCATGCAAACATGAATTTTCAAAGAGAAAAGTAATGTTATGAATGTATCAGAATTGAATAAGATCAAAGATTTAATTTTAATCATCATACAATTAATGTTAGCAAGTTGATTGTATATTGATTAAAACTAGTTGAAAGTTGATTTAAATTTGACTCAAATTTGATTCAGATATGACTCAGCATCTAAAAAACAAGCATAATGCATGCATCACAAATTTTGAAAAAGAGCATTATAAACAAGACAGAGTGAATATAAAAGATGATTGAACGACAATGAATTGCATGAATTGCAGCAATGCTGATTCAAAGATGATTACGAGTGACGTTGATTCATCACAAGAAAACAGAGATGTAGAATCAAAATGCTTACGCAATGATAAAGAGAATGTTGCTAACATTATTGATTTACTAATAAAGATATCATCGTTAGAGAAAGAGAAGAGCAAAGATCATTTGTGAAAAGAGATAGCATTGAAGCTGATTCAATGTCTTTGACTCAACTCAGAAGAAAAACATCACATGAATCAGAATGCGTTCATCGCGAAGAATGTACAGAAACTGAAGATATCAATTCAACTGCTCAACAAGCAGTTGCATACACAGAGAAGCATGCATCTTTCAACGAAAATCACGTCATGAGCAAACGTGACAAGAGAAGAAATAAAAACAAAAGAGCAACGATTCAAAGATGATTTGTCATCGCTTCACAAGAGATGAAAAGTCATGATTAAAATAATGAACAGAAGAGAAATAAAAAAGATACAGAAGAAGTTGATTGAACAGATTCTACAGAAAATTGCAGACGTGTTGACAGATCAAAGAAATTTAATCATGTCACTTTGCAAGCTGAGTAGCAATGACATTTTTCTTTACGCAGTTAATTCAGATGCTTAAGCAAATCTGAAAAAGACTCAAACATGAGCAAAAGAAATCGCAAGTTCAACATGTATAACACGTTGAATCTTCGCAGTATTGACACATGAAGTACACATTACAATAGACATGAATAATCAGAAAAAGATTATTGAAAGATTGATAAAAGATAACGTGAAACTTCATGAAGATCTGAAAGTTCTAAGAATAGTCTGACTCAAGAAGATAACAAAAAGTGAAAAGACTCATTCATTACTCATTATAAAGATCGCGATGAAAGCAATGATAAATTAATTAATGAACATGAGCATGCTGAACTTGTATCAAGAATGTGCATGCAAGCTATTTGAAAAGAATTGTTGCATCACACAATGCTTCAGATGTCATGAATTTGATCATATGATTAAGTTCTGCAGAAAGAATCAGCATTATGAAAAGTGTGCAGACAAGCATCACATCAAGAAGTGCATGATGTCTTTGAATAAAAGATGTTGCATTAACTGCAACGAAAATCATGAACTCTGAAGATGCATCTGTTTCAAGTGATGACAGCAGATGAAACAAGCGTTTGAAATCTATAGAAACAGATCATTCAAATACTCTGAAATGTTTAAATACAATTGTACACTCTTCTTACTGTTTCTGAACTCTTTAGATTCAATGAACTCTTCAAATTCAATGAATTTTTTCAATTTAATGAATCTTTCAAACTTAGCAACAGTCATGTTGAAAACATGCAGTTGAATCGCTAATGAATCAGCTTGACAGATAGTAAAAGTCAAGAAGAGATGAATTAATCTTTTTTCTTGCATGAATAATGACTCAGATGAGACAACATCTGAACAGATTCAGAAACGTTCAATCAGAAAGCAAGAAAGACTTTCGATGATTGAAAGCATACAAAGAGTCTTCTCATTGCAGAGTCAACAACAGCTATAAATAACTCTATAATAAAACAATCTTTTCTATGAATTCTACAGTACAACATCAGAAAGTCATTAAGAATTCAAGAATTATTTCTAATTGACAGAGAAGTTCGCGAATTTGACATAGTAGTTATACAGAAGCAAGATTGCAACAACAATGATTTACAGTCATTTAGCTCAGCACATAACTTCTTTCATCTAGTGAAAAACTCATCATCTTAATCAAGAACATGCATATACATTAACAAACATTTAAGATTTGATCAATGAATAGTAGAAATAGTTGAGTCAAACATTTGCTCAATCAGAATATTAACTCGCAACGCAGATGATGAAATGCAGATGTTAAGACTTTTAAACATTTACAATTCATGCTCACTGTCTATCACATTTACAGAGAGATTTTCAATCATTTCTCATTTGAATGAACTACTTAAGAATGATTGCAAACAATTGATTGTAGAAGATTTCAATCTACATCATTCTCATTGAGAGAAATGAAGATGCTTCACTCATCATATGATGATTGATACTTTACTAAACATTATTACAAACGCAAGGCTGAAATCATTGCTGAAATCAAACATTATTACTTGCGAAACTCACAATCAATTTACGATGATTGATCTAGTCTTTAACAGTGAGAAAATACAGTTCATGACATGCAAGTGCAAGATACGAATCAATCTGCATCAGAGATTAAATCATTTTTCAATCGTCACAAAGCTATGTTTACAAACAATCTCAGTGCAATTCTTGATTCAATAACTTTGAAAAAAAATGAATACAGAAGCATTGAGTGCTTATCTGCAAATACATTTATCTTTGAAATGCTCTTTAAACGACAAGACTATGATGAATGACAGAGTGTGTAAGATTATCAGAATGTTACAGAAGATCATCAAGAAATCTACTTTCTTGACAAAATTATCAAATTAAGTAAGAGACTTTTGAAATCAAAGATGCTTCAAAGTAGTAATAAAATCAAGATGACTGCGAATCATATGAAAAATGCAAAATACATTAGAAGCGTGAAATGAATATCTGAAGCACAACGATCATAAAAACAAGATCATTCAACAAACAAAATATACACACTTCAGATCACAAATGCATAAACTGAGAAAAGCACTTAAATTAATATGATGCTTTGCAAAATGAGCTAGAATCGAAAGTCAATTATCTAAAAAGCTTTCTTAGTTTTTGTCACTGAAGCAAAGCGACATCGATCATATAATAATGACGTTTGAGGAAAAAATCGAGATATTGCGAGAAAAGTTCTTTTTCTCACCTTCTCAAGCGAATGTCAACAACATCGTAGAGTCATTCATATCTCTGACAGTCTCATTCAATTCACGCATCACAGAAGATGAAGTGAAGCAGACAATCAGACAAGTAAAAGCAAACAAAGCGTTGAACATTTCAAATATTTCAAACAAAGCGCTTCAAGTGAATCTTGCAGAACTGATTTCAGTACTGACGAGTTTATTCAATGCATGCATAATACACAAGTATCATTCAAAGCAGTTCAAAAAAACTCAAACAATAGTACTATGCAAATTGAAAAAAGTGACTATATTGATTCAAAAATGTATCGACTCATTGCTTTGTTCAATATTATGAGCAAAGCGTTAAAGTCAATCATGATCAAAAGATTGAGTGATATAATTGAGACTCATCATATGCTATCAAATGCTTAAATGAGAGTGAGATGTAAGCAATTCATGATCTTGAAGTTAGATTTATTAATAGATCAAGTTCACACAATGTGAGACTGTGAAATCAAATATGTGATTTTCATGCTAAGCTTAAACATCATCAAAGCGTTTAATTAAGTCTCACACGTCAGACTTCTGCATACGCTGAAAATGAAAAGAACGTTTAGCTACATAATTGAATGAACACGCAGCTTTCTAAAGAATCAAGAAACGTCACTAATATTTAATGAATAAATGAGCGACATGCGCAAAATAAATGCAGACATATCGCAGAAGTCTTTCATTTCATCGATTTTCTTTCTATTCTTCAACGCAAGTTTAATTGAAAAATGCAAAGCATTGAGAATTAAAATCGAAGTGCTTGACTTTATAAATGATATTAACATTTTAATCTACGACAAATTCACTGAAGAAATTTGCAAAACACTGAGCAAAGCACACGACGTCTGCGCGAAATGAGCGTGCACTCATGACACAACGTTTGCATCAGAAAAGTATGAGCTTATGCATTTCACTAGAAAATCGAAGAGATTCAACATGATGATTAATGTACAAATAGAAAACTCAATTATTAAATTGAAATCAGATGTATGAGTTCTAAAAATGCAACTGAACACAAAACTGCAATGAGACGCGCATTTTCAACAAATAAAGATAAATCACGTCATAAGAATGCTGACACTTAGTCATCTTAAAGTCTTCACATGAGAAGCTATCTTCACAAAAGCGAAACAAGTATACTTAACAGTAGTGAGATCAGAAATTGCATTTGAAGCATCAGTTTGACATCAGCGTGACAAGAAAGATGAACTGTCAAGCAAAGAATGCAAACTAGAAACACTTCAGAATCAGACTTTATGTCATGTAACAGAAGTGTTTAAAAAAGTAAGCATTGAAACTCTAAAGACAGAAACATACACAAGCTTGCTACATGTTCATTTGAACATGCTACAGAACAAGATCACGCTACACAGTCAAATTGATGATCGAACACAAGAGATCAGACAAGCATACAAACTAATATGCATTCATTTGACGAAAGTTAATCGCATCATTTCTCGCTTACTCATCATCAAGAAAATAGTACTTTTGAATGTCTTCATTCAAGAAAATGTGAAGATACAGTCAAGATGCAGATGATGCATCTTCTTCTTCACAATGATTTCAACAAGCGATAGCATCGTAATAACGCAGTATCACAAAGATCAATGAAATCAATGATGAGAAAAGTACAGAAAACACATTACAGATGTCAATGCAATCTCAGCACAAAGATTGCATCTGAGCAATAAAATGATAAAGATGTGTGATGATTTTCAGAAAGCAGAAAGCATTCTTGCAATGTACATCAAAATTGAATGCATAAATCTGAACACTTATCTGCACTCTAGAAACATTTTAGACATGAATAGCTTGTGATGCAACTGCAAATGAAATCATCAGATGATGAAGCATGTATTCATGCATTGCTCAAACTGATTGCATTTGCAATCAAGAATGCTACAAAATGCTGACTTTTTAAACTATTGAATAATCATCATCATCATGAAGAGTTTCAAAGTAATAGCGAAGATGATGATGAAAACAAAACTCTTGAAGCAATTTAAAGTGACTAGAACATTCATTCTTTAACATGCAGTCAACGTGAACAAATTTGATACATAGTCTCAAAACTCACTGTTTCAACTGCGTGAGACAATTATATAGACTGCGAGTGATTTTCTATCTCAGAGAGTTTTGTTCACTCGATACAAATAGCATAAAGTTTCTCATGAGTCTATCTAATCAATGTCACAAGAATGTATGAATTTATTATTATTATTATTATTATGACTCAGCATCTTTTTTCTTTTCTAGCATCTTTTAATCAGCTTCTATTATCTTTTAAACAAATACACTTCTTTATGTTACAAATAGTTAACAGATTGATAATGAGATTCATTTGTACATGATGTTGACTACGAATCTTTTGATTCTATTTTATGTTCAAATAGAAGTCAGAAAAGTCAAAAGATTTCAATTCAACGCAGTTCAAATGATGTTAAAACGTTGCGTGATCAGAAAAGTCATCATGCAGAGTTTTCACTTATGCGACAACATTCTTTCTAACAGTCATAATCAATTTACGAAGAAGATTAATGACATGTCAATGTCAGTAAGAGATGAAAAGATACTACTAGTGAAAAAAACAACTCAGATAAAGAGTCTGCGAGTTGTGACTATAAGTGATCGAAGAATTTGCAACTTGTCGATTGCATCGATATGCTGAAACGTCTTCATCACATCAACAGTGTCATCGAGTAATTGATGAAAAGATATCAGATAGAATAGTTGTTTCAGATGATGAGTTTGAGAGTCGTGACTACAGTGTTTGAAGAAGTAGTGACTCGTCAATCACGTTGATATACTGAAAAGACTTGAGCTCATCTTCTTTACTTGACGTTAAGTCATACATCTATCTACATGAAAAATCGAAAGCTCATGAGAATGATCAGAACGCATTCTCTACTATTGATCAGAATCATGCATCAAACGATTGTGATTGCACGTCTATACTAACAATCTATTCAACGTCTACGTGACATAAGTCAAATCAAAAGAAGAAAAGAATTATTCAATATAATCACACTCTATCTTTTCATCATGCACATCTCTCTTTCATCACACATTTCTCTGCTCAATGAATGACAATTATTAAGCAAGAGAACACAGTTTCTGCGTTATAATCACAAGCATCACAAGTGCAAAGAAACATTTTTCATCTTCGAATCAAGAATTGAATCAAAACATCATTGTATAGAATATTGTCAATGAAGAGCAGAGCAAAGATGATGTGTCATAACTAAACAACACAGACACTCTCATCAAGAGTTTACTCAAGCATCATGCGTTGAATAGAAGCTATAGATTCATTACTGATAATATAGTGTCAACTTTATTGTTTCGATAACGTGAAATTATTATGTAGTTGACGAGCGATTTTCTTTTTCAGAGAATTTTGTTCATTTGATACACATAGCATAGTTTATCTCATGAATCAAACTTAAATCGATGTCACAAGAATGTATAAATTCAAATTAAATTAAATTAAATTAAATTAAATCAAATAGTTAACAGATGTTTATGATAAACACATTTCTTTATGTTGCAAACATTTTTCAAATCAACATCTTTCTTATGTTTCAACACATTTTCTTTGAGACTAACGTTGAATCTGAGTAACTACTATATAAAGCATATCCTTCTTTCTTTTATATATTCTTTCTTCTGTATTCTTAAAGTTTTAATTATAACTATCTTTATAAATTAAACATTTTAATCATGCATGCACTTTGATTAGTTTCTAGACATGATCTTGTTGAAATCATGTCTAAATATTCAATTTAATCATGTCGTAAGTGAAATGTTTGATTCAATAAAGATAGCTATAACTAAGACTTTAAGAATACAGAAGAAAGAAGGTAAAAAGAAAAGAAAAACATGCTTTATATAATAGTTATTCAGATTCAACATTAGTCTTAAAGAAAACATGTTGAAACACAAAAAAGATGTTGATTCAAAAAATGTTTTGTTGATACAAAGAAATATGTTTATCATAAATGTTTGTTAACTACTCATAATACAAAAAAGTGTGTTTATTTAAAAGACAATAGAAACGAAATAAAAGATGTTAAAGAATGAAACAGATGTTGAGTCAAATCTTGATCAGATAACAATCACAACGCACGCATCACAAATTTTGAAAAAGAGCACTACAAACAAGACAGAGTGAATCTAGAAGATGATTGAACGACAATGAATTGCACGAATTGCAGCAATGCTGATTTGAAGACGATTGCAAGTGATGTTGATTCATTGCAAGAAAACAGAGATGCAAGATTGAAACACTTATGTAATGATGAAAAGAATGTTGCTAACATTATTGATTTACTA
>JAABUV010003549.1_pt1 | contig 19765 bp, 27 predicted proteins | sample 5559971 | NCBI WGS metagenome assembly JAABUV01 (sample SAMN10711881, study PRJNA513362) | rock metagenome | isolation source: Antarctica rocks | place: Antarctica: Victoria Land, Knobhead nord | collected 2015-12-19
TGCCGGCTGGATGGCGACCATAGTGCGTGCACCGTTCCTGATTGGGGTGACCGGTGGCACGGCCAGCGGGAAAACAAGCGTCTGCAACAAGCTCATAGCCAAGCTGAAGGCAGGGGGCCAGGTGCGCTGCCACGGACTCCATTGTCTCCTCTGGTGACTGTTTTGGGAATATAGCTTACACGTACGCTGATGAAATGTAAAGCAAGTTTGCAACATGCTTTACTTGACACACGCATGCAAAATCAGGAACTTGGCTGCTTCGGAGCTTGGCTGCTTGACTGGGTTGCACACGCCCGCGCAGGGGTACAACGGCCTGCTGCATGTCGCCCAGGACAGCTTCTATCGCGACCTGTCGGCGGAAGAGGCAAGGAACATTGGTGCCTTCAACTTTGACTGCCCCTCAGTGCGCCCCGTGAGAGCCAGTGCGCTGCACGCGCTGCGCCGTAGGTCTGACAGCGGCTGACGTGCGGTGCCGGCGCAGGCATTTGCGTTTGACGAGATTAGCTCGACGCTGCTAGCACTCAAGAGTGGCCGGCCTGCAACTATCCCGCACTACGACTTTGTGACCAGCTCTCGGGTTGGCAGCGGGACCGTGGTGGGCAACGCGGGCGTTGTGCTAGTGCGTGCTTCTCAAGCGCCCAGCCTCAAGAGTGTGGCAACGTGTTCATCCCAAGCTGTAGTTGTGCCCGCTTGTTGAGATGTATTGTCCCGGGTGTGGCCTCGAAGAGCAATTGTGACACAAGGCTCAAGTATGTGGAGCTGTTAGGTGAGCCAGGGATGCGCTATCTAACTCGGTCACTGACTGCTGCGTGTGGGGCAGTTTGATGGCATCCTTGCCCTACATGACCCGGGTAAGCCCGTGGCTCTGCTTCTGCTGCACTTCCTGCCGCCTGCTGGCCCGGCTCCCAGCGAGCTGAAACAGTTGCACAGCCTGGTGCTGATCCGCCTACCAGCCCGCAGAGGTGCGGCGCCTGTTTGACCTCAGGTGTTCGTCGACACAGACGCGGACACTCGCCTGGCAAGACGGTGCGCCGCCTGGCACCCGCCCGCGCATGGATCGATCGCAGGCACAGCTCCCTTGCCGCCGCTGATGCATCACTCACATGCAAGTGGCAGCTGCATGCGCATGGGCCGAGCTGCACAGTGCAAGCGCCTGTGCCATATTACCGCACCTTCTGCCATGATGTGCTCGTGCGGGCTGCCGTGCTCACGGGCAGGCTTCAGGCAGGCATGGTGCCAGACCGTGAGCCGCGGGCTGCGCCCCGCGCAGGGTGCGCCGCGACATCACGGAGCGCGGCCGGGACGTGCTGGCGGTGCTCGCGCAGTACGAGCGCACCGTCAAGCCGTCGTTCGATGAGTGGATCCTGCCCACGCGGAAGTTTGCGGACATCATCGTGCGCGCCCCCGCTCAGAGTGCCAGTGCTGCGCAGACTGCCCTGCTACCACAAGGGTAGCAGGCTGTGTGCATGCGCAGCAGAGCCGCGCGCCTGCGCCTGGCTGCGCCAGTGCCAGGGAGCGTCGCGTCGGCATGTCAGCACCTGCGCGCGGTCATGCACAGTGCACATCCGCAGGTGATGCAAAAGTTAGCAAAGGGTGCTCGAGCGCATGTGATGGAGGCCCGCCAAAAGCACGTCAAGGCTCGCTGGTGTGGGGCGCGCTGCAGCCCGCGCGCACGGCGCGGGTCCGGCGAGTGATGCGGCGCGCTGCGGCGTGCAGGTCCCACGCGGCGCGGAGAACACGGCCGCGATCGACATCCTGTTCCAGCACATCCGCTACCAGCTGGCGCAGCGGAGCCAGCCCGCGCCCTGACGCGCCGCGCTCGCGGGGTGCCCAACGCCTGCGGATGCGCCGGCGTGCACAGACGTGGGGGCCGTGGCGGCCGCCGCGGCGGAGCAGGCACCCTGTGCTCATGGCGAGCCGAGCATGCGTGTTGCGCTTGCTGGCTGGGCCCGCAGATGGTGCTGGCGTCGGCAAGCACCATGCGCTGCGCGACCTCTGCGAATGCGCTGGTAGCACAAGCTCTGGGCATGCAGATCATTGCAATCGGCTTGCAATAGTCAGATCGGGTCGTGCCGCACGACCAAGCCCGACATTGCTTTGCTGTGCAGCACTTACATGCCGGCTGCAGTTGAAGCAACTGCTTGCTCTTAGAACGATCTTGCAAAAGAACCCCTTATGCCTTGTCACAGCCACAAGCGGTTGCAAGTGAGGTCGTGCTAGAGGCCCGTTGCACTGCGCAGCCCGAGTTTTACATGGTACAATGCTTGACCCTTTGCACTTCATGCTCATGGACATGGAGCAATGCTGTGCCACGAGCATAACGCACTGCAGCACAGTGCAGCGTACAGCTCCTAAGAGCAGGGTGGCTCCTAAGAGCAGGGCGGCGACCAAATGAAAAGAGGGCGCCTGGATAGGATGTTTCACCTTTCGCCTGCCGCCGCTACCGCCCGATTCAAGCAGAGTTCCCAGCGGCATTCCAGCGGCAAGCAGTAGGAGGAGCTCCTAGCTATTTGCTATATAGGCTGTGGCAGGCAGCAGGGGGTTCCGGGCCACCACCGCCCCATACACGAGGGCTGGCCGGCGCGGCCATTATTCGACTCAGCGGCCCGCAGCTGCCCCCAGCGTCGCACAGCCGCAGGCGGTGCTGAGGACGCTGGGGCGCCTGCACAGGCTGAAATATGCAATTTTACCCAAGAGGAGGGACGTGCGCCTGCCGCACGCTGCCGGGCAAGAGACCCGTCAGCAGTGCTGCCCCTGGCTCGCACCCCGGTATTCCCCACGTGAGAGCGACGCTGGCGACCAAAACTCTGATTCCTTGCATGCTGGAGTTGCTAAGCCATCTATCCGTTCCTCGTCTGAGCACGGCTCCCAACAGCACTGCTCTTGCCAACTGTCTCCCAGCCCAGATGACGCTGTTCTCTGCTGCTGCTGGACAGCGCCCCAATCAGCCCCCGCAGCCTTCCAACACACAGTGCTGCAGCCCGCCTCCCGCCCATTCTGCCTACCTCCCTCGCTGTGAGCGCAACGGCGGCTGCGGCCAAAAAGCCTGTCCTGCTAACTAAGCCAGGCCGGCACTCGCCGCACACGCCCTGGGAACCACCGCTCACTAGCAAAAACATGCCGACAATGCGCCGCCGCCGCCCTGTCCCCGCCCTGTCTGAAGCCACCTCGGCGCGCTCGCGCGACGCATGCGCCTGCGCCGGCCGCTCCTACCCGCCACCAATCATGCCCCGACACTTCCCTAGCATCATGCTTCACACAGGTTTACAAGTTTGGAGGGACGCCTGGGCCACAGTTCTGCCAGCGCCGCAGCACAGGCTGCGCAGGCACGCCATCGAGGAGTCATCACTTGCACCGCAGGCGCAGCGGCGTCGTCGCTGCCAAGCGCGGCGAGAAACACGCTGCCCGCCGTCGCCGCCGCAACCGCCGCTGCATGACTGGCCGCTGGGACGCGCATGGCGCACACTGGGCGTAAAATGGCCCCAGAGCATATGCAGTGCGCTCAGCGGGAGCAACCCGTACACGCGCAGGCATGCGGCGGCACCACAGCCCGCTGGCCTGCACAGGAACAAACCGCCCGCCCCTGGCCGCTGCCGCTGCGGCGCAGCTAGCCGCCGGAGCAGGGCCTGCGCGCAGCGTTTGGCGCCGAATGCGCCTGTGCCTAAGGTGCAGACTGCGCAGACACGCCCGAGGTCATCGGCGAGCTGTTATAGCCGCTCCCGCCGCCCTGCGAGGAGTACTGCTGCCCGCTGCCGCCGCCCCCGCCGCCGCCCGACTGGCCGCTGGGCGACGGCGTCGCGCGCGACCGCGCGTCGTCCGACGACCCCTGGCCCTGCCCGCTGCCGCCGCCCCCGCCTTGTTGCCCGCCATACTGCTGGCCCCCCTGGCCGCCCTGGCCGCTCTGTCCGCTACTGCTCTGCTGGCCACCCTGCCCCTGGCCCTGCCCGCTGCCGCCCTGGCCCTGCTGCCCGCCGTACTGCTGGCCGCCATACCCCGACCCGCCGCCCTGCTGGTCGCTCGGCGCGCTGGGCGCGCCGCCCGCGGAGGGCGCGATGCCGCCCGCGGCCGCGATGTGCAGCGGCGCCTCATCCGGCGGCGGCGCGATGCCATTGGTGCGGCGCCAGCGCGCGATCCGGTCCTGGATCAGCACCGTCGCGACCGGGTTGAGCTCCGACTGGTTGGCCGGCCAGGGCGCGCCCGCGCCGATCTGGCCGCCCGCCGCCGCGGCCGGCAGCTGCCCCGGCGCCGCGCTCGCGTTGGCGTACGCGACCGGGCCCGACACCCAGCTCAGCGTCAGCATGTTGGGGCACGCCAGCTGGTAGTTCAGCCCCATGACGCTCAGCCGGCCGGTGGTGGCGTTGTAGGTGACATTGCCGGGCGTCAGCGGCGCCGGCGCGAGCGCCGACGAAGTGCGCACCTCGCCCGGGCGCGCCGCCACGGGCGGCGCTGTGCCCTGCGCGCATCCCAGAGCCGGCCTAATCAGCCATGGAGGCTCCTGGGGCCACAAACGGGGCGCGCATGAGGGCTCCTCTCAGTGACAACTCAGCGGCTTTTTTACAAAGGACAGGGTGGGCGCAGCTCACGGTCTCAGTAAGCATCACCCAGACCTGGCATCACCAGGTCATTGCATGGTGCCAGAGGCAGTCCGTGGTACAGACACAGGCCGATCCTGCGCATCGCTGTGCAGCGGGGACAGCTCCGCCTGTGCAGGCCCTGCTTCAGCAGGGTCTTCAGTCTGAGGCGCGGCGCGCGCACCGTGACCGCCACGCTGCTGAGGTTGATGGCGCCCACGCCCAGCACCTCGATGTCGTCCAGCACCGGCCACTGCACGCCGCCCGTGCACGCCGCGTCCGCGGCGCCGCCCGGCGTGCCCGTGTACGCGACCGTCAGCAGGCCGTTGTACGCGCGCGCCTGGCGGTGCAGCGAGCCGGCCCCCATCAGCGCGTGCATGGCATAGCAGGGTAGAGTTAGGGAATAGGGTGCAGGGTAGGGCTCCACAGCAGCATGAGACAGGTCTGCCTCAAGCCTGGCGCAGTGGGTGGGAGATGTGTCAGCATGTGTGCACAGCGCGTCAGCACTGGCTGTCGCCCATTGCAGGCCCGCCGCGGTGTTTGCGCCGCGGCTGGGGCTGGGCAGGGCGCGGGCGCCGCACCGGCGCCTGCCAGGTCAGCTGCGCAGTGAAGGACACGTAGTTGTCCAGCGCGCGGCCGACGTGCAGGTCCTCGCCGCCGTCCCAGTACATGCCGCCGCACGCGTTGAGCACGCCGCTCTGCGGTGGCCCGCCGCATGCGCCGCTGCAGCGCGCCTGCGCTCGCGCCCGGCGCAGTCAGCACATGGAGGCTGTGTTCCAGCCCAGCCCAGCACGACGAGCAGAGCTGCTTGAGGATGGACCATCACAGAGCTGATGCTGACAACATGCCACTACTGGGCGATGCCGGCCACAAGTAGGGCATTCAGACATGCACGCATTTACAGAGGAATGCAGCTTATCCGCACAGATACAAGCAGCGCTTGGCTTCACAGAGCACATCACACTAGGTTGCACAAACTTGCGTGCCGTGAGGGAGGGGTGCCGCCGGTGACAGCAGGCGGGCCTGCTGCCCCGCGCGCACCGCCGGGAAGGCCGCGTTGTCCTTGGGCACCGCCACGACCAGCACCAGGCTGCTGTTGCGCACGTCCACGGTCGTCATGTGGTGCCCCTTGGCCATCGGCAGCACGTTGCCGGCCAGCAGATGCAGCGGCACGTCGTCCGTGACGCCGGCCTGGCGCAGGCGGGCGCATTTCACTGCTGGACCCAGGAAAATGAGAGGCAAATGCAGCTGGCCTACGCGCGCAGCACACAGCCCTCTGTTGCGCACGCCTGCCACCTAGGCTCAGGCTCAACACTTCCTCGCCGCGTCCGTGCCACAGACTGCCGCCTGTCTGCCTGTTACATCCCGTTCACGCCGTCGCAGGAGCTGTAGTCTTCACCTTTCCCGCACGTCATCGACGCCTCTCTGGAGGATACACGGGGCTCACTTGCCGCAGCCGCAGGTTCATGGCAGGGTCCAACACCATCCACTGAAGCCAGGAGCTGCGCACCGTGAGGTTGACGTAGCGGCCGCCGTCGGTGGCGTCCACCGCGAGCGCGCCGTCGTACGGGCTGTACCACAGGCCGCGCGGGAAGTAGGCGCCGCGCATTGTGACGCCCTGCCGCACCGCAGCAGTCCTTATCGGCCAGAGTGCAACCCTCACGCACCCAGCTTCACGAAACCCTCGACGCGTATGTTGCAGGATGCAGCTGCAGTACTGCTGAGCTGGCAGCAGTGCTGACAAGCGCCGACGATATGGAAAGTGCTGAGTCATGAGCGGTTGCTTCCCTCCTGGGTTTCGGCTACGCAGTGTCTTGCGTGCACGCATTGCCGTCCAGACCCTTGTGTGCTGACCCTGATGTGCAGCTCTTCACATCAAAGCTATGACACCCTTTGCTCGCGCTGCACAGCATGCACGCTGTTTGGGACCGCATCACGGCCCTCGCTAGATCACTCAGCTGGCGCTGAGATGTCTGCCTGCTGGCACATGCAAACGTTACTTTTACAGCGCATGAGACAGCTTGCAGGGCGGCGCCCGCCGGCGCGCCTGGTAGATGATCGGCGACACCATCAGCGCGTCGCCCAGCATCCACTGGTCGCTCACGTTGCGCGTGGCGTTGTCAGCCGGGAACGTGAACGTGAGCGGCCGCGCGGCCGGGCAGCCGCTCGTGTGCGCGTTGAAGTGCTGCGTGTACAGGTACGGCATGGAACGGTAGCGCATGCCCAGCACCTTGCGGCTCACCTCCGCCACGCGCTGCCACCTGCGCGGCGCGCTCGCGCCCGTCACCACCCTTGCGCGACAGGGTCGGGGCGGGTTTGGCCGGTCGGCGCGCGCGCCGACCAGTGGGTTGAGCACGTTCTCTTAGCGGCCTACAGCACGCTCCCCACTGTGGCTGCACCAGCGCACGGCAGCGCGCATGTCCGCCGTATTCAGGCTCAAGGGCGAGCGGGCTTAGGTCTAGGGCGCGCCTGAACAGCTCCTGGAAGCCGTCCGCGTGGTGGTCGCGCGCAAAGGGGTACCAGGCGCCGATCGCGATCCAGCGCGCGCACAGCTCATCGTCCGCATGCATCATGAAGCCGCAGATGTCGGCGCCGGAGAACGAGATCCTGCGGCGCGCGCGCGGACCGCCTCGGACCGCCGCAGAAAGTGCCTGGCCGCTGGTGTCAGAGCCGCCGGGTGGCACTGCTGGCGCTGCCACTGCTGCAGCTACCCACAGCGCGCTCGACGTCTGCCGGCAGCATGGAAGCAAGGCATGCTTGAGCCTCACTGTACGTGCTGAGCGCCGTCATCCACACGCCAGGCAAGGCCGATCGGCTGAACGCGCGGGGGGCGTCCGCGGCCCGCGCTAGGGTAGGGTGCATGGTTGAACTAGGGTTGGGATGCTGGCCGCGCTAGGGTAGGGCAGGGTCGGGGCCCGCACCCGGCCAGGCCGTTGTTGAGGATGGTGGAGATGCTCATGCGCATGTCGGTCCACTCCGAGTTGGTGTCGCCCGTCCAGTGCGCTGCGTACGAGCCCGAGCCCAGGAACGTGGACCTGCGCGCGGCAGCCGGGGGCCGGGCGGGGCTGGGGGCGGGCTCCGGGCTCGGGCGTGGCTCAGGGCTCGGGCGGCGGGGACGCGGGGGACAGGGCGGCGCCGGGCGAGGCTGGACGGACGGGGAGGTGCGATGCGCGGGGGCAGGGAGTGGGGCGCGGGGCTCCTTGGGCGTGCGGCGGGCGGCTGGGCGAGCGGGCGGGCGATCGGGTGGGCGACGGCGGCGGCGCGGCGTGACGCTCTAGCTGCTGCACCCCGTTGGTTCACGGGCGCCAGGCGCGCTGCAGGATTACGCCCGCGGCGCTGCTCGCGCGGCGCTGCGCAGCGCCGGCCGCACGCTTGCGCCTGCCTGGCCGGCGGCCGGCAGTGACGCGGCCGGCGGTCGTGGGATGGCCGACAAGGCACTCAGCAACGAGCACCAGTCTGTGCCACGGTGCTCCTTGACAATAAGCGCGCCGCGAGTTTTTCCGTCCCGCCGCTAGACTAGCGAGCTGGCTTGAAGCATGGCCAACACGACGCGAATGCGCTGCCAGCCAACCATGACACCGGTGCCCTCCCGTGTGGTCATGCGCAACGCTTTGCCGAACAACTCCTGACATGCTGCGCATGCAGGCAGCAGCTATGCAAGGCACGCGCGCCGCGGCGGTCCAGCACGCGCAGCCTCCAGCGCGCCGGGCGCCCGGCCCGCAGCGCGCGCGCGTCGAGCGGGCAGGCGCGCGCACCTGGTCAGGATGAATTGGCGCCGGTTGCGCAGGCGCTGCAGCGCGGCCGCGGTCGCGACCACCTCGTACAGCGAGTACAGGTTGTGCGTATTGTACTCCAGCGTGCCGTCAAAGTGCGATGCAGTCACCGGCAGCGTCTTGTAGCTGAGGTCGACCTGGCGGGGCGCGCGCCACGTCGGCGCTGGCAGTGCTTGCTGGTTGCAATGGAGCGCCGCGTCAGCGTTCCGCAACACCCAACGATGACATCTTCGCCGCGCGCCCAGCGCCTTACGGTGACTAGGGCGACTGAGCCTCCAGCTTGGGCCTATTGCGTAGACACGAGGGTGCTGACCGCAGCATCAAAACACGCTCATCACCAACACCACCCAATACCTGCGGGCGTGCAGTGCCTGTGGACGGGCGCGGCAGCGCCACCGCATAAGACCATGCTTTGCTCCGCTGCCTGACGCACATACTCTTGACGGTGCGTTTGTGGGCCTGGGCCATGTCGCGGCGCGCGGCGCGCACCTCACGGTTGCCGCTGTTGATGGCGTAGGGCGGGTTGAAGATGCCGGCGGCCGGCAGCGTCAGGTTGGCAGGGCGTGTGGTGTTGCGGCCCGCGTCCGGGCCCATGTCGCAATTGAGCATGCACACAAAGTCGTTGCGCGCGTACACGCCCCCTGCGCGCGGCCGCGCGTCAGCCGCCGCGGCGCCCCCCTGTGCGCAGCCACTGCAGTGCGCGCCCCGCCTGCCTGATGGGAGAAAAAAACGTTGGCGCGCGCGCGCGCGCACGCATTTGCCGAGCGCCTGCGCGAGGCTTTAGACGGCGAGGAAGCGGCGCACCCGGGTCCGAGCACACATCGCCGGTGCAGTAGTTGCTGATCTCGTTCATGTCCAGCCAGATCCCTGCCGCCCCGCCGCGCACGCATAACGCGCTCCGCCCGGCCGGCGCCCTCTCTGTTCCGCTGCTTGCGTAACGGCGTGCGCTGCCTCCTGCTGCAGCATGCGGATCCCATACACGCATCACGCTCGCATCAGAACAATCAAGCGTGTAATGCAAATGCGGCAGTTTCTTAGGCCGGTCTCGCAGGGCACTAGGCAAGCAGGCCGCGCACCATCCATGGGCAGATCCTTATACACGCCCTGCGCCCGGGCGAAAGAGCCTCAGGCGACGCTCTCTTACTAAGCTCATGCGCTGCAGGGCACTGCCGCACGCACATCATCCATACCCCTGCATGAGCCCTTGAGGGCAGCACGCTGCAGACACGCTCGCGCCCTGGCGCAGCCGCGGCGCACCTCAATCTGGTCGCCCCACCACTTGACGGTGGCAGGGTTGATGAAGTCCGGCCAGTGCGATGCGCCCGGCCACAGCTGCCGCACGCCGCAGACCCCGCGTCAGGCCCTGCTGGTGCTCGAGGGCTGCTAAAGCGCAAAAGAGGCCTGAAAGCCTACTTCAAGGGCCTGGCCAAAGCGCGCTGTCAGAAGAATTGCGAGAGGGGCGCGGTGCGCGCCTGGCCAACGTACGGCCGGCCGCTGATGTCCTTCACAAACACGTCGTTCTTGATGCCGGAGTCATACGCCGCGTACCCCGGGTGGATATGAATGCAGGGGTCCAGGATCGGCACCCACCGCTGGTTCTGCCGCTTCAGCATCGCCAGGAACGCCTGCCGTGCGCACCCCGCCCTTGATCAGCTGCAGCAGACGGTGCAGGCCATGTGCCCGGCGCGATGGGCAGGTGGGTACGTCGGGCAAGAGCTACACCGTGACCAACATGGCCGGCGTGCGCAGTGGCCGCTGGCGCGCCTGTTTGCACAGGTGAGCTCGGGCTCAAGGCACATGCAAGCGGCGAGGCGAGCGACCAGCGCGCCACGCCACGCACTCGAGGCGCAGGCGCGGAGGCGGGGCGCGCCTTCATCTGGTCGAGCGGGAAGGTGGCGCCGAGCGTGAAGTCCTGGTCGTGGTCCATGTACTGGCTGTCGCTCACAAACGTGTCCAGCGGAATGCTCGCGTTGGCGTAGCCCTCCAGGATCTGGTAGTAGAACTCGGCCGAGCCGTAGCCGTACCTGCGCGCGCGCGCCGCGAGTCAGGATACTCTACCCCTACCCTATAGCACGCGCGCCTTTCACCTGCGGCGCGCGCTCGCGGCTCGCTCGCGCGCCCGGCCGCCGCACCAGAGCCCGCTCCCCTTACACGCACGACCGCCGCAGAGCCACGCAGGGCCGCACCAGACGCGCGGGCGGCCCGCTTGCGCGGCCACAGGGCATGCAGACCGCTCGACTGCAACAGGGGCGCCGCGTGCAACCGAGAGGCGCGCACTTGGAGTTCATGAGGCCCAGGCTCCAGAAGGGCGGCATCATGGGCCGCCCGATAATCTGCGTCAGCTGGTCCAGCACGTCCATCGGTGTCGGGCCCATGAGGAAGTAAAGGTCGATGACGCCGCCGGTCACGTGCCACGTGACGCGCGTCTGCGTCAACGTCACGTCCATGCCGTTGCTGTTCAGCAGCGCGATCCCGTGCGCCGTGCCGTCTGCGCGCGCGCCGTCGCCGCGGATCAGCCGCGGCACGGCAACCCCCGGTCGCGGCCTGACGCACGGGCGCGGCCGAGAGCAGCCGCGTGCCACGGTGATCAGCCGCGGCGCCGGCGGCCCCCGCTGCGGCCTGCCGCACGGGCGCGGCCAGGAGCAGCTGCAGGCCAGGGTCTGTCCGGGCGCTGGGGGCGCACCCTCGCGGATCTCGAGCAGGATGGGGTGCGAGCCATACACGTTCTGGTCCGGGGCGGCGGCCGGCGAGTCGCGGTTCCACAGCGCGAGCGGGATGCCGTCGCGCCGCAGCTCGATCCCGGTCGACGAGGTGCGCTCGCCCAGGCCATACAGCGCGGACGAGGCCGGCACCGTGGTGGAGAACTCGAGGTATTGCTCCTGCGGCAACGCGGCTTGCGTGAGGGGCCGGCGCGGCAACCGCATGCGACCGCACGCCCTGCATGCCTGCTGCCCTGTGACCTGCGCACCACACCCAAGCCAGCTGCGCAGGCCTTGTCACTACGGCCCTCAATCAACTCATCGGCACCCACACTCGCAGACAGGCGCAGGGGCTCGGGCGGGCCGCGCGGCGCGCCTTGAACACTAGGCGCGTGCCCGCCGTATTGAAGACCGGCGCCGCGTTGCTGCTGCTGCGCGAGATGGCAAAGCTGAACGGCGCCGCGCTGTAGTTGAACGTGTACGTCGCAGGGCCGCCGGACGCTGCGCGGGCGGCACCCCCGGGTCGGTCCTGGCTGTGCGCCCGGCGCCGCACGGCAGCTCCGCAGGGCAGGCGCCGCAGCGCCGAGCCGGAATGCACCGACGCGGGAGTTGCAGCGCGTACTCTGGGCTCTTGAAAAGCCCGCCGCGCACACCAGCGCGGCACAGCCCAGCAGGGAGCACAGGGAGGCAGCTTCTGGACAGCACCACCGCCGGGCGGCGGTCGGGCTTGGGTTTGCTGCCAGGAAGCGGCGGCGCGCACCGGTCAGGTTGGGCGCGTTGAGCAGCGAGCGCGGCACCTCCCAGCGCCCGGGGGCGCTGATCTTGGTGCGCAGGATCAGCGGCGTGATGTTCTCAACGGTCAGCGTCAGGTTGCGCACGTCGGCGCCCAGCTCCGGCTGGGAGCCGTTGCCGCGCAGCGTCAGCGCCCCCATCAGCCCGTTGTCTGCGCAGGCGCGCACGGGCGTCACAGCTGCGGCGCCACCTGCTGGTGCGGGTGCAGGGGCGGCGGTAGCTGCCGCGCGTCGGCCTGTTCGAAAAACGGCCGCGCACTGCGCACCTGAAGGCGTGAAGCCGCCAGCCAGGTTGTACGCGCTCGCGCCAGCGTTGGGCAGGAAGCACGTCGGAATGGACAGCGGTGCGCCCAGGCCGCCGACCGTGTCAGGCATCGGCGCAAAGCAGCAACCCCGTGCGTTGCACTGGCCCTCGGTCACGCCGTTCCAGCCTGCGCAGCGCTCCTTTATCAGCGCTCAACCCAGCACGCGTGCGGAGCGCGCGTCCGGCCACCTAAGCGCGCACGATCCGCCGGTGCCACCAGCCGCCGCTCTGCACCACGCGCTGCGCTCCAGCGCCGCGAGACCGCTATGCCAAGTGCTTGTTAGGGGCGGCCGGTCGCGCCCTGACGCATGTTGCTGACACACAGCAGGGAAGGTACCGCAGGGAAGGTGCGGCGGCACAGAAGCGCCGCCAGCGGGCAGCAGTACAGGATGCTGTGAGGCGATGCTGCTGCACGTAGGGCTCACCGCAGTTGATGCGCGGCCCGGTTGCCGAGCACTCGCTCGCCGCTGGAGCCTGCAGCCCATAGTAAGGCCGCTCCACCCCACCGACCAGAGGCGCTCCGGACGCCCGGCTGACCAGCAAAGCGGCCAGCCAGGCAAGGCTCACGGCTAGGTCGCGGGCCATCGACCCGCCCGCTAGCGGCCCGAGTTTGCGCTGGCAGCAGGTCTGCGTCCCAGCACCCCAGCTCGCCGGTGAGGTCGCCGTGCAGTGCAGGATATTCCAGACCTCAACGTGGACCTGCCAGGCTCAAGGGCGAACGGCCAGAGGCAGCATGAGCGAGGTGGCCTGATTGATCATCAGCAGCGTCTCCTGGGTAAAGCAGGACAGCCGGGGGCAGACCTGGAGCCCAAGCAGCCCTCGCAACGCCTTGAACAGTGAGACCAGAGCTGCGGGGTAAAACTAGCAGTCCAGCTGGCTGCGCCACAGCCAGCGCGCGGTGTGCGAAGTAGGGCCCCTGGTCAGCAGCTGATTCCCCATGTTGCCATTCAATTGCACCGGGCCAAGTACCTTGGCCAGCCCCCAAAAGAAAGCAAGCGTCCAGGCTGGCTCATGTCTCCACGAAAGCCCTGCAACCTACGCAGCGCTGACGGAAGGGTCGACCGCCGGGTCGTCGGTACCAACAGCTCTCTCACTGAGTCACTCGAGCGCCTTTCCGTTTTCCATTCCAGGTTGTGCGCCGCTGGCAGCTTGTGCGCTAACACACGCGCTCGAGCGGATTGGTTCAGCATGCGGCGTCTCCAGAGTGTGGCGCGGTCGTCAAATTCATACCACTGCCTGACATATGGTTTCCTGGTGACCACATGATTTCTTGGTGTCCATAGGGGAAGCGGTCAGTTGTGTGTAGGGGAAGCGGTCAGTTGTGTGTAACGACGGGCATGCAGCTTCCTTACGTCAGATGCAACGACGGCAACTCCTGGCGCTATTAAGTGCAGGGCCGTCGCCCTCCGCCCAAGCGCCAGCACTCCGTCAGTGGTCCAGCCTATGAACATGCACGTTGGGGGCAGGTGCATGGAGCAAGGGCGCTATGCTAAGGCCAGCTAGTCCTCCCCATATCATGTGCAACAAGCTCCCATATTCACTGTGCACCAAGGAGCATGCTCTGAAGGGCGGGTGGACAACGGAGGGATGTCATTATAAGCTAGCTATCTGTTCGCATAGCGTGCGGCACATGCGCAAACATCCGCTGTGCAGGGGGGAGCAGGTCCGCCGGGCATGCGTTTAGCAGGGCGGCCAGGCGGAGCACAATCCACCCGCTGAACTTGCCCGCGCCCTCCGTCCGCAAGCGCAGACCAGCGCCAGCGGCGGTGGTGCCACCACGACGCCGCCCTGTAAGCCGCGTCTCGAAGCGCAGCAGGCAGCCCTACCGCATGCGCGCAGCACTGCACGCGCGCGCCCGAGCGCCACGGGCGCGCGGCGCGGCGCTGCTCCGCCCGCTGCGCGCCGCTCGCAGCTGCAGGCGCGCGCGCTCAGCAGCCACTCGAGCAGCCCGGCCGCGGCCGCGCCGGGGCCGCCGGGCGCGCGGCCCGGGCCTACTGCGAGTGCACGCGCGCGAGCGGCTTCTGCGAGAAGGACACAAAGGTGCGCAGCGCGCGCGCGGCGGGCGCCGCCTGCGGCGACAGCGTGGCCAGGTACTGCGCCATCAGGTCCTCGTAGTGCGGCAGCTTCTCGTAGCCCGGGAAGTAGTTGATGTCGATGACCAGGAAGTCTGCGCTGGCGGGCACGCGGCCTACGCGCGCGCAACCTACCCTAAACCTAACCCTGACGCCAAGCTAGTGCCAGGCGCAAGCCTGCTCACACCGCAAGCACAAACGCAGCGAGCCTGCAGCGGCAGGGCGGCGTCAGCACGCCGTGCATGCAGGCGCGTCGTGCGGCCACGCGTGCAGCGCAGAGCGTCTCGCGCTGCGCACGCACCTGGCTGGTCGGCGCTGGGGTGCAACAGGTCGAAGTTGAAGAGGTCCAGGCCCAGCCGCCGCCGCAGCTCCTGCGCCAGGCCCTGCCAGCGCAGGCTGCCCCATGAGTTGCGCCGCAGCTCGCAGTAGCCCTTTCTGTGGACGCCGAGGTGATAGTAGGCAGGCAAACGCACTGGCCTGGCAGGCTGCTGGCCCAGCTCCATGCTTGTTCGTGGCGCTAGCCGGAGCCTTGAACGGCATGTCAGCTGTTCATTGTGGCCCCCTAGTAGTTACTGCACGGGCTTCAGAGGCGAAGATCATACATACAGTCGCCATCATGCAGGGGCTGCCGTGTAGCGGCCTTTTGCCCCGCTGTGCAAGGCTGCTCCGCGTCTCGGTCAATGCGCCGCCCGCTGCACCCTCCCATCCACAGCACCCGGGCCGAGCTTTTGCCCCCCACTCGAGCCCGGCAGCCGCCTGCCACGGCAGGCGCCATCCGGGCGCGCGCCTGCACCACCCACTGCGGCGGGTCGCCCTTGAGCGTCACGTCGCAGGGCATCTCGGACGCGAAGGACGAGATGCGCGCGATCATCTGCACCGCGCCCACCTCCTGCGTCACGTCCTCCGGGTCCACAGGGATGCGCAGCGACGGCCGCCGCACCAGCACCACGATCGGGCCCATGACGAAGATCTGCGCGCCGGCGCGCGCGCCCCGCTCGCGGCCCGCAGCGCCCTCCAAAGCCGCTGGGGCGCGCGCGGCGTCGGCGTATGATCTTGCCCGTGCCCAGCATCTGCCCGCGGCGTGGAGGCAGGCGAACGTGCAGAGTACTGCCTGAATCACAGCCCTGGAGCTGCGCAACAGTAATAGCTGCACCAACACTGCGATCCAGCCCATGGCACATGACCCACCCATGACAACGTCCTGCACGCTGCCCGAGCTGCACACCAGGGCGGGGGGCCTGCGCGCCTTGAACAGGCACCCGCCGTGCTCCACATACTGCTGCAGCATCACGGGCAGGCAGAAGCCGCGCGGCCCGCGGCCGCCGACCAGCTGCGCCAGGCCGGCCTCGTCGTGGATCACCGCCAGCCCGTGCGCGCCGTCCCGCCCGTCCGCCCACAGCGGCTTGGCCAGAAAGGGCGGCCGCATGCGCGCCTGCGCCACCGCGTTCGCCGCCTCCGCCGGGCTGCAGCCTGCCGCGCGGCAGCCGCGCGGCGGCTCAGGCCCCTCCTTGAGGTGCGAGCCCCTGAACGATGCCCTAAGCGCCCCTCAACTGCAGCCATGCGCAGGCGTGCGACCACGGAGGGGCGGCCGGTTGAGTGCCGGCCCGCTCCACACTCGCCTGACGCCCGGACGCCCTGTCTGGCGTGCATGCATCCGGTGGACGATGCAGCCTGAGCACCTTGCTGCGAAGCACGCTGTGACATGCATGCCGCGCACGCGCGGGCTCTTACGATTATGTGCAGGCCGGGCTGTGCACCGCACGGCGCCAGCAGGGGACGCGCACCCTCCGGTATGGAGACCTGCTGCGGCGCACAGACGGTGACGGTCTCGGCCGTCCGCGCCTCGCCGGAGCTCGGGCGCTGCACCCCAGGCGCTGTGAGCCCCACTGACTTGGCGTCACACACGACAGCTGTAACGTCATCATGATCGCATCCTGTCCCAAAGTGCAGGTCACCGTGCATGCTTGCTCATCAGCCGCCGGGTTGCAGTAATGCTTCGTGCAAGGGCGTTGCACACTGTGCAACTGGTTTCCCGCTGAGTTTCAACCTGCATGTTGATGCAGGAAAGGCCAGGGTTGTATGCATGCTGCATGCAGATGCGAGGAGAGAGGGCTGGAGGGGCTCAAACAGTCCACGCAGAGGCGACGTCAACAGCATGGCCGTGACACACAGCAGCGGCACAGCTGCCTCCGTACCCGCAGGGCGATGCCATCAGGCTCCAGGGGCGCCAGCATGGTGGCGCGCGACATGATCGGCCTGATGGCGTCAAACGTGTCAATGACGCGCAGCCGCGGATGCGCCTTCTGGTACTCCGCCAGCTCCTCCTCCCACTCTGCACGCGCCCTGGCTCAGCGCCGCGCCAAGACCGGCAGGACCAAGCAGCGCGCAAGAGGGGCAGGCAGTGTCAGGTTTCACTATTGTGCTAGTCTGTACCAACCGGTAGGTCACATGGTGCAGCATCATTGCAGGAGGACCCTTGTGATGCGATGCGAGCAAACGCCCAGGAATTTGTACTGGGAAAATGCAGGCATGCATGATGCAGCAGGCACTGCCAGTGGCAAAAGCCTTTCCATGTGACATATTCTCTAGGCACACCTTTCCTCCGGATTTTGTGCAGCAGCACGTCAAAGGGCCCCTGGTCCGCCAGCGGCTGTCCGAAGTTCACGACCTTTATGGTCACGCCCGCCGCCGCCGCTGTCGCCAGCAGCTTGGGTCGCAGGTGCTTCTTCGCCTGACATGGCGCGGCGCTCGGGCTCAGCGACTGCACGAGCTCGGCACTGCCATAGAGTGAGCGCAGGAGAGATAGCAGTAAGCTCTGCCTGCACGCTCACAAGCACGCAATGCTAGTGCTGGGAGTGTGGCGCTCGCAGTGCGGAACAATGCTGCACCCGACAGCGCCGGCAATGGCGCCACCCAAGCACGCCCTGTGAGCACGGCGTGCGGACGCCCAGCCTACCTTGGACGGCAGCAGAGCAATGCCGACCAGTAGGCGGGGGCACTGCGAGTCGGCAAGGCCGCCTTTGTCGTCCATCAGCGGCCTGCCGCTGCGCTCCACGCCTGCCCAGGCAGGAGCGGGGCCCGGCTTTCCCTAGCCAGCCTGCAGAGGACCAGTGTCTGCAAAGCTGCTGCCAGACCAGCGCCTTCTCTCACACACGCACGTCGCAAAAGCAGTTGTAGGTCTGGCACGCTTTATGCTCGAAGCCTAACCTCCTTGGAGTGGCGCTGGGCTGCGCAGTGGCGTGCGTCTGCACAGAAGGGGCAGCCTGGCAAAGCGCCGCGGGGCAGTGCGTTGAAAAGTGAGAGGCTGTGAACACGCGCTAAGCTTCCAAAGCAGCTTTTCAATTCACTGGGTCCAATGTGTACACACCGGGTGCAACGATCAACTCTCTCTCTGTGTTGCCCACTTGCAAGCCCTCGCACAACCTGAAGGTCGCACGTGCGCGGTGGCTTGGAGGCAGCCAACTAACTAAAAGGAAGACAAGCTATCGTTGGCCTTGGACTGTGAATAGAGAACGCAGGTTGCCAGCCTTGCTCGCACCATGGCAGGGCCGGAAGAGAAGGCTGAGCGGTACCAGAAGGCACTAGTCGCGCTAGTGTCCGACATACAGCGCTCGGAGCTGACCCCGCTCTTCAAGGATGGCTTTCTTTGCGCGGCGCGGTGCTGCGATAGCCAGACGCCAGAGACGATGCAGGCCTGGTCTGCCCCTCGCGCCCCGGCTGCGCTGTCCCTCCTGACGTATGCGGGTGCACCTGCGACCTGAAGCGGGCTGTGAGCAGTATCGACAGATGCCAGGCGCCGGCGGACGGCGCGCGGACTTTTGTGGACGCGGCTATCAACGACTTTCACGTGAGTTGTCGTGCTAGGCAAAGCTAACTGCGAAGCGACGACCAGCTGCACATGTGGTACACCTTGTCCCTCCGTCTGAGCGAGCACAGAGAGAAGCGTGTGCCTTGTGTGCTGCAGGGAAGGATGCAGAGGTGTCTTGTGCGCTGCCAAGACAAGGTATGCATACCGCTGCGTGCATGCCTGTTGCAACAGCGCTGAACACTCCTGTAGTGGCAACTGAAAGCTTACGCACGCCTGGCAAACAGGCTAAGGACGAGATGCCGGCGGTGAGTCCGAGCGAAAGCGACATACGCAAAGCACAGGTGCACCCGGGCCGCCCGCACTATTGTCACCGGTGTGGTGTGGCACGCGAGCACGGCTGTGATACGGCGTGTGTTGCGCGGCAGGGCCGGCTCGCGGGGTGCTATGCGGAGTGCGCAGTCGAGTACGAGCGGCAGCTGCCTAAATTTGGTCAGGACGTGCGCAGCCAGCTGCGGAGAGCGTTGAAGCAGTAACTCGCATGCCATGCATGTCATGACGGTGCACCCAGCCCAGCTGCGCTCTCAGTTGCTGATGCAGACTTCGTGTCATTACAACGCGTCTCTTTGGCTTCAGACCTGCTCATGAGCCAGTACAATGCGCCTTTGCGCTGCCCAACTTCCACAGCCCTCCTGCAACATGGCAGCAGGGTGCTGCCCAGCCCCGCTCTTCCAAGCAAAAATGGCTCGTCATGCGGGGCGCACGCCGCACAACAGGGTAAAACCTGCCCATGCAGCAATTGCAATGCTCTAGAGGCGGCGCTCTGGAGGCGGCGCGGCTGCATGTGCGCGTTCATCCCCGCCCGAGTGCGCCGGCTGCGCAAATGCAGGCCGCCGCTGCAGCGCGCTCCATGGCCCATACTCCGACTACTCGCACTTGATTGCCCTGCCGAGGGGGCCGCAAGCTTAGCTCATGTTAAGGCTCACCTGGCAAGCAGGTAGCTTATCAGCAGGACACTGCCGAGGGCCACAGCATGGGTGTTGTGCCAGCTGCTGCCTGTCCCAGCGACGCACGCATGGCAGGTCCAAGACCCACCCAAGCAGGGCTGCCCAGACACCGACAGCTCGGGCGCCTGGCGCGCCGCCGCGCTGCAAGACCGGGCAGCCGTCAGCAGGCTGCGGCGCACCGGTAGATATGCCGGACGAACAGCAGCGACGCCCGGTAGCCCACAGTGCCCAGCATGAGGAAGAAGGCATAGCACACCTGCGCGCGCGGCCGGGCCGCTGCTGGGCAGGGCGCGCGCCCAGGGCGCGGAGCAGGCTGCTGGCAGGCCGCCCGCGGGCATCCGGGCCGCCGCGCGCATGTCAAGAGCTCGGGCGACTCAACATGCCGGGCGCAGCCAGCTTATCATGCATTACCCTTACCCACCGTGACAGACCCACACGAGCAACCCGAGCAGGGCTCCGCGGGGAGTGCGTGGTGGGTGGTGGGCGCGCGCGCGCCATCAGCATGTAGCCAAAGTAAAACGCAGTCTGCATGAAGCCGCTCATCTCGCTGCGCGCAAAGTAGTAGTAGAAGCAGTAGCCGAAGATGAACAGGCCTGCGCGCGCGCGCGCCGATCTAGGCTCCGGGCCACCAACGGCCGCCGTGGGCGGCGCGGCGCAGGCGCGCCCGTTGTGGGGCTCCGGGCCGGGCCGCCGGCGGGCGCCGGCGGCCGCGCGGCACGGGCGCGCGCGCGCGCGGGCGCCGC
>JAABUV010003552.1_pt1 | contig 19755 bp, 21 predicted proteins | sample 5559971 | NCBI WGS metagenome assembly JAABUV01 (sample SAMN10711881, study PRJNA513362) | rock metagenome | isolation source: Antarctica rocks | place: Antarctica: Victoria Land, Knobhead nord | collected 2015-12-19
ATCAGCGGTGGCCCCCTCGGACGCGCGGTTCTATCGCTCGATCGCGCCCTCGAATTCATCGCCGCCGAGGATATCTTCTGGACCGCCACATAGACGGCACAAACCGGAAATTGCGGAAAGTCGAGGTAAGCGCCTTATCTTTTCCGTCCTGGTCCTTCGGGATGCCTGGCGTTGGAGGGGGGACGAGGGTGATTTGCGGTGGGTTCCGGCCGATTCGTTCATTGGCGGGCGCGGCCTGGGACGGTGCGGCATTCTGGGCATCGCTGAACGCCGCGGTGAGGTCGTTCAGCGTCGATCCTGAGCCGCCTGCACTCGGTGTCGTGTGACTCACTGCTTGTACGGGCATGGTTCGATCCTTTCGTCGTTTGGTTCAGCTACGCTGCCCACCGGAGTTGTTGGCGCCATTGCCGGTGCCCGGCTGATAGGCCGGGGCGATCTGCGACCGGTCCGTCAGGTCGGCGGCTGGCGCCCAGCCGAGGATGCCGGCCAAGTCAGCGCCCGGCCCACCGGTCGTGTTGTTGCTCACGTCCATCCCAGGCGCGGAGATCGGCGTGTCCTTCGCGTTGAGCACCGTGTTGCCGGTGATCGTGTCGCCCAACCCGGCCTTCGTGCCGCTGTTCGCGTCCGTGCCGGCGATAATGCCGTTGCCCGGCGTGCCGTCGGACACGTTGCCCCGCAGCGTGTCGCCGGCGGACCCCATCAGAGCGAAACCCCGCCCATACGCGTTGTCCAGCGCCAGGTTGCTGGTGAAGACGTTGCCCGTGTCCTGCTTGGCGTCGCTCGCGTAGGAATCGTCGGAGAACGCGTCGTCCGCCGCCTGATACACCTCGTTGCCGGACACCGCGTTGTTCGAGGAGCCGTTCATCAAGGCGATGCCGTCCGCGTTGGTCCCCTCGACCAGGTTGCCGGTCACGTGCGCGCCCGTGGCGTTGTCCAGCCGGATGCCGTTCGACGCGGCACCCTGGACCGTCACGCGGCTGACCGTGGCGTCCGTGGCGTTCTGCACCAGCACGCCCGCCGCATCCGGCAGGGAGCTGCGGTTCGAAGCCGCCACGGCGGTTTGCAGGTTCGACAGCGCGGCGCCCGCGCCCGTCAGCCGGATCGCGCCCTTGTCCGCGTTCGTCGCGCGCAGCACCGTGCCCTGGCCCGCACCGCTGACGCTGATGCCGTCCGCGGTCAGCACGGCGCTGTGCAGATAGGTTCCGGCGGGGATGAACACCGCCTGGCCGGATGCCTTGGCCGCGTTGAACGCGCCCTGCAACGCCGCCGTGTCGTCGGTGGCACCATCGCCCTTGGCGCCATAGGCCGCGACGCTGATGGAGTTGGGCGGCTGCCCGGCGCTCGCGGGCGCGCCGACGCCGCCGGCGGTTGGCGCCGCCGCGGTGGGGGCGGCAGGGCCGGCGGCCGTCGCGGGCGGCTTGTCCAGCATGGGGATGAGTTGCTGCATGAGCGCCGTCGTGCCGGCCGCGGGCACGGCCGGAGCGCCTGGTTGGAGTTGCGCCACCACCTGCTGCAACAAAGGCACGAGCTGCTGCGCCATGGCGGGCGGCCCGGCCGCTGGCTGACCGCCCGGCGCCATGTCCTGCGCCAGCCGGGTTTGCAGCAAGCCGACCAGTTGCTGCATCGGCGAGGCCGGCCCTTGCGGCGTTTGGCCGACCCCCTTCACCACGTCCGCACCTAGGGCGCCGCCGCCTCCGGCGGTGGCCATCTCCTTCTGCAGCAAGGTGAGCAGTTGCTGCAGCACGGCGATCAGTTGCGGGCTGGGGCCGGCCGATGCGCTCGGCGCCCCGCCCATGCCGTCGAGCAGCGTTTCCGACGTTTTGCTGTTCAGCTCGATGCCCGCGCTGTTGAAAAGGTTGTCCAACGCGCCGCCGGGCGCCGTCCTCAGCACCGTGGCGTTCGGGTCGTTGAACCCTTGCGCCGTTGCCGGGCCGCCTTCCTGCAGGGTGCCGGTGCTGACCTTTGCCGAGCCGTCGGCCGCGTAGAACCCCGTTTCGACCACGGTCTGGCCGGCCCGCGTCACCGCCACGGCGCCGATGTGCGACACGCCGTCTGTCAGCGCCGTCGGCTTGAACTGGATTTGCGTGCCATCCGCGAGGTTGATCTCCAGCGCGTCCTTCTGGAAGTCGGCGCGGTCGCCGTCGCTGGTATAGACATGCGGGTCGCCGAAGACCTTGACCGAGGTGTTGGTGGCCTTGTCGAGCACCGTCACCATCCCGTCATCCGCGGTTCCGCCGTCATTCGGGCGGACGTACTGGTTGGCGCCGGTGATGAGGTAGCGCCCCGTGTCGATCGTGTTGCCGCTGACGGTCAACGCCGGCAGCTGCGCCGCGGCCGCGTTGAACCCCGCGATATCCGGAGAGGCCGAACCGCCACGGTCGCCGCCGGGTTGATTGGATATGCCGCCAATTGCGTTCATAGGCTGCTCCTGATGGTTACGGGGTGATGCGTCATGCCGCCACCGCCTCAAGCCGTGGCTGGCGCAGCGTGCCGGCGACGTGCACGGAAAACCCGGGCGCGATCTCGCCGTGGGACAGGACGGGCACGTCGAGGCCGCGCCGGGCGAGCAGCGCCGCGAGATGGCGGCGCAACTCCGTCGAGCAGAGCATCGCCGGCCGTTCGCCACGCTCCGCCGCCGGGTCCAGCAAGCTCCGCGCCGTGGCGACGAGCCGGTCGGTGATGCCCGGGTCCAAGGAAATCTGCGCGCCGGTGGGCGTCAGTTGCACCGCGCTGCGCAGCATCTCGTCGAACGCCCCGTCCACCAGCACGACCATGAGCGTCCGGTCGGCCCCGGCGAGGCCGTGGCAGAGATAGCGGCGCAGCGCGGTGCGGACGTGCTCGGCCAGCACCGCGTTGTTCGGCTCGCGCCCGCCCCACTCCGTCACCGTTTCCAGCACGGCGCGCAGGTTGGTCACCGGGACGGCCTCGCCCACCAGCCGGCGCAGCACTTCGGCCAGCCGCGGCAGGGGCGCGTTCTTCAGCGCTTCGCCGACCAGGTCGCCATAGCCCGCCTGCATGCCCGCGAGCAGGGCCTGCGTTTCCTGGATGCCGACGAACTGCCCGGCGATGCGGGCCACCGCCGCCGCCACCGCGCCGCTCACCTCCGCGATCCTGTCCGGCCCATCCGCCTCGCCGGTCGCCAAGGGCAGCCCGTCCACCTCGAACCGCCACGCCGCGGCCGGAAGGTCGGCGGGGGCGACCCGGACGGTGGGGATGGCGATGCCGAGCCGGCCGGACATCTCGCCCTGCACAGCGAACAGGGCCGCTTGCAGCGCTGTCCGCTCGCCAGCGCCGGCGCCGGTCAGCAGCGTGAGCTGCGCCGCTTCCGGGGCACCGGCGCCGAAGGCCTGCGCGTCCGCCAGCGCCGCCGCGCCCGCCTTGCGCTGCCGCCCGGACAAGGCCCAGCCCGCCGCGCCAAGCACGACGGCGAGGGTGAGGAACACGGACACCGGAAAGCCCGGCACGAAGGCCAATCCCGCGAGCACAGCGGAGGCGACCTGCAGCACGCGCGGGTCCGCGGTGATCTGCGACACCATGTCGCGCCCCAGGTTGCCGCCGACCGCCGAGGTTACGCGGGTCACGATGACGCCGGCGGTGAGCGAGATCAGCAGGGCCGGGATCTGCGCGATCAGCCCGTCGCCGACGGCGAGCAGCGAGTAGGTCTGCACCGCCTCGGAGAACGGCAGGCCGCGCTGCAGCACGCCGATCGCCATGCCGCCGACGAGGTTGACCACGATGATGACGAGGCTGGCGATGGCGTCGCCCTTGACGAACTTCATCGCCCCGTCCATCGCGCCGTAGAGCTGGCTTTCCTTTTCCAGCGTCCTGCGGCGGGAGCGCGCCTCCTTCTGGTCGATGTCGCCGTTCTTGAGGTCGGTGTCGATTCTGATCTGCTTGCCGGGCAACGCGTCCAGCGTGAACCGCGCCGCCACCTCGGCCACGCGCTCGCTGCCCTTGGTGATCACGACGAACTGCACGATCGTGATGATGAGGTACACCACGAGGCCGACCACGATGTTGCCGGCGATGACGAACTCGCCGAACGTGCGGATGATGTCGCCGGCGTCGCCCTGGACCAGGATCATGCGGCTGGTGGTGATGGACAGCGACAGCCGGAAGGCGGTGGTGACGAGGATCACCGTCGGCAGGGTGGAGAACTCCACGGGGCCGGTGATGTAGATCGCGACCATCATCAGCAGGATCGCCAGCGCGATGTTGGTCGCGATCAGGATGTCGGCGAACACCGTCGGCATCGGCAGGATCATCATGACCGTGGTGAGCACCAGCAGCGCCACCAGCACGAGATCCTGCCGTGCGGCGACGCCCTGCAGCAAGCGGTCCAGCCGCGCCCCGGTCATGGCTAGAACCGCACGGCGAGCGTCTGGCCGCCGCGCCGGATCAGCACGCGGTCGGCCTCGATGCGCTCCACCGTCCACCCGCTGCGCAGCGCGGCGCCAGCAAACAGCTTCTGCCCGGCGCCGTTGATGACGTAGGGATGCTGGCCGGGCCAGACAGCCTGGATCGCGAGCGGCGGCGCGGCGGCGGATGCCGTCACCTGGCTGACCAGCACGGCACGGCCGCCGAACGCGCCGTCGAACCAGTGCTGCTGCTCGTGCCACGCAGCCATTTGCTGCGGCATGATCTCGCCGCGCGCCTCGACCGAGCCGTCAGCCAGGGCGGCGAGCGCGACCGCGCCGAGGTTGGCCGCCGCCAGGCGCTCCTGCAAGGCGTGAAGCGCGTCGGTCGCCACGGTGGGGCGCGCCGCCGCGGCCGTGGCGGACGCAAGGGGCGGGGCCGCCGCCTGGCGCGCCCCGGCGTTGAGGGCCAGGGAGACGAGGACGATGACGGAGAAGGCGGCGGCGGCGGCGAACACAGCCGGCCGGGACGCCCGGCGGCGCGTTGCAGCCGCCGGAGAAAGACCCGTGAGCTGAAAGGCCGTATCGCCGGCCTGGAACGTCATGCCGTCGCGGCAAGGGGCAGACTCCCCCGGGCCGACGGTCGTGCCGCCAAGCAAGACGGGGCCGCCGGTGGCGAGGAGGCGGATCGCGGCATCCGCGCGGCGAAGGGTGAAATGGGACGGCGCCAGCAGGTCGTCGGCGAGCACGATGTCGCTGCCGGGGTCGGCGCCAACCGTGTTCGGTCCTTGACGGAGCGGCACGGACGCCGGGGCGTGTGGCCCGGTGAGGATGAGCAGCGCCGCCTCGTCCTGGCGGCCGTGGGGCAGGCTGGAGGTCACGGTGAGGGTTCCTTCGACAGGAGAGGCAGGCAGAGCCCGGCCGGATGGCATGGCCGGGCTCCTTTGCACGTCAGCCGATGTTCGGACGCTGCTGCGCCGCGGTCTCGATGGCGCCGTCCACGGTCTTGGCCACCGTGATCTTCAGGTTGGTTTCCGTCGCCAACGCGAACGCGGCGTTCATTTGCGCGATTTCCTTATCGACCGACGCGCTTCCGCCCTGCAAGGCGCCGCCATCCGTCGCCGCGGCATTTCCTGCACCTGCACCAAGCCCAGTGGTCCCTGACATTGAAATCTCCTTTGTTTGTGTTGACGCTGACTGCCGGACTTTGCGGGTCCGTCCTCAAGGGGGCCGCGAGGCTGCGGCCGCCCGATCCAGCGGCCCGATCAGGCCGCCTCGCCTCCCATTTGCGCACTCAGGCCAGCTACCTGGCCGCCAGTGCTGGGAGAACTCTGAGCCGGCGCTGCCGGCATATCGTAATCGGCGAACTTCACCTGAGGCCCGACGCCGTTGGCGTTCGCCAGCATCGCGGTGATCTCGGCGCCGCTGATGCCGTTGGCTGGGTTGTAGCTGGCTGCCGCGAGCTGGGCTTGCGGGCTGGCAGTTGGTGCGGCACCCGAGGCTGCAGCGCCCGAGGCTGCAGCGCCAGGCACGCCGCCACCCTGCAACTCGGTGATCAGCTTCTGGATCAGCGGGATGAGATCGCCAGGCGCGCTGCCGGAGCTTGCCGCGGGCGTGGCGGCGCCGAGTTGCTGCTGCAGCAGTGGCAGCAGCTGCTTCAGCAGGGCCGCCTCGGTGCCGCCTGCGGCTCCGGGTACTGCCGTGCTGGAGGGCGCCGCCGCGGCTGGCGCCGCGGCGCCAGCCGCGGTTGCGCCGCCCTGAAGCTGCGTGAGAAGTTGCTGCAGCATGGATATGAGCTGCGGGATCATGCTGGCCACGCCGCCGGCGGCGGGTGATGCCGCAGCCGGCGTGCTGGACGGCGCGGCAGACGCGCTGGCGTTGGACCCCGGGCTGACTGGCGTTCCCTTCGTCCCCATGCCTTCGGTCGGTCCCAAGGCGGACTGCAAGGCGGCAGATGTGGGGGAAGCGCTGGCGTTGGACCCCGGGCTGACCGGCGTTCCCTTTGTCCCCATGCCCTCGGTCGGTCCCAAGGCGGATTGCGCCGCGGCAGGGGTTGAAAGGGCGCCGGAGCCGCCGCCCTGAAGCTGCTGCAGCAACTGCTGCAGCAACGGGACGATTTGCGAAACCAGGCTGGCGGCACCGACGCCGCCAGCGGGGCTGTTGCCAGCCGCAGCCGGCGTGGAGGCGGAACCGGCCGGGGACGCCGACGAGAGCGAGGCGCTATTCTGCTCTCCTCCGCCATGCCCCGGATTGACCAGCGCCGGCCTTGCCGCGTTCGATCCCACGGCGGATTGCGCGGCGGCGAAGAGGCCCGCGTCGGCGGAGCTTGGGGCTGGCGGGAAGGATGGGCCGCTCGTGCCGGCTCCGATGCTTTGGACTGCGCTTGTCATGGTCGCTCCTTTTGAGGGTTTGGGTCGTGCGTTCCGCCGCAGCGCCGTCAGGACGGTGCGTCGGGATCGCTGGTGGAGTCGTTGCAAGCCTGCTGGACGTCGCTCTCGCTGTTCTGGAGCAGCACGCCCATGAACTGGACGATGCCCTTCGCGAAGGCGTCGGCGAGGTCCGCGCTGGCAGGCGCCGTGCCGGGGTCGCTCGGCGCGGCACCTGAAACTGCACCGACGGATTGAATGCCGCTCATGTCAAAACCCTTTCTTCAGTTGCGCGGCAGGCATGGCCGGGCGCGCTCATGGGAACTCGACCTTGCGCTCCGAGCTGCCGCGGAACACGGTCAACGAGACGGCCGGCGCAGCGCCCGCCGGCGAGGGCGCCGCGGCATGCACGGCCAGCGCGTCGGCCGTCTCCTGCACCGCCTTTAGGTAGCGTGGCGGGCCGGACACCAGGGCCATGCCTGTGCCGGGTCCCGCGCGCAGGCTGAAGCGCGGATCGTACAGGTCAGCGCCGCGCAGCCCCGCCTCGAGTGCGCGGACGTCGATCCCTGTCAGCGGAACGAACCGGGTTTCGGCCTCGGCGACGGCGCTGACCGACAGGACCGAGCCGTCGAAGAACCAGTCGAGCCCGTAGGCTTGGGCCACATGCTCGATGAATTGCCGAGGCGGCAGCGCCGGAAGGCGACCGCGCACCCGGCCCTGGACGGCGTCGGACAACGCCACCCGGGCGCCGGTGTTCGCTCCGAACTGCAGCAGCACGGTCCGGAGGTCCTGATCGACGACGACGTACTCATAAGGCGCGCTCGACCAGGCCGGTTCTGCGGCAGCGGCAGGAACAACTGCAATCCCGACAACAAACAGGATGCAGGCATTCGATTGCAAGCAAGAGTACTTGAACGTCATGAACAACGATAAACACGCCTCGGCAATTTTTCAAAGAGGTAAAACGGCCACAAGACTGCGAAGCTACAAATGAAACCGTTTTCCTCAATGTTACAGATGAAACCATTTTTTCGGCGTTCTCATACGCAAATGTATCTCTTCATGATTACGGGCAGGCTTTTTATTTGCTAAAGGCGCTCGCCAAGGAGGCAATGCAGGTCAAACCTGGCCACCCCAGATCTGTGACCCCCTGCTGATAACGGAGACTGCCATGCTTCCTCCCCTTGCCGCCGCGCCTCCCATTGCGTCCGCAGCCGCGCAGCCAGCCCAGGCCGCCGGGAGCGTGCCGGACATCCAGCTTGCCAACCGGCCGCAAACGCCGACAGCGCAGGACGGCGCGGAGTTCGCGCGGGCGGCGGCCCAGAGCACGCCAGTCCAGGGCGCGCCAATGGATATGCCGGCCGCGATGCCGCAGCCGGCTGACGGGATCGGCGGTACCCTGATGCGGCAGGTGGAACAGATGACCCGGCACATGAGCGGCCTGCAGGACGGTATGGCGCCGCGCCCGTCGGCCGCGCCGGGCACGGCCGGGTTTGATCACGCCGACATGGACAAGGCAGTGGCGCAGATCGAGCACGCCTACACGTTCGCCATCGAGACGACCATGGCCAGCCGGGGATCGACCGAGAGCACCAAGATCTTCAACACCTTGCTGAAAGGGCAGTGATGCGCCCGCACCGGACGGCCGCGGCGCTGCTGGCGGTGCTGCTGCTGGCTGGCTGCAAGATCGAGCTGTTCCACGCCTTGCCGGAGGGCGAGGCCAACGAGATGCTTTCCATCCTGCTGCGCAACGGGCTGGGCGCCAGCAAGTCGGTCGCGAAGGACGGCAGCGGCGTCATCCTGATCGAACAGGCGGAGTTCGCGCCGGCTGTGGAGCTGCTGCGCGCCCGCGGATTCCCCAAGCATCGGTTCGAAATCATGGGCGAAATCTTCCAGCCGAGCGGCTTGATCGCGTCGCCGACGCAGGAGCGCGCGCGCCTGCTGTGGGCGTTGAGCCAGGAGCTGTCCGGCACCGTGTCCCAGATCGACGGCGTGCTGACCGCCCGGGTGCAGGTGGTGCTGCCGGACAACGACCTGCTCAACCGCGACCCCACGCCGTCCTCCGCGTCCGTGTTCATCCGCTACGACGACGCCAGCGACGTCACCAAGCTGGTGCCGCAGATCAAGATGCTGGTGGCCGACAGCGTGCAGGGGCTGGCTTACGACAAGGTGTCCGTCATCATGATCGCGGTCCCGCACGCCGCGGCGCCGCTGCCCATTCCGCAGCCGGCGCCTGCCTGGCTCGGCGCCCTTCCTGGCGCTGCCGCCGGCGGGGTTGCGCTGCTGGCGCTCGGCGGGATCGGCCTCGCGTTCCGCCGCCGCATCGCTGCCGGCCTGGCGAGCGTCAGGCCCCCAAGGGCCGGCCGGCCCTTGCCGGGTCCAGCGGAGTGACTCGATGACGCCGCAGCCGGCGCGGGTCGCGGCCTTGCTCGGACACGGCGTGTCCGAGGCGCTGGCCGCGCGCCTGCTGGCGTCCCCTCGACTCGCTGCCCGAGTGCGAAGCGTGCTGGACGCGCGGCTCGGGGCGTTGCCCGCGCTCGATCCGGCGCAGGCGCGCGCGCTGGCGATGGGTGCTGCAGCCCTCGCTGACCTCCGGCTCCAGGCTGGCGCGGTGTTCCACGGCAACGCCATCGCGGCGGTAGTGGACGGCCTGACGGTGCGCGCGCTCAACGCCGCTATCGGGGAAGGGACGCGGATGCTGGCGCTGCAGGCCGCCACCTGGCCCGGCCCGCTGTCCTGGCGGCCCCCGACGCCATCGCGGCAGCCCTTCCGGGCGCCGGCGCGGCGTGCCTGGCCGATTGGTGCGCCAGCCAGCCCGGGCCGGTATCCGCCCGCGTCGCCTTGCGCTCGCCGCCGGGCACGTGGCCGCCCGGCCAGGCGGGCGGGGCCGCCATCATCGCCTGGCTGCTGGAGCGAGCATGACCGGATTGCCTGTTTCTCCGTTCGTTATCCGGGCCGACGTCATGCAGGCGCATGCGGACGCGGCCGCCATCCGCGCGGACGCCGCGGCGCAGGCAGCGGCATCCGCCGAACAAACGGCGCTGCTGCGGCGGGAAGCGGTCGCGGCCGGCCATTCCGAAGGGCTGGAGGCGGGCATGGCGCAGGCGGCCCGGCTCGCGTCGGAGGCCGCGGCAGCGGCCGAGGCGTTCCTCAATGAGCGTGCGGCGGAGCTGCAGGATTTGGGGTTCGCCATCGCCCACCGGCTGCTCGCAAGCCTGCCGCGTGACGAAATCCTGACGCGCCTGGCCGCCGAGGCGGTTGCGGAGCACCGCACGGACGTCCAGCTCACGCTGCGCGTCTGCGACGCCGACGTGGCCCCTCTGCGCGCCGCGTTGGCGGAGGCCGATCCGCACGGGCGCGTCGCCGTGATGGGCGAGCCGTCGGCGGCGCCGGGCAGTTGCACCCTGGTGCACGGCCGCGGCCGAACCCGGCTTGGCCTGCTGGACCAATTCCGGGCGCTGATGGGAGCGGCGGCGTGAGCGCGGTCCGGCTGGATGCTCGGCTGGCGGAGGTGGCCGACCTGGTGCGCGCCGCGGCGCCGCGGCCGGCCCGCGGGCGGATCGTGCGGGCGGTGGGAACGGTGCTGCGCGCGGTGCTGCCGGACGCGCGGCTGGGCGAACTCTGCCATCTCGTCGATCCCGCCCGCGCGCCGCTGCTGGCCGAGATCGTCGGGTTGGACGGTGACGAGGCCATCCTGGCGCCGATTGGCGACACCGCCGGGCTGTCCGCGGGCGCCGAGGTGGTGCCGCTCGGCGACGTGCTGCGCGTGCCCGTGGGCGCCGCCCTGCTCGGGCGCGTGGTGGATGGGTTGGGCCAGCCGCTCGACACGGCGGCGCATGGCCCGCTGCCTCCGTGCGGGCGGCGGCCCTGCAATGTCCCGCCGCCGGCCGCGCTGGAACGGCAGTTGGTGGACACCGTGCTGCCGATGGGCGTGCGGGCGATCGACGCCCTGCTCACCTGCGGCGAAGGTCAGCGGGTCGGCATCTACGGCGAGCCCGGCGGCGGCAAGTCCACCCTGCTCGCCTCCCTGGTCCGCGGCGCCCGGGCCGACGTGGTCGTCGTGGCGCTGGTGGGCGAGCGCGGGCGGGAGGTGCGGGACTTCATCGAGCGCCAGTTGGATGCGGCGGCGCGGGCGCGCACCGTGCTGGTGGTCGCCACCTCCGACCGGCCGGCGGTGGAGCGGCTGAAGGCAGCCTACACCGCCACCACGATCGCCGAGGCGTTTCGGGACGAGGGGCGCCGGGTGCTGCTGGTGATGGACAGCGTCACCCGCTTCGCCCGGACGCTGCGCGAGATCGGGCTGGCCGCGGGCGAGCCGCCGACCCGTCGCGGCTTCCCGCCCTCCGTCATGGCCGAGCTGCCCCGCCTCATGGAGCGCGCCGGGCCGGCGGCGGCCGGCTCCATCACGGCATTCTACACCGTGCTGGTGGAGGGGGACGGCAGCGGCGACCCCATCGCGGAGGAGACGCGCGGCATTCTGGACGGGCACATCGTGTTGTCGCCCAAGATCGCCGCCGGCGGCCAGTACCCGGCGATCGACGTGCTGGCGAGCCGCAGCCGCGTGATGGACGCCATTGCCGGCGTCGCGCATCGCGAGGGGGCGGCGCAGATGCGGGACATGCTGCACCGGTACGGCGAAATCGAGTTCCTCGTGCAGGTCGGCGAGTATGTGCGTGGCGCCGATCCGCGCAACGACCAGGCGTTGGCGGCCCACGATGCGATCCGCGATTTTCTGCGGCAAGGCGCCGCCGAGCCGGCCGATTTTCAGGAGACTCTCGCATGGCTGGCGCGGCTGAAGGGTTGATCGCGTCCCGCGCCGCGTTGCTGCTGCGCTGCCAGGCGGCGCGGGAGGACCGGCAGCGGATCGCCGCGGCGCGCGCGACGCGGCTGCGCGCGGCAGCGTCGGACGCGGCGGCGGATGCGCGCGGACGGCTGGCCGCGTTCGAGGCCGGACGGCAGGACGCGATGCGGCGCGCCTACGATGCGCTGGCCGGGCGCCAGGTGGACGCGGCCACCCTGCAAGATTTGCTGGCCCAAGAGGAACGGCTGCGCGGCGAGGCCGCAGCCCTGGCCGACGCCGCCGCCGTCGCCGCCGCGCGCGACCGCGAAACGGCGGATGCGGAGGCCGCGGCGATGGCGGCGCTGGCGGCGGCCGCCCGGCGGACCCAGCGGCGCGAACGGCTGGCCGAGATGACGGCGCGGCAGTACGGCGCCGTGCTCGCCCTGGCCGAGGAAGCCGAGCGAGAGGACGCGACGACCGACACTTGGCGGCCCGCCGCATGACGGGCCATCAGCCGCTCCCTATGCCCGCTCTGACCCGGCGCGAGGCGACGGACGCCAGGCTGCGCCACGCACACCGGGCTGCGCTCGGCCTCGGCCCGTCGCTGCAGTTTCGGCTGTGCGAGCCGGATGGCGGCGCGTGCGGGCCGGAGCCGGTGCGGATCGCGCTGCGCTGGGGCGAGCACGACATCGCCCTGCGTTGCCCGGCCGAGCTGGTGCGCGACGCGCTCCTGGCGCTCGACCCGGAACTGGCGCCCCTCGCGGCGCTGCCGCCCGACCTTGCCGGCCTGCTGCTGGAAGCGGCTGGCGCCGACATCATCCAGCAGTGGGAGCGTGCGTCCGGCCAGTCCGTGGCGGTGCGGGAGGTCATGCATGATGACGCCCCGACCCCCGATGGGCTGGCAATGGCGCTGCACGGCGGCGCCATGCGCTGCCGCATGCATCTGGAGTGCACGCCATCGCAGGCCGCCGCGATCCTGGCGTCCTGGCCGGTGGCGCCCCGCCCCATGGACCGGCTCGTGCTGCCGGCGGTGATCCGCCTCGGCGCTACGACGCTCCTGGGGGGCGTGGTCGCCTCGCTGCGCCCCGGCGATGCCGTGCTGCTGCAACGGCACGCCGCGCCCGGGATGCTCGTGGTGGCGGGCTGGGTCGCGGCCCTGCGGCGCACGGACGATGGCTGGACGCTGGCGGAGGCGCCGCGCCCTGGGCCGGACGATGAAGGAGGCTGGACCATGGCAGACCAACAGGCGAATGTGCTGGCGGCGGCGAACCCGGACGACATTCCCGTCACGCTCACGTTCGAGGTTGGGCACCTGGATATGGCGCTCGGCGAGCTGCGCCGCCTCGGGCCGGGTTCGGTGATCGAATTGGGCCGCAGCCGGCACGAACTGGTGGAGATCGCCGCCCACGGCCGCACGGTCGGCCAGGGCGAACTGGTGGAGATCGAGGGCGCGGTCGGCGTGCGGATCGTACGGCTGTTCGACTGTGGTTAGCAGCCAGCCCAACCTGCTGGCGATCCTCGTCGTCATCACGGCGCTCGGCACGCTGACCTTCGTGGCCGTGACCATGACCAGCTTCATCAAGATCTCGGTGGTGCTGTTCCTGCTGCGCAACGCGCTGGGGGTGCAGCAGACCCCGCCCAACCTGGTGCTGTACGGCATCGCCCTGCTGCTGTCGGGGTACGTGATGGCGCCCGTGGCCAACAAGATCTACGAGGAAGCCTCGCTGCCCGGGCAGCAGTACCAATCGATCTCCGATTTCGCCGAGGTGGCGCAGCGCGCCGAGGTGCCGGCCAAGGCGTTCATGCTGCGCTTCACCAGCCCGGGCGAGCGCGCGTTCTTCAGCACCGCGACCGCGCGGGTCTGGGGACCGGATTCGGGGCTGTCGGTCACGCCGGACGACATGATCGTCGTCGTGCCGTCCTTCGTGCTGTCGGAGCTGCGTCGGGCGTTCGAAGCCGGGTTCCTGCTCTACTTGCCGTTCATCGCGGTGGACCTGGTGACGACGGCGGTGCTGATGGCGATGGGCATGTCCGCCGTGTCGCCCACGACCATCTCGGTGCCGTTCAAGCTGTTCCTGTTCGTGGCGATCGAGGGATGGACGCGGCTGATGCACGGCCTGGTGCTGGGCTATGCAGGGTAGGCCGGGCCGGTGACGCAGGACGCGCTGATCAACCAGCTGCACGGCATGCTCGGCATCGTGCTGCTGATGTCGCTGCCGCCGCTGCTGGGCGCCATGGCGGTGGGCCTGGTGATCGGCATCCTGCAGGCGGTGACGCAAGTGCAGGACCAGTCGCTGCCGATCGCGTTCAAGCTGCTGGCGGTGATCCTGATCCTGGTGCTGGCCGGGCCGCTGCTGGTGGCGCCGCTGGTGCGCCAGTCCGGCCAGCTGTTCGACAGCTTCCCCGCCATGACGCGATGACGCAACTGCCGTTCGAGCTCGTCTGGCACTGGCTGCTCGCCTATGGCGTGGCGCTCGGGCGCCCGCTGGCGCTGGTCGCGCTCAACCCGGTGTTCACGCGGGCGCAGATCGGAGGCTTGCTGCGCGGCGCCATCGCCACCGCGCTCGCCGTTCCCATGGTGCCGCGCCTCGCCGCGACCATCACGCCGGACCTGCAAGCCATTCCCCTGCTGCTGCTGACCGTCAAGGAGGCCGCGATCGGCGCGGCCATCGGCCTGCTGCTGGGCGCGCCGTTCTGGGCCCTGGACGTGGCGGGCGACGTGCTGGACGCGCAGCGCGGCGCGACCCAGGGACGGCTGAACGACCCGGCCGGCTTCGAGGACGTGTCGATCACCGGCACCTTGCTGATGATGACCGGCATCGCGCTGTTCGTGCTGACCGGCGGCCTCGAAACCTTGGCCAGCCTGCTTTATGGCAGCTGGGACATCTGGCCGCCCCTGGCCGCCTTGCCAGCCATGGCGCCGCAGACGCCCACGCTGCTGCTCGGCGTCCTCGACCGCATCACGCGGCAGGGCTTGCTGCTCGCCGTGCCGCCGGTGCTGGCCATGCTGCTTGCGGACGCATCGCTGCTGATCGTTGCCAGGCTGGCCCCCAACCTGCGCATCGACGACCTCGCGTTGTCGGTCCGCAACGCCGTGTTCGTCGCTTTCATGCCGCTCTACGCCGTGTTCCTCGTGATCTACATCCGGCAGGACCAGGCCGTGCTGCCGCGGATGCTCGACCTGGTGCGCGCGGCCCTTCCGCCCTTGGGGGCGCCATGAGCGGGCAGGGCGGCGGCAGCGAGGAGAAGACGCTCCCGGCCTCTCCGAAGAAGTTGCGGGAAGCGCGCAAGAAAGGGCAGATCGCCCACAGCAAGGAGATGGTCACGGCGGTCGTGACCGTGACCGCCATCGCCTATCTCCTCGCGCGCGGGGACGCGATGTTCAACGGCCTGCGGGACGGGGCGCTGGCCGCCGGCGACGCGGCGGCCGAGCCGTTCGCGGACGGCGCCACGCGGCTGGTGAGCCAGCTTGGGCATCAGATCCTGTGGGTCCTCGAGCCGTTCGTCGGCATGTTGGTGGCGGCGGCCGTGCTCGCCAACGTGGCGGTGAACGGCGGCACGCTGGCGGCGATCGACCCGGTGCTGCCGAAGATGGACCGGCTCGATCCCATCGCCGGGTTCGGGCGCATGTTCTCGATGCGCAACCTGACCGAGCTGGTCAAGTCGGTGCTGAAGGTGGCGCTGGTCGGGGCCGTGGCGTGCGCGATCGTTGCGTTGTCGCTGCAGGCGATGGTGGAGCAGCCGTCCTGCGGCCTTGGCTGCGCCGGCCCGCTGCTGCGGGGGCTGCTGCGCCCGCTCCTGGTGGTGGCCTGCGGCTTTTTCCTGGTGCTCGGCGGGTTCGACATCGGGCTGCAGCGCTGGCTGTTCGCGCGCGACATGCGGATGACCAAGACCGAGCAGAAGCGCGAGGCCAAGGAAATGGAGGGCGACCCGCAAATCAAGCGCCAGCACCGCCAGGAGCAGCGCGCCGCCCTGCATGCCGCGGTGCGGACGGGGCTGCGGAACGCGACGTTCGTCGTGCGCTCGGCGGAGCTGGCGCTCGCGTTCCGCTTCGCCAAGCCGGACGCGATGGTGCCGGTGCTGGTGGCGCGGGGCACGGCGGACGGCACTTCCCTGCTGCTGGACGAGGCCCGCGGCGCGCGCATTCCGGTGGTGTTCGACGGCGCCGCCGCCCGGGTGCTGTCGCGCATGAAGGTGGGTCAGATGGTGGACAAGGAGCATTTCCAGCTGGTGATCGCCTGCATGCGGCAGGCTGGCGTGATGTGACGGGCGCGCTGTGCCGGATCGCCTGCCTCGCAGCCTTGCTACTGCCCGCCGGCCCGCTCCATGCCGGCGAGTGCGACGCGGCCGCCGTGCGGGCGGAGCGCGCATGGAGCTTGCCCCCGGGCCTGCTGCAGGCGATCGGCAAGGTCGAAAGCGGCTCCAGGCCTTGGAGCGTGAACGAAGCGGGCGCAGGCCGGACCTTTGCCACTCCGGACGCAGCGGCGGCGTGGGCGGCGCGACGCCTGGCGGCGGGGGTGCGGTCCATCGACGTCGGCTGCTTCCAGGTGAACCTCCTCCACCACCCGGACGCCTTCGCCACGCTGCAGGACGCCTTCGATCCCGACAGCAACGCGCGCGCCGCAGCGGCTTTCCTTGTCGGCTTGAACGCCCGCCTTCGCAGTTGGACCGGTGCGGCGGCGGCTTACCATTCCGCCACGCCCGGCTTGGGATCAGCCTATCTCGGCCGGGTTCTCGCGCATTGGGACGCCCTGGGCGACGCAGCCGCGCCGAGGGCGCCCGATGTCGCCACGGCGGGCGGCCTGACGTTCATCGGCGCCTACGTTCCACTTGGAACGCTGCCGCGCATCCTGCGCAGCTCGGCGGTCGCATCCGTTCAAGCCAGCCCTGGCAAGCTGGTCCGGTTGCCGGGCCGATGAGGCTGACGAACCCGCCGCCAAGGCGCCCCGCGCCCACCGCTGGCCACCTGCACGCTTTCACCGCAACGAGGGACGGAAACTCGATGGATCGTTCAACAAGCGTTGCCCGAAACGGGCATGGCCTGAGAAGAAGGGCGACCACGCTGCTGGACTGGACGAAGGCGGTGCTCGCAGGGTTCGCCGCCCTTGTGCTGGCGGGCGTCGTCGGCGTCGCGACGCCCGGGCTCGCGGCATCCCCGGCCACGATCACGGCCAAGCAGACCCTTGCGATCGAGGTTTCGGGCGGCACGCTGGTCCGTTTGCCGGCCGATGCCGCGTCCGTGTTCGTGGCCGACCCCGCCATCGCCGACATCCAAACCCCGACGGCGTCCCAGGTGTTCGTGTTCGGCAAGAAGCCGGGCCGCACCACGCTGTTCGCCCTGTCTGGGAACGGCACCCCGTTGACAGCCACCGCCCTGGACGTGCGCTTCCCGCAAGCCACGCTGCAATCGCAGTTCCAGGCCGAGGCGGGCGACGCTCCGGTCAACCTTGCCTATAGCGCCAACGGCGCCGTGCTGCAGGGCACGGTGCCGAACGCCGCCGCCGCCCAGCACCTGCAAGAGTTGGCCGCGCTGACGGTCGGACCCGGCGTGCCGCTCCGCAACCAGCTTAAGGTGTCGGGCGCGACCCAGGTGAACCTCCGCGTCCGCGTGGCCGAGGTGAGCCGGTCGGTGTCCCGCCAACTGGGGTTCGATTGGTCAACCATCTTCTCGGCTGGCAGCTTCGCGTTCGGGCTGCAAACGGGGCGGTTTGCGACGCAGGGCGCCACCCTGGTCGGCAACGGGGTTGACGCGGTGTTCGGCAGCGTCGCCTCGCGCCGGTTCAACGGCTCGGCGGTCTTGGACGCTTTGGCCGCCGAGGGCCTGGTCAGCCTGCTCGCCGAGCCGAACCTCACGGCGACCTCGGGCGTGACCGCGACGTTCCTGGCCGGCGGCGAGTTTCCCGTGCCCATTCCGCAGGCGCTCGGCGTGACATCCATCGAGTACAAGCAGTATGGCGTCAGCGTCGCCTTCACCCCCACCGTGCTGTCCAGCGGCCGCATCGGCCTGAAGGTTCGGCCGGAGGTGAGCGCCCTCGACACGGCGAACGCAATCGCGCTCAACAACGTGCAGGTGCCGGCCCTGACGACCCGGCGCGCCGAGACAGACGTGGAGCTTGCCAGCGGCCAAAGCTTCGCCATCGCCGGGCTGATCCAGAACAACACGACCAATAACATGCAGAAGCTGCCTTGGCTGGGCGACATCCCCGTCCTCGGGGCGCTGTTCCGCTCTACCCAGTTCCAACGGAACCAAACGGAGCTGGTGATCGTGGTCACGCCCTACGTGGTGCAGCCGGTGAACGACGCGCCGGCGGACGCCAATGGCAGCGTGGCCGTCCCGTCCGACCTTGACGCGCTTCTATACGGCCGGGTCTCGGCGCCTGGACGCCGCGGCCCGCCTCCTGTCGTGGCGCCCCGGTTGCGCGGCAGCGCCGGGTTCCTGTTCGAATGAGCCCGCTTCGGCTGCTCGCCTTCGGGCTGGCGTTGGGCAGCGCCAGCTGCATGGACGAGGCCGCCGAGCTTGGCCGCCCGGTGCCCGTCGTGTTGTCCGTCGCGTGGCGGGACTTGCTGGTCGCCCTGCAGGACGACCAGCACTTGCGGCCAGCCGCGCGTGCGCGGCTGCACGATGCCGTGACGGAGCTGGGCGGGGCGCAGCCGCTTGCGGTCCGCGCGCGCATCCGGGCCGCGACGGCCGGAGATGCCGATGCGGCGCGGCGCGCGCTGCTCGGATTGGGCGTTGACCCCGCGCGCATCGTGATCCAGCACGCGCCGGAAGCGATGCGGCTCCTGCCGGCCGTCCTGCTGACGCGCGCCTTCGCGAGCACGGCCGATTGCAGCGCCGCGATCGGTCCCGCCTATCGCGGCGACGTCGCGCCGAGTCTGGACAGCCTGGGCCGTTGCATTCAGCAGAACAATCTCGCCGCCATGCTGGCCGACCCCGCCGACCTAGTCGACCCGGTTGCGCCATCCCTTGCCGATGCGGCGTTCCAGGTGGATGGCCTGAACGCTCGCCTGATCCAACGCGAGACGGCCCTGCCGGCCGCGGGTCAGTTTGGTCCGTCGACGCCGGGCGGGTCGGCCGGCGGCGGCGCGCCGAGCGGCCCAGGGCCTGGCAGCATCATGCCGGGCTCGCCCGTCGCCGCCCCTGCCCCTCCGGGCGTGCCCTGACCTTTCAGGGCGACGTGGGCGGCGAGGTTGGCCGCCACGTGGCGGTCCGGCAAGGCACGCCGGGCCGTCGCAGCCGCATTGGCCGCATCGCCTTGCAGACCGTAGGCAAGGGCCAGGTTGCCGTCCACCGTCGCCCGGTCCGCAGTATCGGTCGTCGATTGCAATGCGCGCAGCAGGGCCACGGCCTCCTCCGCGTGCCCGGTGATGGCCAGCGAGAGGGCAAGGTTGTTCTTTGCCGGGATGCTGTCCGGCGTCAGCGAAAGCGCGGCGCGGTAGCTGTCCTGCGCCGCCCCGTGCTGTCCCGTGGCATCAAGAGCCACGCCTTGGCCGATCAGCAGCGACGCGGAGCGCGGGTCGGCGTGCAACCCGTCCGCAAAGGCAGCGAGCGCGTCCTGGGGGCGATGCGCCACCACCAGCAGCCGGCCCAGCGTGGCGGCGATCAGGGTATCGTCCGGTCGGCGGAGGTGCACGCCGCGGAGGCGGTCGATCGCCTCGTCGGTGCGGTCCAGTTCCACCAGCGACCGGGCGACGCCGATGGCGGCCGTATCCGAATCCGGCTGCAAATCCGCTGCCCGCCGATAGAACGCGGCAGCGCTCGCCGGGTCGCCGGCGCGCTCGGCGGCGGTCGCAATCCGCAGGATGGCGGCGGGGTCGCTGGCAACCTGAAGCTGCCGCTTGGCGTCCGCCGCTCCGGGATCGCTGGCACAGGCCGCCAGCGTTACAAGCATAACCGCAAGGTGCGGGACTGATCGCTTCATGTCGTCTGGGCCGGACGCGATATGACGACGCTGCACAGGTGCGGCTCTGGGGCTTGATCGAGGCGGCCGAGTTGCTGGAGCCGCAAATGGATTTCCCTCCGCTCGTGGCTGGCCGCGTCCGCATGCGCCAACGCCTGCCGCAGCCGCGCAGCCGCCGAGGCCGGTGTTTCAAAGGACAGTTTGCATATCGCTTAAACCCTTACCCCAATGCTGTTCACTTTGCGATCCGGATGGCGGCGCTGAAGTCGATGCGCGTGGTCGGCTGCGGCGTGCGCGGGCGCAATGGATAGCCGCTCATCTTGCGCTTGACCCCGCGTGGCACCTGCCTGCCT
>JAABUV010003553.1_pt1 | contig 19754 bp, 17 predicted proteins | sample 5559971 | NCBI WGS metagenome assembly JAABUV01 (sample SAMN10711881, study PRJNA513362) | rock metagenome | isolation source: Antarctica rocks | place: Antarctica: Victoria Land, Knobhead nord | collected 2015-12-19
ATGGCGGCCGGCGCGGCGCCGCCGGCGGCGAACAGCACGCCGCTCGCGTCGCTCCACTCGAAGGCCGCGGGCGCCGCGGCCGCCGACGCGCTCCAGTCCTGCACGGCGGGCACCGCCTGCGCGCCGCAGCTGCTGTCAGCGCCTGCCAGGTGCGCCAACACTCAGCTTTCTTCCAAGTGCCTTTTGATTGGCTCAAGATTCAAAGGACAGCACGGGAGCTGCCTGTCATTGCACATAATCCAAATATGCATGCCAGCGACTGCGGACCATGGCTGTGTCATATTGGAGTGCCTCCCTAACACAGTCCACAGACCATCCAAGCCAGCCCAGACCCAGGACCCATCGTTGGTGCATCAGGCGACGGGCAGTGCCAACAGCACGCCGTGCGCGTCCGGCCGGGCCGCGGCAGGGTTCGGCAGGCACGGGGGTGGGGGGTTGGGGGGCGGGGGGTTGCCGGCCACGCCGCGGCCAGGCGCTGCGTGTTGCGGAAAGTGTAGTCGCGCCAGACACACACGGCCCCGCACGCCGACGCCGCCATGAGCAGGCCCGCCTGCGGCCCGGCGCCCCGGGCGCGCGGTCAGCCGCGGGCGGGGCAGCGCCGGCGGAGCGCGAGGTTGCTCCGCACGGTGTGGGGGGTTTTGTAACGGGGCATGTTGGTTGCAAGCGTCCAAATTCCAAGAGCAGGGACAGCGGCATCAATGCACAGCCCCGCAGCTTGGATCTAGCGCCTAGCTTGCACGGCGCATGTATCGCACGCGGCTGCTGACAGCCCAGGCTGCGGCGAGTGTTTGCTGCTGGCCATTAAGCTGCGCAACATGGGGACAAACCCCCGGCAGTCTTGGTTGCGCCAGGCTCGTGCCAGTCGAGCGCCATGCACTCCACACGCCGGGCGTGGCGACCTGACGCGCGCGGTAAGCGCCGGCGCACCTGGACCTGGTTCAGCTGCCAGAGGGCGACGACGCGCGTCGGCCGCCCGGCCGCCAGGTGGAAGGCGTTGGTGGGCGCCGCATGGCGGTAGTTGTGCACACGCGCCGCGCCGCGCGCGTCCACCGTCACCTGCGCCGCGGCTCAGGATGGGGTAGGTCCAAGTAGGGAGGGTAGGGTGGGGTGAGCTAGGGCATCCACCACCACCAGCGCCGCTCTCAGGGTGTGATAGCTCGCCATGACGTGATGGCAGACGCGATGGCAGGCACGCTGTGGGGATGGAAGCCCGTGGGACTGCTGCGGTCTCCCAAGGGCGCAGAACGCCAGCGCCGTGACAGAGGGGAGGCAGCAACGGGCGGGCGGCGCGCGTCCGGCGCGGCCGCGCGCGCGCACGGCATGCGGCCGCGCAGGCGGCGCGCACCAGCAGCGGGCGGAACGGGTGCAGCGCCAGGCACGCCGCGCCGGGCGCCTCCACCTCCGCCAGCCGCGCCGCGTCCTTCAGGCGCCCGGGCGCGCCCGCCAGCCTGCGCGCGTTTTGGACTCGAATGCAGAAAAATGTGTGTCGTCCCAGCCCCGTCAGAACAGCGTGCTGCTGCAAGCGCGCGGGATGGAGGAAGGAGCAGGGCCTGATGATCCGCACGGGGGAACACGGCATCACATGGCGCGCGCACGCATCATGGGGCGCGTTTTGCGCGACAGCGTGACTATTCTACGCCCTGTGCCATTGTCTGCGAGCACTTATCCCGTGGCCTCCTCGCGCCCTTGCCAGCAGCGAGCTATCAGCAGAGCTTTGCGCGTCCAACGCGCAGGCAAAGTGGGCTGACGTGCTGCGTGGCTGGCGCGCGGGCAGCGGGGCCGGCTACGCTGCCAGCGCGCTTGCCCAGGGCGGCCGGTGGCGACCCCCGGGCGCTCGCACCGCGCGGCTTGTATGGCGTCGTCCCGCTCGCGCAGGCGGCCGGCCGTGCGGATGGGGTCGTGCAGCGTTGCGGCGCCGCCGCTGTCCGCGCCCTGCAGCACAGGCTGCCCCTGTCTGAGCAAGGGCAGGGTCGGGCCAGCCACTGACAGCCAGGCCTGCGCTCGCATGCTGGGGCAGCTCTGCTGCGGCGCACGCGGGCAGGCGCGCGCGCCGGCGGCCGCCGCGGGCGCCATGTGATCAAGCAGGGATCCTGGCTGCCGGGCGGACGGCAGCGAGGCAGAACAGGGTAGGGTAGGGCATGTAGTATACGATAGGGTATGGGGTCGCGCGCCTCCAGCAGCGGCTGCGAGAAGTGCTCGCAGCTGACCCGGTACACTACCGACGCCGGCAGGTGCGGCCGGCCTGAAGGCCTCTGCACCGCAGCCCCCCTGGTGAGCACAGCGCGGACGCGTTGCAGCCGCAGTGAACACTCCCCGGGCGACGCCGCCAGTCACATTGCAGCCGTGACGATACAGGCTGCACTTGTAACGGGGTAACGCGCGTTGTGCTCCCTGCCGGCCCCGCACATCGCCCACAAGGCCCCGCGGGCAAGCGGAGCACACCCGCGCGTCCGCGGCGGCCGACGTGGAGGCCGCGCCATCGGCGGCCTCGCCGGACCCCGCGCTCTGCGCGCTCTGCGCGCTCTGCGCCGAGCTGACCCGCGGGACGCCCTGCGGCGGCTCGTCCACCTGCGCGCAGGCGCGCTTGTGGCGCCTGTGCACCGCTGGGATATGGGAGTGCGTCGGGCCGCAGGCCTGCCGCCGCCGTGTCGGAACACACACACACGACAGCAGGCAGACGTGCCGTTCGGCAGCGCGCGCGGTTCCTCTCGGAGCGGAATGTATGCAGGGGCGCTGGCAAGGCGTGGCCCTGGCGCGTGTGAGCAGGTTGGGCGGAGGGGGCACCCGGCGCAGCAGGTATGGCATGGGCAGGCTCGTGAGCTGCGGCGGCAGCGCCGGCGGCGGCGAGGACGGCGAGGACGCGACCGAGGACCCCGCGCCGGCCCGGCCCTGGCGCCAGCCGCGCCACTTGCCGCTGCTGGACGGCGTCGGCGACGCCTCCGCGCTGCCGCCGGGGCCGCCGTGCAGGCCGGCGTGGCGGCCGGCCGCCAGCGCGCCCGTGCCCGACGCGGCCGCCGCCGCGAGTGCCGCAGGCCCTGCGAGCGCGCGGCAGCTCTCAGGACTGCATGGTGGACGGCTGCAAAGAGAGTGGTCCCAGGGCCCAGATAGCAACAGGGCTGAGACGCGCCGGTGCACGGCCCAGGCCTGCCTGGGGCAGCGCACTGCGAGGCAGCGACCACAAAAAGGCACATGGTTCTAACCAGCGTGTCAGACAGACTGTGCGGATCGTGTTTGTAGCTCCATCTCCCACAAACCCTGTCCCGCCTTAGCCCGGTTGTCACGACAGGCAGTGCAGCTGACTGCGGCACTCGCGAGGAGGCACACGCAGGCGCATCACGCGCAGTAGCACGCCTGCGGCCGGCGTCGCTGGCGTGAGCGTGCAGCCTGCCACGCGCAGCGCGGCGCGGCCTAAGCAGGCGACGCGCGGCGCGGGGTCGGTGGCGAGCACGATGCAGGCCGTCAGCGCGGCCGTGTACAGCTCCGCCTCCGCTTCGGCGGCCTCGTGCTCAGGGTGAGGTCCAGGGTCGGAGCCCTCGTCGGGGCTCGCGTCCGCGCTCGCCGACATGTTTGGCCGGCCGGGGCGCGACAGGCGCCCGGCCTCGGGCTCCAGGGTCAGCGCCCCGCGCGCCGGCGTCGCCGGCGATGCGCCTGACATCGGCCGCGGCTGCATGTTTGCCGCCGCGTCCGCGCTCCCCCCAGAAGGCGGCACGTCTGCATGCGGGCATGGGGCGGCATCAGCTGTGCACCGTCCTGCGCTCCTCGACACTGCGCCCCAACCCCCGAGCCGCAACACTCCCTCCAGCACAGGCCGCACCCAAGCCGGCTTGGGCAGGGTGTCATCGGCTGTCCGCACCTCCTGACCACCAAGTGGAAGCAGGCTCCGGCTCTTCCAGACACTTGAGGACATGCGCCGGACAAGGGCGGCTGGCGGCGCAGCCACACCGCGGGCCGGCCATGGGCTGGGGCACGACGCTCGCAACTTTGCGATGCTGGCCACAGCCCTGCTGTGCTGGCCAGGCTCCCACCATGCACCACGCACAAATCCCAAAATGCGCACCTGACGCGGCGGGCAGCGGCGCGGCGCTGGCGGGCGCCGCGCGCGCCAGGCCGGCCGCCGTCTGCGTCGGCGCCGAGTGCGCCAGCCCCGCCGACGCGCCCGGCGCGAGCGCGGCGCCGCGCACCACGCGCGCGGCGCGCCGCTGCACGGCCAGCACGGCCTCGGCCACCGCCGGCGCGTGCGCGGCCGCCAGGCGCGCGAGCGCCACCGCGGCCTCCGCGCGCACCAGCACGCTGCCGTCGGCGACCGCCTGCCGGGCGCGGCGCGGCGCGGCGTCGGTGCGCCTGAGCGCGCAGTCGGGCGCGGCATGCGCGGCGAGGCGCCTCGCTGCGCCGCCAGCACGGTCCCGGCAGCGTGGGACGCATGTGACACTGAAAAGCGCGGGTGGCCGCCTGCGACCCCCACATACACCCGCACAGCGCAGCCTGCCAGGATCCTTCCGGCGCAGGACGCGCTGCCTGTTGGGCGCCTTCACGCCCGACATTAGATGTACCAGGGTATGCCAGGCCCGCAGGCGTCCTCGCTGTGCGCGCGCATGCCGCACCGGCAACAGCTGGCGCGCGAGCTCGCGCTCCAGCGCCCAGCGCGCGCCTGCGTCGGCCCCATCCGGGCCGCCGCCCGGGCCGTCGTCCACCTGGCAGCAAACACAACTCTCACAAAACGGCCAAGCCTGCCGAAGCCCCAGCGCAGATAGAGGCGAGGCACTGCGAGTGCAAGCGCCCGGAAAGGCACACAGCGCATCCAAGGCTCGCCTGCACATGTCCTAGGCACAGAGCGTGACTGGGCATGGGAGGCAGCCAGCATGCAAGACGGGGAAGCCAGTGCAGGGCCCAAGGCCATGTGCAGCGCAATTAGGGTGACAGGAGCGCAGCGGCGCGCCTGGATGAAGCTGGCGAGCGCAAACACGGCCGCCGCGCGGACCTCCGAGTGCGCCGACGTCAGCAGCGCGCACAGCCACCCGGCCGCCCCGCCCTCCACAGCAGCGGTCGTCATCTGCAACCCCCGCACACTCTGCTCGCATCGGCATGGCACCCTGGCATGGCTGCGACCCACCACAAGCGCATTCACTGGCAACTGCAAACGACAGGAAGCGCATATCAACATCCGCAACAGCATCAGTAGTGAGCTGCTGACAGGCCTTCTTGCCTGCCGGACAGCAGAATGCAGGCGCCAAGACTTGCAACCCGCAAAGGCAGGGAAGGGCACAACAATCTCTGCGGGGTGCAGCGGCAGAGCAGCTGCGCTGCAATACGGCCCACACACTACTGCTGCAGTAGTGCAGCCGCAGAGCTCCCACACACAAGCTGACACCACAGGTAAGCCCCTCACGAGGAGGCATGGGGCCGGGCGGGCGCGCCTGCGGCATGTCCTGGCACAGGCGGCCCAGGCACAGGCAGAGCCACTTGGTGAGCAGCGGCGGCGCGCTGCGCGCGCCCGGGCCCGCCGCGCCCAGCGCCGCCAGCAGCACGTGCAGCAGGCCGGCGCTGGCGCACAGCGCCTGCGCGCCCGCCCGCGTCAGGCCGCCGGCGCGCGCGCCATGCCGCCCACCTCCCGGGGTGCACGCCAGCGCGTGGCACCAGCCTCGCAGGCAGCAGTGCGCGCAAGCACCACGTCTGCCAGCCATGCGCGCGCTCTCGCACCCCACGCTTTCGCAATCACAGCTGCCAGCTGGTACGCACAAGCCCGTGAGGGGTTGCCTCCCCACTTCAGACCCGTGTTCGCCCACATGGGAGCCGGCGGCGGGCGGCGGACCTGCCCGCGGCCGCCGGGGCGGCACAGCACGGCCAGCACGAAGGCCGCCTGCGCGCGCGAGTCCGGCGGCCCCGCATCCGCCGCCTCCAGGTAGCGCAGGAAGTACAGGTGCCCGCCGTCCTTCACCAGGTCCGCCTGCGCAGGCGGCACGGCCTGCCCGTGGTGAGCCCGGCGGATGAAGGGCACAGCATGCCCGTGGTGAGCCCGGCGGATGAAGGGCACAGCATGCCCGTGGTGAGCCCGGCGGATGAGGGGCACAGCAGCGCAGCGGCGGCACTGCGCAGATGGCCATCAAGCAGCTTGGAAACGCAGCAAAGCATGCACAGAACAGATATACACGCCTTGCCGACCTCGAGCTCGAGCAAGGTCCTGGATATAGACAGGGCCTGCGGCACAGGTCAGTCGGTCCCAGTCAGAACGCCTCGCACGCCTCGGCGCAGGGGTGAGGGGCAGGGCGGCGGGGGCGCCGCGCCTGGCACGACGCGTCCAGCGCCAGGATCTTGGCCCAGATGAACACGAGCGTGGTGCGCAGGTCGGCCGCCGTCGTCTGCAGCAGCTTGAGCACGTAGGGGAAGATGCCGACGCTGAGCGCCAGGTCCACCGCCCAGCCGCCCATGTCCAGGAAGCGGCCCAGCAGCACCAGCGCGCGCAGGCGGTGCACCTGGCTCAGCAGCACCTGGCGGCCCCCGGCACCAGGATAGGGTTAGGGACCCTGCCCTTAAAAACTGCGGCGCCCCGCGCGCACTCCGTGTGAGGCTGGGGCAGCGTGGGTGGGCGCAAATTAGGTGACGGAGGGTACTCTGGCACGCCTATGCTGACATCGGCCAGCGGCGTGCGCAGAGCCCCCCCAGCAGGACCAGCGCGCGCAGTTTCCGCACCCGGCCCAGCAGCACCTGGTGGCGGAGCAGCTCTCCTGCACCGCCCGCTGCCCCTCATGGGCGCATGCAAGCCAGCGCGCCCGGCAACCTGCGATGCATGGCCCAGATGATGCTACAAGCGCCCAGGGCACCTGCAGCACGATGGGCAGCTGCTCCGGCGGTTGCTTGCCCACGGAGCCGTGCGCGAGCCAGAGCTCAAACGCGGTCAGCTGCTCCGCGAAGAAGGGCGACGGCTGGAAGTCCGCGCCGGGCTCGCCGCTCAGCAGCGCCGGCAGCTGCAGCAGGCACATCTCCGCCGCCATGTCCCAGGCCTGCACGTGTGTCACATGACATGTGGACATCATTGGAGCGACCGTTGGCCGCTTTGGTGCGAGTCTTTGGAGTATGTCACATGCCTCGATCATCCTTTACCCAGGAGACAACATTCCTCACTGGGAGAAGCCTGGGCCATGTGTGCCAGATCAGCAGCACCAGGACAGAAGCCTTGGCAGGTGCGCCTGCGCCACGTGCTTGCTATGTGCTGGCGGGGCGAAGCCGGCCGCGCGCCTGCCAAAGCGGGTGCTGGTGGCTGGCGGGCAGGCGCGGCATGGAGGCGGGCGTGCAGTGCGCCGCGCGCATCACGCGCTCCGCCAGCAGGAAGTTTCGGAACAGGCTGGCCACGAGCAGGTCCTGCGCGCGCGCGCGCCCGGCGCGTCGGCCCGCCGCCGCGCGCGCGCGCGCCTCTGCGCTTGTGAGCGCGAGGCGGCGCGCATTCGCAGCCGAGCAGGCGCTGCCGAGCAGGCGGTGCCAGCGCCGCGGCAAACGCCCTGGCGCTGCGAGACCCGGCGAGCCTGGATGTGCCAGGGTGGAGCAACTGCGCGCCTAGCAGCAGCACAGCACGCTGAGCGCTCGACGCGGCCCACGCAGCGACGCCGCAGCCATGCCCCTGACAGGGCTTGTGAGTGCCTCAGGCTCGCCGGCGTGGGGCGCGCGCGCCTGCCGGAACAGGCGCTGGAAGAGCGCGCGCGGGAGCATGTTCCAGGCGATGGTGTCGGTGATGGCAGTGAAGACCCAGTTGAGCTCGCCCAGCGGCGTCTTGCGGTCGGTCTGCTTGCCCGGGATGCGGTCGATCAGCTCCTTGGTCAGGCCCTCCGCTCGCAGCAGCGAGCGCGAGCAGAACCAGCGCAGCGCCACCTGCGCGGCGCGCCGCGCGCGGGTCGGGCGCGGGCGCGGCGCGGCGCCCGCGGCGCGGGCAGCTCGTGCGGATGCTGTTCTGGCGTCGCACAGGACAGCAGGGTGGCACATGCAGGACCCAGTAACAGACGGATGCTGCATGCATGCAACATATTGGTATGGTGCAGAGCGAATGAGAATTAAGGACAGGCAGCGTTGGCCACAGCTGCTAAACATCCCACAGGTGGCCAGCCTACGCAGCGGGTCGGACGCGCTGTCCCGGACGTTGGATGGCCGAGCCCAGGAGCGCGCCTTGATGGGCGTGGTCAGGCACGCGGTAAAGACGTCGGCCGGCAGGTCCGGGTTCTGCGGTAGCACCTCGCCGGCGCCGCACGCGGCCAGCAGGATGCTCTCCCGCCCGGTCTCCTCGGCGTCTCGTGCGCCGCCGAGGCCGTCCAGTTCCTGCAAATGCACATGCAAACTGCACATGTGGGGACAGGCACGTCCGCACAGGGGGGTGCGCGGTCGCACGTGCAGCACGCCCTCGACGCCAGACGGCTGTGCAGGGTGCATGTGTGGCAGTGTCTGCCAATGCTTGCTCTCCGCATGACATTCTTGTCGCAACTTGCCGTCACTGTCTACCTGCGTGTTGACAGCTGTCTGGCACCTGTGCCTCAGGCCCATTAGCTCCCAGCTCATCATATGGGTGGCGCACGTGAGCGCGCTGCTCGGCAAAGGCGCGGAAGGAGTTCAGGATGAGGCCGGCGGCGGAGCAGTCAAAGACGTAGATCGCGGGCGCGCCCACCCAGGCCTGCAGGGCACCGCAGCTCTCACAGCATGCGATGCGTGACGGCAATATAGCCAGCTCGCGTGGCGCTTCAATGCACCAGGTGTGCCGGGGAGTGCGATGTGGGCACGCAACACGCATGGCCGCGACCAAAAGGGGAGACAGCGTGCTCGGCACCCAGTCAGCATGCCATTAAAAAAAGAACGCCGCTTGCGGCACCAGCCTACACTGTAGTGCTCCACCCTGTCTCCAGGTGGCAAACTATCTGGCCCTATACAGACAGCATGCGGATACGACTGTAGGCCAAACACCACTACTCTGTGGGGAGGTACATGAACACTGATGACGCGAGGCGCGAATCGGGCGGCTCACCTGCAGGTCAAACACGGACAGGGGGATGTACTGCGTGTAGCTCTTGTTGAAGACCCAGACCTCGCCGTTGGCGGTCGGCCGCGGCACGCCGTGCCCGTTGTAGTGGAACAGCACGCGCTCGCCCTGCGCGCCCCGGGCGGGCGCTGGGCGGCGGGTGCAACATAGCGTAGGGTAGAGTGTAGGGTAGGGAATATGTTTAGGGTTAGGAGCCCCGGGCGGGAGCCGGGCAGCGGGCGCAAACAGACCCGGCCCACCGGGTGTCGAGTCAGGCGCGCTGCGCGTGTTTGAGGGGCGTGCGGCACCAGCATGGCGGCAGGCGCGCGGACAGCAGGTATCAGCCAAGCTGATGTAGAAGGTCGAAGGTTGCGCGGCTGCCTGCGGGCGGTTAAGGAGGGCGCGCCTTGGCGGTGCGGCGGCAGGAGATGGCCAGCTTCTTGACGTCCTCCAGCGTGGGGTCCAGGTGCGTCTTGTACTTGGCGCGCGGCTGCCAGCGCTCGTACTGCGCCTGCAGGTTCTTGCCTGCCATGCAGACCAGGGCTCAGCCCGGCGCCCGTCCCTGGATGTGCGGCAACGGTGGTGGGAGTGCCTGCAGCCAGGGGCGCTCGCACTTCACTGCAGCCAGGGGCGCTCGCACGCCTGCACTCCACCCTGCAGGCACACAGGCTGCGATTGTCGGCCTGGCGACAAGCTGGCATGACGACGCATGCACTCCTGTCGCCGCTCGGCAGTGGCGCGTGCTCGAATGCCCCCGGGTGGAGTGCGTGACGCGTGCAGCCAGCAGAGCGTGTCTCTCCTTGTGCAGGGGCCCGTGCCAGCGAGCCTGGTGCCCATCATGCGTTACGAGTCCCTGTGCGCAAACGGTGCGCAAAAGGCCAAGGCGTCAAAGAACAGATGCGTCTGGGCAAGTGCGTGGCTGCACCAATTGTTTCCAGCGCCTTGGGTGGCTGCATGGAGAGCGGGTCGACCCAGCACTCCAGGCGCGCGCAGGGCGAGATCATAAGCACGTCCGGCGGGTCCACGCCGATGTTGAGGCACAGCACCAGCGCGACCGCCGTGGTCTTCAGCCGCTCCTTCTGGCGCCACTTGGACACCAGGCTTTGCGCCTGCGCTGGCGCCTCCTCCTCCTCCAGCCCCGCCTCATGCCACACCTGGGCAGCACGTGCAGACCTTCGCACAGTGTCGTGAACGCACAAGCGGGACACAGTTGCAGGAAAGTGCTATTGTTGAGTAAAGTGCTGCTGCTTCGGCCCGCTCACTGAGAGTGAGCTCACTCTCAGTGCCACACCACTGCACATAGCATCCTATCAGTGACACATACTGCTGCTGCCAGATAAGCTGCTCTCCTCCCTTTCCCCCGCACCACTTACTCAGTTGCTGTGTAGATAACACCGCTCAGTGCCAATGTTTAGCGCCAGAAGCAGGTCAGGTCCATGGTCATGCAATAGGATGTCTCACCTCACAGAAATATAAGGGCAGGTGGCGCCAGCTCTCGCTCGCCTCAGTCTCGAGCTCTTGGACCCAGCTCGCCGTCTACAACGTGCACAGCAAAGTTGATGAACGTGTCGACAGTGGTTGCTTGCAGAAAGTCTGCAGCAACACAAACAGCAATACCAGCGCGACGCTGTCTGAGCTTGCCTGCTCTGTAACCACGCGCAGCGACCCGCCATTCAGCGCCAACCGCATGGGCTGGGCCACAAGCTGCCGCTGCCTGTCCTCCATACCGCTCACGCCCGCCACTCCTTCTCCTTCATCTGTCCCAGCCTTGTTCCAAAGTGAGGGAGAGGCAGGAGACCACCTGCTAGGTGGGGGTGTACACCATGCATAGACATGCCTTGCAAGTGCCGGTGCAATTGCACCGGCAGACCTTCAGACAAAAGTAGAGCACTTGCCGGGCTGGAGATGTGCCTACTTCCCAGAGCGGCAGGTGTTGGTGCTGTATTGCGAGCGCCATGTCTGCCTCGGTCCTGCTGTGCAGAAGAACCTGAGGACTGCACTGCTGGCAGTGCAGCTCTAGCGTATTTGCACATGTATGCTGTGTGAGCTGAGGGCCTTTGTCCAGCATGGCTGTTACAACCAACGGCAGTGCGCCCGACATGTCCGTGGCCGAGTGCCAGCTGCACCTTAAGGATTCGCTGGAAGCTGCGCTGCGCCAGGTGCGTCTGCGCACACATTGTCGTGCAGCCATCACATACGCCTTCACATACGAATGGATTCAAGCGCGCTGCAACGCAGGTGGTGGCCGAAGAGTGCGACCGCTCCAAGGAGTGGACAGCTGAGGCGCGCCGCCTGCGCCTGCGCGTCTCCGAGCTGGAAGCGGCGCTGGATGAGGACGACCTCGAGTTTGAGCGCCTCCACCGTGCGCCCACGCGTGCTCCACCAGCGCTTCACCCTGCTTCCCTTGGCCCGATGTATTGTACACCGCCTTGCCTGCTGTTGCTTATGTACCAGCAGGGGTGTGCTGCGCAGCTGGCACTGGCAGTGCCGGGGCCCAAGCCACCCGCTGCACCAGCTGCACTCCAGCACATCCCAGTGACTGGTGGCACCTTGTCAGGCCTCACCGGACGCAGGCGCCAACTGGGCTGTCTCTGGAGGCATGCAGGCGAGCTGGCGCTGGCTGCGCCGGCCGACGGCGGCGGCGGCCGCGACGTCCTGGCGCCCTCTCAGGCCGCCGAAGCGCGCCTGGGCGAGGAGGTGGCCGCGCTGCGCGCGCGCGCGGAGGCCGCCGCGGCGAGCCTGCGGCAGGAGCGCCAGCGCCGGCGGCGCGCGGAGCGCGACCTGGCCGCCGCGCGCGCGCGCGCCAGCGAGGCGCGCGCGATCGCGGCGGCGCGCGGCAGCGGCGACGGCGGCGCGCCGCCACCCGCGCTGGCCGCGCCGCTGCAGGCGCTGGCGGCGGCGCTGCCGGACCTGCTGGCGGTCGTGCCGCGGCTGCGCGAGCTGCCCGTGCACATGGACGCGGCGCAATGGGCGGGCGCGGAGGCGCGGCGCTGCCTGCCCGGGCCGTGCATGCTTGCAGGCGCTTGCACGGCATGCTGCCTGCTCCTGCTGCAGCTTCATCGGCTTTTGGGATGGATATTTCAAGGCAGCACATGCGTCGTCTCCGCTTTCTGGCCTGGCAGGCCTGCAGGCGAGCCAGACCCGTGCCTGTCAAGCTCCAGGCATGCGGCGAGGCGTGCTTGCCGGCTGGGCGCGCAGCGAGCGGTGCGCACGCTGGTGGCCGGCCAGGACAGGCGCCTGGCAGCCTTCGAGGGCAGCCTGGCCGCGATGGAGCTGCAGCTCGACAACGCGGCCGCCGCGGCCGAGGCGGCCGCCGCCGCGGCCGGCGCCGGCGCCGCCCCGCGCCCCGCGTCGCGCGCGCCTGCGGCGCGCCCCGCGCCAGGCAGGCATGCTGGGCCGCGGCGCGCGCCGGCCGCCGCTGTCGTCGGCCAGCTGGGCGCTGCCGGCGCTGCCACAGGCCCGGGCATGGCCCCAGCCTGCGCGGCGCCGCCGGGCGCGGCGGGCATGCCTGCGCCCGCCGCGGGGGCGCGGGCCGGCGGCGCTGCGCCCGCACTCAGGCCTGGACTGGGCGCCGTGCCTGCCGGGACGGCGACAGGCAAGCGGGGGCGCGAGCGCGCCAGGGGCGCCGTGCCGGGCTCAGCCACGCAACAGGGCGCCGCCAAGCGCCCGCGCGCGGCAACCGCCAGCGGCCTGCCGGGGCACCTGCAGGCGGGAGCGCGCGCGGCGCTGGCTGAAGCGGCCGCGCGTGTGGCGGCGGCGCGCGGCGGCGTGGCGGCGAGGCTGGGATCGGGCGCATCGCATTTGGTGCTGGCGCTGCCGGGCCCCGGGGCGGCCGACCGGGAGCCCATCGTGTTCACCCAGCAGCCTGCGCAGCCCAGGGCGGCCGCCGCAGGCTCGGAGCCGCCGATGCTGGCGGCGGCGCTGCCGGACCTTCCCAGCAAGCGCCGCGCGCCCCAGGGCCAGCGGCGCCGGCCGGCCGCGGCCGCGCCTGCTGGCGGGCGCGAAGCCGTGGCAGCCGGCGCGCCTGGAGCTGCTGCAGGAGAGGCACCCGGGGCTGGAGGCAGCCAGCCGGGCTGCGCAGCGGTGCAGATGCAGCCTGGCGCGCAGGGTGAGGCGGGCGCTGACGCGAATGCGTGGTCGTCTGGCGCACAGGCGCCGCAGGTGGCGGGCGGCACGCTGAGTGGTGCGGCGATGCAGTCACTGCTGGCGCTGCCCGCCGCGGGGGTGGGAGCGAGCGGAGAGGCCGCAGGGGCAGGGCCGCCCGCAGCGGGAGGGCCCGGGGGCCCCACCGGCGGGCCGGGCGGCGCCGCAGCGCAGCCACTGTCTGCAGCGCAGGGCATGGCAGGCGCGGCTGCGGGTGCAGGAGCAGCGGGCGAGGCGCCTGGCCGGGCAGCCAGCCCCCAGGACGGCGCGGCAGCACAGCCGCCGCCTGCTGCGGGGAGCGCCGCGGGCCCGACTGCGGGCGCAGCACAGAGGCAGGCTGTGGCGCACTACGGGGACGCGGCGGTCGTGCACAGCAGCGCGGCAGCGCTGGTGCTGCCTGCAGCAGACGTTAAACCAGGCGCTGGCGTGGGAGCGGGCGCGGGCCCGGCCGGCGGCGAGGAGGCCGCTGGCGCAGGGGCCGCCGCCCTGGCGGACCCGGTGCTTGCCTCCCGCTCCCTACTCCAGCCCAGCTGGTGTCTCCTCCGAATGATGCCCACTGGAAGCCCTCGCGCAGACCGCGCCTTGGACCTGACGCCCCTGCCCAGCGCCGCCTCCCAGAGCGCGCTGTGCGCCGCCTGAGCGCGCGCCCCGCCGGCGGCGTTGGGCGCTGAGGCGCGCGCGCGCGCGCGCCGCAGGCCGTGCAGACGGGCCCGGCCTCCGCGTCGGCCAAGTGCGCGCTCTGCGCCATGAGCGCCAACCGGCTGGACAATCTGGCGCAGCACCTGCGCGGCATCAAGCACGACAGCGCCCTACGCGCGCGCATCAAGACGCTGCTCGGTGCGGTCGCTGCGCTGTACTTTTCAGAACATGCGCCTCTGCCCTCGCAGGCAGTGCAGCGCTCACTGCTCCGAGCTCCGCAGGGAGCGCACGGCGATCGCCGCACGCCTCCCGCGGGGTGTTGCTCTATTGTAAGGAAGTGATGTAGCGTACCCACTGCCTTGCGTATGCAGCACACCTGGCAGCGGGTGCAAGGTCGCTTGTGGAAGTATGACTGGCCATGCATGCATGCAAGCACCCTCTGTGCCTTGCGCCCGCTCAGAGCACTGCAGGCCGGCTGGTGCGTGGCTGCCAGGCGCGTTTCACCAGCCGCAGCAGCAGGTGACGAGCAGAAAACTAGCGTGTCATACCACATGAAGCCCACATCATCTGTCATGCCATGGAGAGCGCTGCGCAAGGCGCGATTGGGGCGCGCGCGCGCAGGCGTGCGCGTTGACCCGCTCTGGTCCGCCCAGGAGCCCAGCGATGGCCCGCGCGTGCCGGCCAGCCTGCCCGAGGCGCAGGCCACATACCACTGCGTGCTCTGCTGCCTGGCGGACGGCGGCCGCGCTGACGGCCTGGTGACCTATTTGAGCTTTGTCGGTTTGCCTGCGTATGCCCACCACTGCCTGAGCCGCCGCCACATGGCGCACGCGCACGCGTGGCGCGCCTGTTCCAGCGCGCGCGGCCGCCAGCGGCCCGCCGCGCCGCTGGAGAGCCAGCTCCAGGCCGCCGCAGACGCGGCGCGGGCCGCGCTGCAGCAGGAGCCCGCGGTGGCGCCGCACGCCACTGACGCGCCCGCGCTCGCGCCGCTGGGCGCTGCAGGGCCTGGCCCCCACCCTGGCCCCACCCCTCAGCCCGTACCCGCACCTGCTGCAGGGCCTGGCGGCAGCCCTGGCGCCAACCCTCAGCCCATGCAGGCGGCGGCCAAGCGGCTCGGCGGCGGCCCCGGCCCCATCCCGCTGCCTGCGCCGGCAGGACCCCACCGCGGCGGCCCTAATCCCGAGCACCCGCGCGCGCCGCCGGGCGCTGGCGCGGACCGCCCGCGCTGCGCGCACGAGGACGGCGAGCTAGAGGAGGGCGAGGTGGACGCGCCGCCGCGCGGGCCTCCACCTGACCCGCGTGCAGGCGCTGCGGCTCAGGGCCTGGCGCGCGCGGGCGATCCGGGCGCAGGCCCCCAGCAGCCCGACGCGTTGGCGGGCTTCCGCTCCACCGGCGCCATGCAGCAGTTCTTCTCGCCGGACCGCGCGCCCGGGGGCGCGGCCCGGGGCCGCTCGTCGCCGGGCCGGCGCGGCCGCCGGGGCCGGGGCCGGGGCATGCAGGGGCGCAAGAGCAGCACGCTGAGCCGGAACATCTGACTCGCTCGGGCGCAGGCCTGTGCATCGAGCGCCAATAAGTCGCCGTGCAACCCAGAGACGTTTGCGCTTGTTTGGCATGCGGTAGCGGACAGAATGGCGGTTGTTATGATGCTCTGGACAGGTGTTGCATGAAGCTCTGCGTGCAAGCACAAACAGGAATTCTGTGCTGGGTGAGCAGGCTGTGTGCATTTCATGCACTGCATTGTGGTGGTTTGGTTGAAAATAGCTGCTATGCTTAGGCCTGAAGTGTCCTCAGTCGCCCTCATGTGTTGGCATCACACATGCTGGTCTTGAACTTGCTTAGCAGGCGAGGCAAGGTGTATGTACTAAACCAATTATGCAGTCTGCGTGTGCATGCGTGTCGCATGCTGCCTGCTGAGTGTAATGCTTGCATCCTGGTCGTTGTCTGTCTGACACTCTAAAGTGTCTCTCGCACACGTGCCAACGTGCCTGAGCTTGAATTCGCTGGACTGACGGGGTGGTCACAAGCGCCGGGATGTTACGTCCACGGGTCTTTAGGTGCAGGCGTGCAGGCAGCAGCACGAGCATGCATGTCTCTCACGCCCCTAAAAGGCAAGCACAGCACCCAGCAAACCACACACAGGTTAAGCTACGCAGAAACAAGGCAAGCAGGTCATAGCTGCCGGCACGTGCTCAGTCCCCAGCGACACCCACCAGGCTAACAAGCATGAAACCCTCTACAGGCATTGCCCATGTTGGCCCAGGCAGGCGGCCACGTGCGCCGGCGCACGCGCGTCGAGGACGGAGCTCGCAAGCCCGCTGCCCATAAAAGCTTCCTAGCAAAGGCTGTGTGCCACTGTGGTGCTTTCCACACATCCTTGCCCCTACCTGTGGAGAAGCAACAAATCGGGGCACCCCAGGGGGCACACCACATCACTCCACACCATGGTGGGAACAGATCACAACATGGCTTCACGCCCACCCGTTACATACAGTCGGAGCACCTTCTCCGTCACTGCGCCACGCGCACAGCGACAGGCATCACGCAGCCGCGCCCGCTGCCGCACTGCGCGCGCGCCCCCGCCAGGCGCCGCAGCTCGACGTCAGACGCGTGCTGCACGGCCGCAGGCGGCGCCTGCGCCGCGCCGCCCGCCGCGTGCACCAGCTGAGGGGCGTCCTGCGCCTGGTCAGGCGCTGCCGCGACTGCAGCGGCCTCCGCAGCCAGACAGGCGCTCGGCGCCGGTGCCGGCGTCAGCGCCGCCGCGAGCGTCGACGCCGCCTGGTCACGCGCTGCCCCAGCAAGCTCGCTGGCAGGTTCCGCTGGCTGTTCCACAGCAGCCTGAGCGAGCGGCTCGCCCGCCGCGCAGGCGGCGGCGGGCGGCTGCGGCACTGGTGAGGCGGCGCGCAGGGGCGCCTCCGCCAGGGCTGTTGCCTTGAGCGCCAGGGCTGTTGCTTCGGGCAGCGCAGCTGCCGATTGAACCGCAGGCGCCGCACCGGCTGCGGCCGCGCACGGGCCGGGACTGGGGCCGCGCAGCGGGCTGCTGCGCGCGCGCTCCGCCAGGAAGATGCGCACGCGGGTCACGCGCACGAGCTGCGCCTCCGGCAGCCGCAGCGTGCAGCCCTGCCCCGACCCCAGCTGCCTGTCCACGACCGCGCGCCCCAGCCCTAACCCTAGTGCCGACCCTGGCTCCACGCTGGACCCTGCGCCTAGGCGCCTCGCGGCTACCAGGGGCGCAGCAGCCGCTGAGGCGATGCAACGGCCGCCCGCAGGCCCCGCGGCCAGGCAAGCCGTGGGGCTCAGCCCAGAGGGCGCCTGCGCAGGACGTTGCACGGGTCAGGCATCCGCCAGGCGCACGACAACCGCGCTGCCGGAGCTTTGCGCAGCAGGGCGCTCAGGCACACGCTGCCTCAGCAACGGCGCAGCATGCATGCGCGAGCAGGCTCGCATGCCATGCACGCCATGCACTATCACCCGCCAGGCCTCTCTACACACAGCCGAGAGGCTGCAGCCTGCACGCAGCGCGACGCTGCACAGGTTTGCTGCTCAGAAGCGCCCTCAGCAGGGCACGCACAGGGGGCGAGGCCATGCCACTCCAGAGATGCAGCGCACGGGACCCAGACTGCATGAAGAGAGCATGTATGGGAACGCGGGCCAGAGGGCCAGGCGGGCACCAGGGGTGCGGCGGCGGCGCGGGCGCGCGGCGGCGGCGACGCGGACGGTGTGGAGCTTGGCGACTCCGAAGGCCGCGCGAAGCGCGATGGTCGCGCCGCGCCAAACCGCACGCGCTTCTCCTGCGCGCACCGTGCGGCGGGCTGCTTGCATTGGCAACCCAGTGGATATACCCCTGCCGCCCGACACAGTGGCGGTGACTGTGTAAACATCAGGGGCATGTCGGTGACTGAAGTGACAAGCCGGGGGCGGCGCTGCGCAGGCGGCGCTCAGTCGCGCGGCCGTGCAGGCATGTTTGGGAGTGCATGGCTCTTATCGGGGTACGCAGTCACTGTGGCGCTCTGCAGCAAGCTCATCCAGGGCCCAAGACACCGCCGCGGGTGGGCGCGCCGGCGGCTCGGGCGAAGCATCGCCGCGCAGGCGGCGCTTGGGCGGGCGGCCGCGCGGGCGCAGCGGCGGCGGCGGCGGCGCGGCGCTGCCGGACTCGCTCTCGCTCTCCTCAGCGCCGCTGTCGGCGCCGCTGCCGGCCGCCTCGGGCGGCAGGATCCAGCGCACGCGCTCGTCCGCCAGCGTGATCGCCTCGCGCTCGCCTATGCGCCAAACCCGGTGCCCACTTCTGTATACACTAGATTGAACTGAACTTCAAGACTTACCAAGCCTGTATATCAGTCAGCTCAAGGCTGCTCAGACGGGAGTATTCATCTCTTTGTTCGCTCTAATCCCCACTCGCACGGGACGTTCCAGTATGCGCACACGTGCCGCACGCCGCACTGTCACCCTGCCTGCAAGCCACAGGGCAGGCGCGTGCCATCATCGTACAGGATGATGTGCCGGCCCGTCGGCAGGTGCACGTCATCGACAATGCCCGGGTAGAACACGTGGTCATCGCGCCAGTACACGCCGACGCGCCAGCCCACGGCATCGCGGCCCAGCGGCTCCGCCGTCCCTGCGCGCATCTCTGTGTCAACGGCCACATTGCGGTGCCCAGATTGGCGCTCGCTTAAAACATGGTCACACTACCCCGGGCCCGCACAGCAAGCGTACTCACATGACAGGCAAGAGACCTCACCGAGGTCATACAAGCAGACCATTCCCACTTCAACTCTGCGATCTTGCATCCTTGAAGTGCATCCATGAAAGAAAAAAATGAAATGATGGGAAAAATGCCTTCAAGTACGTATGAGACAACAGCCACCGGATCTCACAGAGCCACACACTCGACAGGGCGCTGGCCGGGCGCGCCGCGGCGCACCTTCCGGCAGGCCGGCCGCCACCGCGCGGCCGCCGCGCGGCGCGTGCCAAACCAGGCGCTCGGCGGCCAGGTCCAGCCACTCGTCCTCGCCATCGTCGTACAGCACCTGGTGGCGCCGCCGCTCGCCGCACCAGGCCAGCACCTCGCCGCTGTGCACGCGCGTCGCGCCTGCGCGCGGCAGGGTGTGCAGGGTTTGCAGTGCCGGGGCTGATGGTGGCAAACTCTCTAAGGTTGCGCTGGGTGAGTGCTTGCGTGGCCAGCGTAACATGAGAGCTGGTGCGCATCGCAACAGTGGCTGCTGCTGCGCGCCATGACAGACGGCAGCGGTGGCATCATGCTGCTATCAAACTCATCTAATTTGTCTTCTTTTCTGCAGAACACCATGCAGCCACCTTGCAGCAAGGGCGCACCGGAGCCCGCGTTCTCGGCCACCAGGGAAATGCGCCAGCCTACAGCGGCGCCGCCGATGGTGGCCTGAGCGGCCTCTTCATCCGTGGGAGCGACCCCTGCGGCCGGACCGCCGGCGCCCTCGGCGGGGGCCACGCCCTCCGAGCCGCACCCCTGCCCAGCTGGCCCAGCCTCGGAGGGTTTTTGGTCGCTGCAGCTGGGGCTAGGGGCCCGAGCGGGCGCGGCAGCAGGCGACTCATCGCCCGGCGGCAGCGGCACGGCGGCCGCAGCGGCGCCAGGCGCGGCGACGTTGACCGCGCCCAGCGCGCGCATCGCCTCGGCCAGCTCGGCGCTCGCGCCTGCGCGGGGAGCGCCTGGGGTGATGGGGCGAGGTGGCTGGGTCCCTGGCAGCCACTTCGGGGCAACCTTTGCATTGCCGCAGGGCACAGCCTGTGCGCCAGCAGGCCCAATCTCGCACTCACGCAGGCACCTAGGGGGGGTGCAGCGCACCGGCGGAGCGGCCGCGCGGCGTGAGCCAGCGGAAGCGCTGCCGCGCGAGCGCGACCCACTCGTCCGCCGAGTCGTCGTACAGCACCTTGTGCCGCTTGTGGTACGCGTCGTAGCTGCGCAGCGCGCCCTTGTAGAACACGCGGTCCTCCGGCCACCAGACGGCCA
>JAABUV010003554.1_pt1 | contig 19739 bp, 19 predicted proteins | sample 5559971 | NCBI WGS metagenome assembly JAABUV01 (sample SAMN10711881, study PRJNA513362) | rock metagenome | isolation source: Antarctica rocks | place: Antarctica: Victoria Land, Knobhead nord | collected 2015-12-19
AGCAGGGGCATGATGGGTGATTGTACCTCAAGAACTCCTCCCGGCTCGTGTTCTGTGGCCCGCGGAACCCCTCCCGGCTCGTCCCTCGCCACCCTCCCCGAAGCGGAGAGGGGAAGAGGTCAGGATGCCGTTTCATGGACAGCGCGTTGTCCGAGACTCCTTCCCTCTCCGTCTCGGGGAGGGTGGCGAGGGACGAGCCGGGAGGGGTCCTAATCCTCAGTACCCCCGGATGCCCCAGATGTCGCGGGCGTACTCGCGGATGGTGCGGTCGCTGGAGAACTTGCCCGTCCGGGCGACGTTCAGGATCGCCTTGCGCGCCCACGTTGACGTGTCCAGATACTCCGTGCCGGCCTCGCGCTGGGCCTTGATGTAGGAGGGCAGATCGGCCAGGTGGAAATACTCGTCGCCGCCGCGCAGCAGCGACTCGAAGAACGGGCGGAACAGGCCCGGCTCGCCGGGGCAGAAGCGGTCGCCGTTCAGGGCGTCCAGGACGCGCCGCGTGGCGGGGTCGCTGTAGTAGTCCCACGGGCGGTACGTCCCCCGGTAGCGCATCTCCTGAATCTGGTCCGCGGTCAGGCCGAAGATGAAGATGTTGTCGTCGCCGACCTCTTCCTTGATCTCGATGTTGGCCCCGTCCAGAGTCCCCATCGTCAAAGCGCCGTTCATGGCGAACTTCATGTTGCCCGTGCCCGACGCCTCTTTGCCTGCGGTCGAGATCTGCTCGCTGAGGTTCGCGGCGGGGATGATCTTCTCGGCGACGGAGACGCGGTAGTCGGGGACGAACACGACCGCGATCTTGCCCGCCGCGCGCGGGTCGGCGTTGATGACGCCCGCCACGCCGTTGATCAGCTTGATGATGCGCTTGGCCGCCCAGTAGCCCGGCGCGGCCTTGCCGGCGAAGACGTAGACGCGCGGGACGACCGGGTCCACGCCGTCTTCGGTCAGGCAGAGGTACTCGTGCAGGACGTGCATGACGTTTAAGAGCTGCCGCTTGTACTCGTGGATGCGCTTGACCTGGACATCGAACAGGGCGTCGGGGCTGACGTCCAGCCCCTGCGTCTCGCAGATAAACGACGCCAGGCCGACTTTATTGGCCCGCTTGATGCGCGTGAACTCCTCCTGAAAGCTCTTGTCGGTGGCGTAGGGTTCCAGCCCGCGCAGCTCTTCCAGATCGGTGATCCAGCCCAGGCCGATGGTGTCCGTGATCAGCCCGGCCAGGCCGGGGTTGGCCTTGAGCAGCCAGCGGCGGGGCGTGACGCCGTTGGTCTTGTTGTTGAACTTCTCCGGCCACATCTGGAAGAAGTCGGGCACCAGGGTGCTCTCGATCAGGTCGGTGTGCAGGGCCGAGACGCCGTTGACCGAGTGGCTGCCGACGATGGCGAGGTGGGCCATGCGGACCTTCTTGTCATTCTTGTCCGCGCCCTCCTCGATGACCGACATGCGGATCTGCCGCCCGCCGTCGCCGGGCCACTTCTGGGCCACCTCGTCCAAAAACCGCCGGTTGATCTCGTAGATGATCTGCAAGTGCCGGGGCAGGACGTACTCGAACAGGCCGACCGACCACTTCTCTAACGCCTCGGACAGCAGCGTGTGGTTGGTATAGCCGCAGGTCGCCCGCGTCAGCCCCCAGGCCCGGTCCCAGTCCAGCCCGTGGTCGTCCACGAAGACCCGCATCAGCTCGGCCACGGCCAGGGCGGGGTGCGTGTCGTTCATCTGCACCGCGACCTGGTCGGCGAAGGCGTCCCAATTATCGTGCGACTTCCGGTAGCGGCGCACGATGTCGTGGACGGCGCACGACACCAAGAAATACTCTTGGAGGAGCCGCAGCTCCTTGCCCGCCGCCTGGATGTCCGAGGGGTACAGGACTTTGGAGATCGTTTCGGACGCGATCTTCTGCTCGACCGCCCGCTGGTAGTCGCCGTCGTTGAAGACGCCCATGTCGAACTCGTGCGACGTCCGCGCCGAGTACAGCCGCAGGGCGTTGACGGTCCGCCCCCCGTAGCCGGGGATGGGGAAGTCGTGCGGGACGCCGATGAGGGGCCGGGCGTCGAGCCAGAGGGGCTTGAGCTTCCCGGCCTCCTCGCGCATCTCGACCCGCCCGTAGACGGGGACCAAACAGGCCTCGTCGGGCCGCTCGATCTCCCAGGGCGTCCCGTGCGTCAGCCAGTTGTCGGGCGTCTCGATCTGGTAGCCCTGCTGGATCTCCTGGCGGAACAGGCCGTACTCGTAGTTGATGCCGTAGCCGAAGCCGGGCATCTCCAGCGTCGCCAGCGAGTCCAAAAAGCAGGCCGCCAGCCGGCCCAGGCCGCCGTTGCCCAGGGCCGCGTCCGGCTCGTGCTCGCGCACCTCCTCGATGTCGGTCCCGCGCGCTTCGAGGGCGGCCTTGCACGAGTCTAATAGCCCTAGGTTGATGAGCGTGTTGCCCAGCGTCCGGCCCATCAGGAACTCCATCGACAGGTAATACAGCCGCTTGGCCCCGGCCTCCTGGTAACGCTTCTCCGTGTCGAGCATGCCGTCCACCATCTTGTCGCGGGCGGCCAGGGCGACTGCCCAGAACAGGTCGCGCGGCGAAAGGTCGTCGCACTCGCGGCCCAGGGCGTACTTGACGTGGCGGCAGATCTCGGCCTCCATCTGGTCGGTCGTCAGCAGGGGCGGGTCGGGCAAAGTCTGAGGCATAGGTAATGTCTTTCTATCCGTTCCGGTCCGACAAGGCCAGGTGGCAGAACAGGGCGATGCCGACGGGCAGCGCACCATCAGCGAAGTTGTAGGTCGGCGTGTGCAGGGCGGAAACGTCCGTGCCGACGCCGAGCCGGAAGAACGCGCCGGGCACACGTCCGAGATAATAGGCGAAGTCCTCGGCTCCCATCGAGGGCGTTTCCAGATACACCACGTTCTCGGCCCCGACGGCCTCGGCCCCCGCCGCCTGGACGCGCGCGGTCATGGCGGCGTCGTTGACGACCGGGGGCGGGCCGGGGTCGTAGGCGAACTCGTAGTCGGCCCGGAACGCGGCGCAGACGTGGGACGCGATCCGCTCCATCTGGGCGGGCAGGGCGTCCCGGACGGCCCGGCTCAGGCAGCGCGTCGTGCCGCCCAATTCGGCCACGCCGGGGATGACGTTGTAGGCCGCACCCGCGTGGAAGCGGGTCACGGTCAGCACGACCGAGTCGAGCGGGGAGACCTCGCGCGAGGCCAGTGTCTGCCAGGCCTGAACGACCTGCGCCCCGACCATGATCGGGTCCACGGTGTTATGGGGATAGGCCGCGTGGCCGCCGACGCCTTTGATCGTCAGGTCGAAGCGGTCCGCGCTCGCCATCATCGGTCCGGGCCGATAGCCGATCTGCCCGATGGCGAGGCTGGGCCAGCCGTGTAAACCAAAGATCGTCGACACGCCCTCCAAAACGCCCTCGGCCACCATCTTTTCCGCCCCGCCCGTCGTTTCTTCGGCGGGCTGGAACAAAAACTTGACCGGGCCGGGCAGACGCTCGCGCAGTGACGCCAGGGCCGAAGCCGCGCCCAACAGCGTGGCGGTGTGCCCGTCGTGCCCGCAGGCGTGCATCACGCCGTCCCGGCAGGAAGCGTAAGGCAGGCCGCTGGTCTCCTGGATCGGCAGCGCGTCCATGTCCGCGCGCAGGGCCAGCATCGGGCCGCCGCCCGCGCCGGGCAGGACGGCGGTGACGCCGTGCCCGGCGATGTGGGTTTGCACGTCGCTCAGGCCCAGGGCGCGCAAGTGTCCGGCGACCAGGGCCGCCGTGCCTTCCTCCGCGCCGCTGAGTTCCGGGTTCCGGTGCAGGTGGTGGCGCGTTTCGACGACTTCGGGTAGAATGCGCTCGACTGCCGCGCGAACGGCTGTCTGTGTATCGGCGGCCTGCGTGTCGGTGCTTGTCATGCGCCCTGTGTTCGACGGCGGGGCGGCGGGTTCCTGCGTGGGCGTCCTATCCCGGCTCGCTTGAGGCTATGCTCAGAGCAGCATTACTCCGTATCTGCCACCCAAGCACTGGTCAGCACTGGCTACCCGGAGGGTGCCCCGGAGGGTGCCTCGAAGGGAAGGGTTCTGGAAGGGGACGGTAGGCTGACAGGGAGGAACGGAGGCTTTACGGAAGAGTTCATTGTGACGGGCACTCATGCCCCGGAAAAGCAGCAATTGGCGCGTCAGATGCGGCGCGAGATGACGCCGGCTGAACGGGCGCTGTGGTAGCATCTACGGGCCAGCCGCCTGGACGGCCTGCATTTCCGGCGGCAGCAGGTTATCGGCGGCTTCATCGCCGACTTCTTTTGCCACGGCGCGAGGCTCGTGGTCGAAGTGGACGGCGGCGTCCACCAGGACCGACAGGATTACGACGCTGAGCGAGACCGCATCCTCGCCGCCCACGGCCTCCGCCTCCTGCGCTTCACCAACGCATAGGTAAAAACAAACTTGCCGCGCGTTCTCGCGCAAATCTTAACTGCCGCCCGCGAAACGTCTTCAGTTTGCCAAAATCCTTTCCCTCGGAGGGACCCTCCGGGGCGCCAGTGCTTGGGTGGCGAACTTGTGAGCCGGGATAGGATCTTTATTATGCTCCCCATCGCCATCTACTATGAACACCTCGACTGGTTCCGGCCCCTATTCGCCGAGCTGGACCGGCGCGGCACCGACTACGTCAAGCTGGACGCGCGGGGCCACGTCTACGACCCCGGCGCGGACCGGCGCGAGTACGCGCTGCTGTTCAACCGCATGAGTCCGTCTGCCTACCTGCGGTCCGACTACCCCGGCATCTTCTCCACGCTGGGGTATCTCGCGCACCTGGAGCGGCTGGGGACGCGGGTCGTCAACGGCACCCGCGCGTTTGCAACCGAAATCTCCAAGGCCGGGCAGCTCACGCTGCTGCAAGGGCTGGGCCTGCCGTTCCCGCGCGCCCGCGTCATCGGCGACCCCCACGCCGCGCCCCTCGCGGCGGACGGTCTGCGCTTCCCCGTCGTCGTCAAGGCCAACATCGGCGGCAGCGGCGCGGGCGTCGTGCGCTACGACTCGATGGGGGAACTGGAAGCCGCCGCGCGGGCGGGAACCATTGACCTGGGAATCGACAAGGCGGCTTTGGTGCAGGAGTTCGTGCCGGCCCGCGACGGGCGCATCACGCGTGTCGAGACGTTGGGCGGCAGGTATCTGTATGCCATCCACGTCTACACCCCAGGTGATAGTTTTAATCTCTGCCCCGCCGACATCTGCCAGACGACCGGCGGCGTCGAGCTTTCGCGGGGCGCGTGCGCGCTGGACGCCCCCAAGAACGGCCTGCGCGTCGAAGGCTACACGCCGCCGGACGACGTGATTATGAGCGTCGAGCGCATCATGCAGGCGGTGGGTATTGACGTCGGCGGCATCGAGTACATGGTAGACGACCGCAACGGGTCCCTGGTCTATTACGACATCAACGCCCTCTCGAACTTCGTCGCCGACGCCCCCCGCGTGGTCGGCTTCGACCCATTCACAAAACTCGCTGACTATTTGGAGCAACTTACCCTCCCCACCTCGTCCGTGCCGTGACGGGAGGGCTTTGTGACGGGACGAAAGGATTCTCACCATGAATGTTGTCGAACTCGCCGCCCCTCGCCTTGACGCGCTGTGCGCGGCGGTGTATCCCGATCCGCGCCCTGGCCCCGGCGAGGTGCTCCTCCGCCTGCGCGCCGCCTCCCTGAACTTCCTCGACATTGCGGTCGCCACCGGGAAGTATCCCGGTCCGACGTTCCCGCTCGTGCCGGTCGCCGACGGCGCGGGCGAGATCGCGGAAGTCGGCCCGGACGTGTCGGACTGGTCCGTCGGCGACCGGGTCATCCCGCACTTCATGCCGGACTGGCAGGACGGGACGATGACGCCGGCCTCCTTCGCCGCCAAGCGGGGCGTGACACGTCCGGGCAGCCTGGCCGAATACGTGGCCGTGCCCGCCGTGTCGCTGGTCGCCATCCCGGAGCATCTAAGCTTCGTCCAGGCCGCGACGCTGCCCATCGCCGCCACCACGGCCTGGCGGGCGTGCCGGGCGGCGCGTCTGGGGCCGCATTCCACCGTCCTCCTGCTCGGCACCGGCGGCGTCTCGATCTTCGCACTCCAGTTCGCCAAGGCGCACGGCAGCCGGGTCCTCATCACTTCATCGTCGGACGAGAAGTTGGAGTGGGCGCGTCAGCTCGGCGCGGACCTGACGATCAACTACCGCAATACGCCGGACTGGGACGCGGAAGCCCTGCGGCTGACCGACGGACGCGGGGCCGACCTGGTCTTGGAGACGGGCGGGACGGCCACGTTTCCCCGCTCCGTCAACGCCGCCGCGATGGCCGGGACGGTCTTCGTGATCGGCTTCCTGTCGGGCGCGGAGCCGACCATCAACGTCCTGCCGATCATGGAGAAGGAGTTGAACGTCCAGGGGAACAACACGGGTCCGGTAGCCGCCCTGAGAGATGCCGCCGTCGCCATCGCCGCGCACCGTCTGGTGCCGGTCGTGGACCGGACCTTCGAGATGAGCGACGCCGCCGAAGCCTACGCCCATCTCGCCGCCGGCGGACACTTCGGTAAGATCACGCTCAACATAGCGTGAGCCGACGCCCCCCGCGTCGTCGGCTCCGGCCCATTCGTGCGTCTGGCGGAATATTTAGAAAGACTCTGAACGATGAGCGTAGATTATCACCTCGCTGACAAGGTCGTGCTGATCACCGGCGTTAGCCGCAAGGCCGGTCTCGGTGCGGCCCTGGCGCGGGGTTTCGCGGAAGCCGGTGCCAAAGTCTTCGCAACTTACTACCGCCCCTATGATCGCTTGATGTCCTACGGTAGCAATGAGGAGGAGGCCACGGAACTGCTCGCGGAACTGCGGCGCGGCGGCGGCTCCACTGCGGGAATGGAAGCCGACCTGTCGGATCCGGACACGCCCTCTCAAGTGTTTGATGCGGCCGAAGCCGCGTTCGGCGGCGTGGACATCCTCATCAACAACGCCACCCACGACCTGAAGGCCGACGTGCAAACGTTGACTGCCGCGACGCTCGACGCCCACTATGCCGTCAACTTGCGCGGGACCGCCCTGCTCTGCGTCGAATTCGCCCGGCGCTGGCGCGGGCGGTCCGGGGGGCGCATCCTCAGCCTGACGTCCGGGCAGGGCTTGGAGCCAATGCCCGACTCACTGCCATACGTCATGACTAAGGCCGCGGTGGAAGCCCTGACCCGCAGCATGAGCGTGACGCTGGTGGGCCGAGGCATCACGGCTAATGCCGTTGACCCAGGCGCGACCGACACCGGCTGGATGACCGACGACCTACGTAGCCGACTTGCCTCCGCATCCCCAAGCGGCCGGGTCGGCCTCCCCGAAGACGCCGTTCGCCTGATTCTGTTTCTCGCGTCGGCCCAGGCAGACTGGATCACCGGCCAAACCATACATTCGAGAGGAGGGTCGTAATGCGCTACGGGTATTGGATGCCGGTCTTTGGGGGCTGGCTGCGGAACGTCGAGGACGAGGGCATGGAGGCGACCTGGGAGTACGCCAAGAAGCTGGCGCAGCGCTCGGAGCAGATCGGGTTCGACCTGACTCTGATCGCCGAGCTGAACCTCAACGACATCAAGGGCGTGGATGCGCCCTGCCTGGATGCCTGGTCTACGGCGGCGGCCCTGGCCGCCGTCACCGAGCGGCTGGAGCTGATGGTGGCCGTCCGGCCCTCCTACCACGCGCCAGCCCTGCTCGCCAAGCAGGCCGCCAACATCGACAACATCAGCGGCGGGCGGCTGTCGCTCAACGTCGTGTCGTCCTGGTGGGCCGACGAGGCGCGGCAGTACGGGGTGACGTTCGACGGGCACGGCGACCGCTACGCCCGCACCGAGGAGTGGCTGGCCGTGGTGGACGGCCTGTGGACTCAGACGAAGTTCACCCACAAGGGCCAGCTCTACCAGGTCGAGGACGCCGTCTTGGCCCCCAAGCCCGTCTCACGCCCGCGCCCGGTCGTCTACGCCGGCGGCGAGTCCGAGGCCGCGAAGGATTTGATTGCGCTGACCTGCGACGCCTACGTCATGCACGGCGACCCGCCCGAGCGGGTGGGGGAGAAGATCGCCGAGATGCGCGCGCGGCGCGAGCGTCTGGGGCTGGGGCCGATGACCTTCGGCGTGGCCGGCTACGCCGTCGTCCGCGACACCGAAGCCGAGGCCGAGGCCGAGCGGGCGCGCATCACCGACGTCCGCCAGAACGCGGCGGGCTACGACAACTACCAGCAGTGGCTGGCGGGGACGCAGCTCGACCGGCAGGTGTCTTTGGAAGACTACTCGGTCTCCAACCGTGGCCTGCGCGCGGGGCTGGTGGGGACAAGCGCCCAGGTCAAGGCACAGGTGGCCGCGTTCGAGGCCGTGGGCGTGGACCTGCTGCTGCTTCAGTTCAGCCCGCAGTACGAAGAGATGGAGCGGTTCGGGGCCGAGGTGATCGCGGGGTGAGGGCAGACTGCCGGTGCGGCGTGACGTCCAAGTACCGCTATCTTTAGCCACACCCGCTTTCGGGTACAATACGCCCGGCTGCAAAGCAAAAGGCTTGAAGCGCGCCCTGCGCGCCGCAGATACAAGGAGAGACGCATGAACAAATTTCTACCGATGCTGCTGGCCCTGCCGGTCGGGCTGGTGTTGAGCGGGTGCGGCAACACGTTGAGCGGGGCCAAGCAGGACGCCACGAATGACACCACAAAGACGGCCCAGGCTGCCCAGGACGCCGGGCACGCTGTTAAGGCCGGTGCCCAGGAGACGGGCGCGGCGGTCGTGACCGGGGCGCGCGACGTCAAGGACGCCGCCGCGGTGACGCCCGAGGTCAAGACGGCCATCATCCGTGACCCCGTCCTCAACAACTCCGCCAACCTGGTCAACGTCGCGGCGGCGGGCAAGACCGTGACCCTCACGGGCCACGTCGGTACGGCTTCGATGAAGCAGCGCGCCACCGAGGACGCCCAGGCTTCACTGTCGGGCCATCATCACGCCGGCTTCAAGGTCGTCAATCAGCTCACGGTCGCCGCTTCGTAACGGCATCTCTACCCCGCCACCCCTCCGCATGGACCACGTCGCCCTTCAAGAGTACGCGACCCGCCTCGCGCGCCATGCGGAGGAGCGCGGCGCGCTGGCCCGCTCGGACAGCCGGCTGGCCGATGTGCGGCTCTACGTAGTCATCGCCGCCGGTGTGGCGGCGTGGCTGGCCTTCGGGCAGCACTGGTTCACCCCCTGGGCGCTCCTTGCCTTCGGTGTTGCCTTTGCTGCCCTGATGATTCGGCACGAGCGCGTCGCCGCGCGGCTTGCCCTGGCCCGCCGCCGCGTCGCCTTCTATGAGGCGGGCGTGGCCCGCTTGGAAGACCGCTGGCGGGGCAAAGGCATTCCGGGCACCCGCTTCCTCGATCCCAAGCATCCCTACGCCATCGACCTGGACCTGTTCGGTGAAGGGTCGCTGTTTGAGCTGCTTTGCGTGGCCCGGACGCGGGCGGGCGAGGACCGGCTGGCATCGTGGCTGATGACTCCCGCCGCCCCGGACATCGTCCACGCCCGACAGGCCGCCGTGCGTGAGCTGGCCTCGCGCCTGGACCTGCGCGAAGAACTGGCGCTGCTGGGCGAAGACGTCCGGGGCGGCTTGCAGCCCGCCGCTCTGGTCGCCTGGGGAGCCGAGCCTCCCGCCCCGCACGGGCGCGGGGTGCGTCTGGCGGCGCTGGGCTTCGCCGCCTTGACGCTGGCTTCGCTGGCGGCGTGGGGCTGGGGGGCCGGACCTGTCCCCTTTCTGGCTGTTGTCGTCCTCGCCCGTGCGTTCGATTGGCGTCAGCGCTCGACCGTCAGGCGTGTGCGGCGGACGTTGAGCGGGCCGGCGCGCGATCTGAAACTGCTGTCTCTCATGCTGGCGCGTCTGGAGCGTGAGACATTCGAGTCGCCGCTGCTGTGCGGGCTTCGGGCGCGGCTGCACGGCGGGCGCGAGGGCGGCGAGCCGGCTTCGGCCCGCATCGCCCGCCTGGACACGCTGGCTGCGCTTCTGGAAGCCGCGAATCCCGCGCCTCTGCGGCTGCCCGCCGCGCTGCTGCTGTGGGCCACGCAGCTCTCCCTCGCCGTCGAGGCGTGGCGGGCCGAGAACGGGCCGTCGCTCGCCGCCTGGCTGGACGCCGTGGGCGAATTCGAGGCCCTGAGCGCCCTGGCCGCTTACGCCCACGAGCACCCCGCCGACGCCTTCCCCGAACTGCTCGACCACGGCGCGCGGTTTGAGGCCGAAGGCCTTGCCCACCCCCTGCTCCCCTCAGCGCAGGCCGTGCCGAACGATCTGACATTGGACCGCAGCGGCGCGGCGCTGCTGATCGTCAGCGGCTCCAACATGTCCGGCAAGAGCACCCTGCTCCGCGCGGTCGGCGTCGCCGCCGTGCTGGCCCAGGCCGGTGCGCCCGTCCGTGCCCAAAGCCTGCGCCTGTCCCCCCTGGCCGTCGGGGCCTCGATCCGCACCCAGGACTCGCTCCAGGGCGGCATCTCGCGCTTCTACGCCGAGATACTCCGTTTGAGGCAGATCGTCGAGATCGGCGACGGCGAGGCCCCGCCCTTGCTGTTCCTGATCGACGAGATTTTGCACGGCACCAACTCCCACGACCGCCACCAGGGGACCGAGGCCGTCGCCCGCGCCCTCGTCCGGCGGGGGGCGGTCGGTCTGATCACGACGCACGACCTGGCCCTCGCCGCCCTGGCCGACGACCCGGTCCTGGCCGCCGCCAACGTCCACTTTGAGGATCAGATGACCGAGGGCCGGATGACCTTCGATTACCGCCTGCGCGCGGGCGTCGTCACCCAGAGCAACGCCATCGCCCTCATGCGCGCCGTCGGCCTGGAAGTCTAACGGGAAGTCTAACGGGAAGTCTAACGGGAAGTCTAACAGGAAGTCTAACGGGAAGTCTAACAGGAAGTCTAACGGGAAGTCTAACGGGAAGTCTAACGGGAAGTCTAACGGGAAGTCTAACGGGAAGTCTAACGGGAAGTCTGGAGGGCTGCCGATCTACCCAGGCCATCCCCCGCCCCTTGACACCCCGCCGCGCGACCCGCCATACTCTTTCCATGCTCACCGCCACGTTCATCCATGCACCCGGCGTCGGCCCCGCCACCGAGCAGTCGCTGTGGGCGCAGGGGGCGACCTCCTGGGAAACTTATCTGGACCGGGCCGAGGCCCTGAGCCTGTCCCCCCGGCACCGGGACGCCCTGCGCGGGACGGTGGAGGGCAGCGTGGCCGCCCTGGAAGACGCCCGCGCGGACTATTTCGCCCATGCCCTGCCCCGGCGCGAGCACTGGCGGGCCGTCTCGCGCTTCCCCAGGATCGGGTTTCTGGACATCGAGACCGACGGCGGGATGTCGGCGGATTCGATCACCGTGATAGGCCTGTACGACGGGTGCGAGACCCATTTTTACGTCAAGGGCGAAAACCTCGCCCAGTTCGCCTACGAGGCGCAGGACTATGACGGCTTCGTGACGTTCTTCGGCACCGGCTTCGACCTGCCGTTCCTGAAGCGCCGCTTCCCCGTGCTCGAATCGGTCTTCGCGGACCGCTTCCACGTCGATCTCTGCCCGCTGCTCAAGCGGCTCGGGCACACGGGCGGCCTGAAGCGCATCGAGAGCGCCCTGCACATCGCGCGCGTCCCCGAAACCGACGGCCTGGGCGGCATGGACGCCGTGCGCCTGTGGCGGGCGTATCGCCGGGGCGGGGCGGGGGCCGACGAGGCCCGCCGCCTGCTGCTGGCCTACAACAAAGAGGACGTGGTCAACATGGAAACTTTGCTGCGCTACGCCCTGCCCCGGCTCCAGGCGCGGGCCGGGTATACTGGCACGTAGGTGTTGAGATTTGCTTGCGAAAGGAGACCGGACGCATGACACAGCAGGAACTAGGCGGGAGTGGGACGGGCGAGCCTGACCTGACCGAAGGGGTACAGGCCCAGTCCGAGGCCGCCGGCGGAGAAGTCAGCGGAGAAGTCAGCGGGGACGGCACGGAAGCCCCGGCCTTGAACCGCGCCGAGCGGCGCGCGCAGGCGAAAGGCAAGAAGGCCGGTGCCCCGCCGCCCGGCCTCCTGGGCGGCGGCGCGGCGCGCGGGCCGAACCCGCGCACGTCGTCGAGCGCGGGCGGCTCGGTCCGCTTCACCCGCACCGGCAGCCGGTCGAAATAACTCATCGAAACAAGCGAAAGACAACGAAGACTGCCGAACCGTTTCCCTGCGGTTCGGCGTACTCTTTTGTGACAACAGACGCACCCACGAATGGAGGTTCACGCACATGGCTAAACTGACCCCGCACGCGCTCGCCCTGGCCGCCCTCGGCCTTGTTGCCGCCGGCCCCGCCGCGAGCATTCAAGCCCAGGCGGCACCCGCACCCGCCAAGTCCACGATTGACCCGCAGGCTCGGGCGATTGTGGCGCAGGCCGTCGCCGCACACAAGGCGCTGACGTCGCTCTCGGCCACGCTGACCATGCAGAACTCGGGCGGGCCTCCCCCCATCGAGACAGTCACGATAGCGTTCCAGAGGCCGGGGCTGGCGAAAGCAACGGTCTCAGACAAGACCGGTGTCCTTCGCCGGTTCTTCGCTGACGGCAAGGCGCTGACGGCCTTCGACGCCCACGCCAACAGATACGTCACCCAGCCGGCACCCAACGGCGGGAGTGCCGGTCTTGCGTTCGCCCTGAGCCAGTCGCGCGCCATCTCAACGCAGTTTTTCGCCGCCCCGGAGAGTCTGAACGGATTGATGTCGCAGCCGGGCGTCCGCATCGCCCTGGGGCCGAAGGCAGCGGCCGGCGGTGTCAGCACGGACACCGTCGTGGCGACACTGGGCGGCGCGCGCGGGGGAGTCCGCATCACCTTCGCCTTTGGCGCGGACGACCACCTGCTGCGCCGGCTTTCGTTCACGCCGACCGGGCCAGGCGGGGGGACGACGCACACCGAGACGGTGACGAGCCTGACACCGAACCCGACGCTCACCGCCGCCGACTTCGCCTTCACGCCCCCGGCGGGCGCGAAGAAGATCGTGCAGGCCGCCGAGCCGCCGCCTTACGACCCGCGTCTGGTGCCGGGCGCGCGGCCCTTCGCCCTGGCAGCCAAAGACCTGAAGGGCAAACCGCTGTCGCTCACCCAGTACCGGGGCCGCGTGGTCCTGATGGACTTCTGGGCGACCTGGTGCGGCCCGTGCGTCGGCGAGATGCCCAACGTCATCGCCGACTACAAGAAGTACCACGCGCAGGGCTTCGACGTCGTGGGCATCTCGCTGGACCAGGACCGGGGCGCGCTGACGTCGTTCATCGCGCAGAACCACATGCCGTGGCGGCAGGTCTTCGACGGCAAGGGGTGGAAGAGCGCCGTCCCACGCCGGTACGGCGTCAACTCGATCCCGTTCGGCCTGCTGGTCGGGCGTGACGGGACGATTCAGGCCGTGGAAGTGCGCGGCCCCGCATTGGGTCAGGCCATCAAAGCCGCCCTGGCGAAGAAGAGCGTGGCCCAGCGGTGAGGGCGCTGGCACCCAGACCTTCAGGACCCACCGCCCCCGATCATGGGGGCGGGGGGTCTCTTAATGCTCGTCCGTGTTGCCGGCCTGGGCCTGCTTCTCGCGGCCCAGCACGTAGAAGAGAACGCCCAGGGTGATGGCTAGCGAGATGGCGGCGACGGTGATGGTGACGATCCCTTGGTGCGGCATGGGTTGGGTTATCCTTTCAAGATCGGTGCGCGGGCAGGGAAGACCAGAAGGCGGGCGGCACGTCGCCGACCGTGTAGAACGAGCCGGTGACGCAGACGAGGTCTTCGGGCGAGGCCGAAGAAAGCGCCGCGCGGGCGGCGTCGGCCACCGACGAGTCCACGGTTTCGACCGAGGCGATGCCGCAGGACCGGGCGGCATCGGCCACGTCGGACGCGGGGCGCGGGCGGAAAGCGGGCGCGGTGGCGACCAGCAGGGCGGGCCGCAGGGCCGCCAGCGGGGCCAGGAACGGCAGCGGGTCGTGGTGGCGCGACAGGCCGACGACGAGGGTCAGCCGCCGCCGGTCCGCCCCGAACTGCGCCCGCAGCGCCTCGGCCAGCACCTGCGCGGATAGCTCGTTGTGCGCGACGTCCACGACCACGGTCGGGCGCTCCGCCACCTGCTCCAAGCGCCCCGGCAGCCAGGCATCGGCCAGCCCCCGCGTCACCGCCTCGTCCGACAGAAACGGGAGCGAGGCCGCTGGGATCGCGTCCAGAGCCGTGACCGCCGCCGCCGCGTTCCACGCCTGGAACGCGCCTCGCATGCGCAGGTGTACATCCCGGAGCGACCGTGCCCCCGTCCCGACGTAGACGCTGCCGTCCGGCTGGATTTCCGGCGGCTCCACCGGGATCAGCGGCGCTCCGCGCTCGGCGCAGACGGAGGCGATCACCTCCCACGCCTCGCCGCCCACGGGGACGCCGGTGACGCACGGGACGCCGGGCTTGACGATGCCGGCTTTCTCGCCGGCGATCTCCGCCAGGGTCTCCCCTAGAAGCTCCGTATGGTCCAGGCCGATGTTGGTGATGACGGTCACCAGGGGGCGGGGGACGACGTTGGTGGCGTCCAGCCGCCCGCCCAGCCCGACCTCCAGCACGGCGTAGTCCACGGCCTGCTCGGCCAGCCAGCACAGGCCGACGGCGGTTTTCATCTCGAACTCGGTCGTCGGCCCGAACTCCGTTGTTTCCAGTGCCTCGACGTGCGGCCTGATGGCGCTCACCCAGCGGGCGAAGTCGGCGCGCGGGATCATCTCGCCGTTGATCTGGATGCGCTCGCGGACGTCGTAGACGTAGGGCGAGAGGTACATCCCGACCCGGTGCCCCGCAGCCTGGAGGATGCTGGCCGCCATCGCGGTCGTGGACCCTTTGCCCTTGGTGCCCGCGACGTGGACGACCCGCAGATCCGCCTGCGGGTCGCCCAGTCGCGCGAGCAGGGCCAGAAACCGCTCGTTGCCCAGCTTCCACCCCAGGCGCAGCCGCCCCTGCATGTATGCCAGCGCCTCGTCGAAATCCATCACTCTGCTTTGAGTCATCTCGCCTGCTATTGCTGTTCCGCCCAGACATAGGTGTAAGGGATCAGATCGGATAGGGGCTTGGTGCTCGGTTCACCCTCGACCATGAGGATGACCTGTACCTCCGGGCAGTAGTCGGCGAGTACCTGCCTGCACCTCCCGCACGGCGCGAGGACCCCTCTGCCTTTATCCCCCACGGCTACGACGGCTAAAGGCGCTCCCCCGCCGTCGGAAGTCAGACGCGCGAGGGCCACCACTTCCGCACACGGACCCCCGGTGAAGTGGTACAAGTTCATGCCCGTATACAGCGCGCCGTCCGCCGCGTAGATGGAAGCGGCAACGGTGTGGTTATCCCCGTCGCCGTTCGCGGCCAGCATGTCCGACGCAGACCGGATCAGCGAATCGATCACGTTTTTGTCGATTACGATACGCCGTTAGTATACCTGAGACGGTCAAGAAGAGACAGCAGACAAAAAGCCGCTCCGGGAACCCGGAGCGGCTTCCTGCGTCTGCTGTTGTCACGTCAGTCGAGTCAGCACATCTTGCGGTGGAAGAAGCGCCGGGCGGCGGGCGCTGCGGCGGGACGGATGACTGGCAGGGGGCCGGACAAGTCCAGCAGGCCGCCAAGCGAGTCTACGGCCTGACCCTCCACTAAAACCTGCACACGGCTGACCGTCGGGAAGCGCCCCAGGGTCCGTAGGATGTCGTTTACGGCCCGCGTCTCGCCACGGACGCGGCGATGAGGGAAGTTTTCCAGACGTTCATGGGTCGTTTTCCTCGCGAAACCGTCAAGGCTGTTACCGACCACTTACCCGCGCCGGCCAAAAGAAACGCCGCCCCGGCCAAAGAAACGCCGCCCCGGCTTGAAGCGCGGGACGGCGTGTGTCTTCACCCGTAGCAGCTACTTGAGTAGCTACTTGTGGCCGTTGAGCCGGTACATGTGGCCCTTCGGCGTGACGACGGTGTTGTGGCGTCGGCTGCCGTTCCGGCGGCGCTCGACGGAGTTGTGGCCGGTCGCGCGGTGGGCATCGACGCTCAGGTTGGTGGTGTTCTTACGCGCCCCGTACTGGACGTCCTTGGCCTCCTTGCGGGTGGACTTGCTGATGTTCTCGCCGCCCTTGCGGAACGGGTACTGGATCGCCTTGCCGATCCTGTGGCCCGTGTTGCTGTCGTGCTGGGCGAGGGCGGCGGGTGCCTGGGACAGGGCGCAGGCGGCCGCCAGGGCGGCGGTGACAAGGGTGAAAGGACGGCTGTTCATGGGGTTCTCCTGTGAAGTCCCCCGCCGGCGGCGGGGGTGATCGAGTCAGTCGGGTTGGATCAGTTGGTCGAGCAGGACGCGCGGCGGGTGCGGGTGCGGCCAGGCGAAGGCGTGGCGGAAGGCCGCGTCTTGGCAGGCGGCGAGCTGGCCGAAGTCGATGACATCCTGGGTCAACAGGTTCTCATATTCCCACGGCAGCCGCACGTTATGCAGGCCCGCGTTGTCCGTACAGATCACGATGTCCACGCCCGCCGCCTCGCAGCGCTCGAACACCGTCCTCAGAACGGTCAGGTCGGTCAAAGTCCCCGTCTTCAAATAGGTCGTCGGGCAGACTTCGAGGCACTGGCCGCGCGCGGCGACTGAGGGCAGCAGCTCGGGAAAGCGCAGGGCGATCTGGATGCCGTGTCCGATCCGCGACAGGTGCGGCAGCAGGGCCGGGTGGCAGCCGTCCGCGGTCTCGTACAGGTGACCGGTCGTGGGGATGCCCGCCGCCCGCGCCCGCCCGAACAAATCCACCCACTCCTCCATTCGGTCCGCATAGAAGATGTCAGGGCCGGCCAGATCGATGCCGCAGACGTACTGCGGCAGCCGCGCGGCCAGTTCCAAGATGGCCTCGTTGACGGCGGGCGGCAGGCGCGAGTGCATGCACAGAATCTGCCGCATCAGCAGCGGGTAGCGCGGGTCGCGGCCCGCCTCGCCCACCGTGACCACGACGTCCCGCATCTGAGTGATCCGGTCCGCCTCGGGCAGCGCGGGGTCGGTGCGATAGTAGGGCGTGTGGCGCAGCTCCAGGTAACAGATGCCCTCGAACACATACGCGCCGCGCACCAGCTTGGAGACGAAGTAGGGCAGCGTCTCCAGTGTCTGGAACGGCTCGACCAGCGCGTGCAATTCCAAGTATTCGGCCAGCGACGCGCGGGGCTTGGTGACGAACGCCTCGAAGTCCTCGTAGGCGGGGAACCCGGCGGCCAGCGGATGCCCGTTGCGGACGAGGTAGCGCCAGAAGACGCGCGGGACGACCGCGCCGCCCAGGTGGCGGTGGAGTTCGGCATAGAGTGACATGGCCTAGTATACCCGGCGGCTGGGGGCCAGAATCGAACATAGGGAAGTGGAGAAGCCGCGTCAGCCCATCGGGGCCGGCGCGGCTTTTTCTTCGACCCGTCCGTCGGCGTGGCCGACGATCAGCAGGTGGCACAGGCCGACGAACAGGCCGACCTCGACGACGCCGACGGCGGTCTTGAGGACGGCTTCCAGCGTGTCCGGGGAGGGGAGGGGGCCGCCGAAGGCCATGTCCAGGAGGAACAGGCCGTCGTCGGTGACGACCGGCTCGCCGGACGGGAGCAGGCGGCGCGGCACGGGCACGGCGAACTGGTCTGCGACGCGCGCCTGTGTCCACGTCCAGGCGAAGGGCAGGACGGCGACGGGCAGCGGGAACGCGCCCAGGGCGGGGCGGACTTTGCCCGAGTCCACGATGATGATTTCCCTGTCGGTGGCGGCGGCGACGATCTTCTCGCGGACCAATGCCCCGCCGCCGCCCTTGATCAGGCGGAAGGCCGGGTCCACCTCGTCCGCGCCGTCGATGGTGATGTCGAAGCGGGAGACATCCTCCAGCGGGACGAACTCCAGCCCGTAGGAGCGGCCCAGGGCCTCGGACTCCTGCGACGTGGCGGCGCAGCGGAGCGCAAGCGGCTCGGACTGGAACCGGCGGCCCAGGGCGTGGATGGCGAAGGCGGCGGTGGTGCCCGTGCCCAGTCCGACCGTCATGCCGCCTCGGATGTGGGTGACGGCGCGCTCGGCGGCGATCTGCTTGGGGTTCACGCGCTCACCTATTGGGGAAAAGAGGGGGAAGATCAGACAAAGAAGATTTAGAAAAAGATGTAGGAAAAGAAAGTGCTGGGGAAGAGACTCGAACTCTCACAGGGTTGCCCCCACAACGACCTCAACGTTGCGCGTATACCATTTCGCCACCCCAGCCTGTACGCCCGACATTATACCGCCCGTTTCCCGGCGATGTCAATCAAGTCAATCAAGAGGATCAAGATGAGCACCAAAAAAGACGAGGACGGCGTGAACACGGGGCGGGGCGGCTCCCTGCGCCGGGGTGCCCTGGTTGCGCTGCCGCCGGCCCTGCCGCCAGCCGCCCAGGCCGAGGCGGACACGTCGGCGGTGACGCCGCCGCCGCCGCCGGGACTCATCCTCCGCGAGAAGGAGCCGGAGAACCTGGAATTTCCCTTCTCCACACTCAGCTCGTTCGTCACGCCGAGCGAGCAGTTTTACATCCGTAATCACTTCGCCATGCCGAGGCTGGATGCGTCGGCGTGGCGGCTGTCGGTCGAGGGCGCGGTGGAGCGCCCGTTCACGCTGGGCTATGACGAGCTGCTGCGGATGCCCGCGCGCACCGCGACAGCCACGCTGGAGTGCGCGGGCAACAGCCGCGTCTTCCTCGTGCCCAAGGCGAGCGGTACCCAGCGGGAGCTGGGCGGGGCGGGGAACGCCGAATGGACGGGCGTGCCTCTCGCCGCCCTGCTGGACCGGGCGGGCGTGCGCGCGGGCGCGGTTGAGGTGATCTTCGAGGGGGCCGACTCGGGTGAGATCAGCGAAGAGCCGAAATCGCCGGGCGTGATCCACTTCGCGCGCAGCCTGCCGCTCGCCAAGGCGTGGGGGCCGCAGGTGCTGCTCGCCCACCGCATGAACGGCGCGGCGCTGCCCCCCGCGCACGGCTTCCCCGTCCGCGCGCTGGTGCCGGGTTGGTACGGGATGGCCTCGGTCAAGTGGCTCACGCGCATCGTCGTCACCGACCGCCCGTTTCAGGGCTTCTTCCAGACCCTGCAATACAGCTACTTCCAGCAGCGCGACGGGCTGCCGACGTTGGCACCGATCACGGAAGCGCAGGTCAAAGCCGAGATCGCGCGGCCCGCGATGCACGAGGCGGTCCGGGCGAACACGGCGTACCGGATGCACGGCGCGGCCTGGACATCGGATTCCGCAGTGACCCGCGTGGAGATCAGCGTAGACGGCGGGCGCGCGTGGGCGGCTGCCCGCCTGCTTGACGCGCCGCCTGCGGCGCCCGGCCCCGATGCCTGGCGTCTCTGGGAGTATGACTGGCGGACGCCGCCCCGCCCCGGCCCCTGCACCGTGATGGCGCGGGCGACGGACGCGCGCGGCCGGACACAGCCGATGGAGCGCGACCCCGACCGCCTCAGCTACATGATCAGCCACGTCCTGCCAATCGAGGTCGAGGTGATCTAGAGGCGGGGTGATCCAAGGCACGGCCGGACGCGGTACGGAAGCGGCCCGCCACGGTTGCATATCCCCACGGGATGTGCTATAATCTGTGTCGGATTTGGCCGCGAAGTGCCTGCATCCCGGCGGACCGCCTTGCTAAAGGCGACTCAGGGTTCGACTCCCCCGGCAGGCTCTATCTAAACATACAAACGAGGAAGTTGACCCATGGCGAAAGCGAAGTTTGACCGTTCGAAGCCCCACGTGAACATCGGGACGAT
>JAABUV010003559.1_pt1 | contig 19716 bp, 24 predicted proteins | sample 5559971 | NCBI WGS metagenome assembly JAABUV01 (sample SAMN10711881, study PRJNA513362) | rock metagenome | isolation source: Antarctica rocks | place: Antarctica: Victoria Land, Knobhead nord | collected 2015-12-19
TTCCGGCCCGCGGCGTCCTGGCCGGCGCGCCGCGGCAGGCTCGCTGCGGGCACCGCGATCATCTTGGCAACGTAGGCGACCGCCGGCGCGCGGCGCGATGCGTCGCAGGCCAGCACGGCGGCGCGCGCCGCGTCCACACCCTGGTGCGCGGGACCCTGAAGGGTCACGGCGGGGCATGACAGCAGTGGTGCAGCTTCAGGCCTGTACTGGATTCTGGCTGGCAGCTGACAGTGGTCCACGGCGGATGGCCCACCCCGTTGCTGCAGTAAGTGTGCTGCTGACTGCACAATAGACCTACAGCAGCGAGCAGGACATTACCTATCACCACCTCAACAGCTCATTGCTTGTTCCCTGAGCAGTCTGGCTTACCCATCTGTACGCCCGCACACGCGTACGACAGGAGCCTCACTACCCGCACCTGCCGCCGCCGTGGGGGCAACCACGGCCGTGGGGACTGCCGTGGGGACAACCACAAGCTTGCTGAGCTGCACGACATGAAATAACAGGTCCCACACTTGTGCCGGCAGAGAACATGCAGCATGCAACGCCGACTCTTTGTGCAAGTGGACGGCTGGAGCGCTGGGTCGCAGCACGCACCGCCTGGGTGTCAGGCGCCAGCGCCGCAGGTCCCGCATGCGCCTCCGGCAGCGGCAGCAGCCGCGGCAGCCGCTGCGGAGCAGCCTGCCCAGCCAGGCACTACCTCAGGGCTTCAAGGGCCACACCTTGGGGCAGCGTAAGCAGTGGGCAGTGGACTCGTTGCACGGCAGAGCAACGCCAACATTAGAAACGCCTGTATGAACATCTGTCACACTGCATGCACCCAGCTGTCTGCAATGGGACGCAGACGCGCAGCGCTTAAGTCGCAAGTCAGCTGGTATCAGTCTGTCAGCGCGCACCCCGGAACAGGCCCCACAAACCCCGGCAGGCGTACGCGGCGTGCCTGGCGCGGGTCGGGCAGGTGCTCCACGGCCATGCCCAGCACCGCCTCCGACAGCGGCAGCCAGGCGCGCAGCACGGCGCGCAGCGCCGTGCGCGGCTCGGGGTGCGCGAGCGCCTTGTCCGGCACCTGAGCGCGCGCGCGGTGGGTCAAGGTAGATCTCAGCGATTCTTATGCAGGAGGTCATGTGTTGAGGCCATGCGCAAGGTAACCCCTGCTGGTGTGCAGGCCTAATCGCATAGGCCATTGGCCAGACGGTACACTCTGACGGCCTATCCCAGAAGTCCCGAATGCGTGCGCATGATAGTCAAAATGCCCGGCCGCAGCACATCACAGCTGGCGTGCGATTGCCAGAGGCCCCAGTGCACACCTGCTTCAAGCCCAGCCCGCGCACGATGCGCTCGAGGACCGCGCGCGTGTCGGCGCCGGGCGCGCACGCCTCGTACGCGCGCCACAGCGGTTCCAGCGCCAGCTGCCGCATGCGCCGCAGCGGCGCACAGTCGACATGGGCCGCTGCAGCACACAGTCACCCCCGCGCCGCCGGCCACGCAGCAGCGCATAAAACACGCATAGAAACTCTATCCGATTGGCTGCCGACCGCGCAGCACTGCGCAGCGAGGCGGCGGGCGCGCGGCGCGCCGCGCGCCTGCACGAACAGCGGCTTGGCGCGGCCCTGCTGCTCCTGCCGGATGCGCGCGATGCGCCGCGCCTTGGCCTGGAACGCAAAGTCGCCCCACATGGCGCGCTCGAGCGCGCGCGGGTTGGCGCCCAGCCTGGCGGCGTACAGCGCGGCGAACTGGCCGACGCGGAAGGCCCAGCCGTCGGCCGCGCTCGCGAACGCGACGTTGCCCTGCTCCGGCGCAAACACGGGCTCCTCCGAGCTGGCGTCCTCCGCCGGCTCGTCCGCGCCGCCCGCGCCGTCCCTGCGACACGCCCCGCACCTGAGCCAGCTTCGCTAATCAGTTCATGACGCGGTGCATGCCACGATTCCAGACACGAAAACATTTGCTCCATGCCGTTCCATGGTCTGAGTGTGAAAGGCAGCATTTCACCTATTGGCATGGCTGGGCCGGGCCCTGCCCCCGCCCTCAGGCTGGCGCGGCCCCCGGCAGCGGCCCGCGCCGCGGCGCGCCTGGGCTGCGCGGCGCGCGCGTCCGCCGTGGCCAGCACCGCGTCGGCGTCGCTGATGAGCTGCTCGCTGCGGAAGCCGGAGAGGATCATGTTGACGTGGCCGACGATGCCGCGCAGGCGCGCGTACGCCTCGCCCGGCGACGCGCCGGCCTCCAGCACGAGGCGGTCCACCTTGTTGATCACGAGGCACATGCGCACCTGCGCCGCGCGCGCCCGCGCGTGTTGCCGAGCTCTGTGTAAAAGTATGAAGGTACGCAGTGGCTCGCAATGAATGCACGAGCAGCTGGCGCAAGATAGAGCCCTGCAGACAATATCAGCGCGGCTGTGATGCGGCGCGCACTCCGGCGCGCCCCCGGCCGCGAGCTGCGACCGCGCCGACTTGCGCACCGGCAGCGGGACAGGCGTGATGCGTACAGGAGCTGGCCTGGACGGGGAGCCCCATGAAAATCATTCCATGCGTTCCACTCACGACCCCTGGTGCACCCAGCTGTGCGCCTGGATGCATCGCCCTCCGTCGTGCAGCTGGAAGCTGCCCAGTGGCACACAGCAGGGCGCTGCATGCGGCGGCCCGCCGCGCGGGGCGCGCCTGCTCCTGCCAGGCCTGCCGCAGGACGGCGTGCGTTTGGATGCACACGCCCTCCACGGCGTCCACCACGACCAGCGCGCCGTCGCTGAGCCGCGCCGCCGCGCTCACCTCGCTGCAGAAGTCCACATGGCCCGGCGAATCGATCAGGTTGATAAGGTGACCTGCGCGCGTCCGGGCGAGGCCCCAGTCGCGTGCGCGCGGGCGAGTCAAGGCCTGCCCCAACATGCGTGGCCACCGCCATCAACCCCCGTCCGCGAATGCTGTCCACAGACGTGTTACGCGCACACGTGCAAGCTCCCGGCATGGGGCTCCCGTTACGTGGAGCCGAGTAGGGCCCTGAGCTGCGCACCCTTGTCCAGCTTGTCTTGCGCAGTCGCCGGCACAGGCGAGCTCCCCGGCAGCCCGGCCGCGCCCGGGATGTGCAGAAGGCCTATGGAGCTGGACTTCATGGTGATGCCCCGTGCCTGCAGCGCAGGCACAGCCTCGACTGCAGGCACGACCAGGACAGCCGCTCCTCCGTACCAGCAGCTCCGACCAGCCTGCTCTGCACGTGCGGGCACTTGCAAAGCACCTGCCAGTGTGCTGGACAGGCGCACTCTTTGTCGTGCTGTACAGGCAACGGCCAGATTGCAGGGCAGTGCGCGGGGGAGCGCTGCAGCGCCGGCGTGCGGCCCCGGGCGCGCCTGCTCGTCATCGCGGCTGTCCAGGTAGCGCAGCTCGCCGACCATGCGGGGGTGGATGAGGCTGTTGGACGCTATGAGGTTGTCTGACAGCGTGGTCTTGCCATGGTCTACGTGCGCAAGGATGCAGATGTTGCGTATGCGCTCCTGTGGAGCACACGTCCCTGCGTTACTACCTGCAGCTTGATCAGCTTATACGAGGTACGTTAGCAGTGCTGGTGCACACTGTCGCTGTGCAGCCAGCCTGTGCAGTAAGCCAGGAGACGGCAGTAACTCAGATTCACAAGAAGTCACCAGCGCCTGCCGCCAAGCAGTGCTGCCTTTTTGACCAAGCATACCGTGCGGCTCTGCAGGGCAGCAAGCTCCTGGGCTGTGACTTGGTTCATCGCGTTTGGTGGCTGCGGGGCTGCTCAGTGCAACGATTACAGCCCTGAACATGCGTGCGTTGGCTAGTACAGCAATGTCGTTATGGGACTAAGGCTGGCAAGCGCTGTTGTTTGGAAAAGAAATTCGCAAGGTAATACTTGCAGCCTGCTAGCAAGGTACAGCAAGAACACAAGTTGTACGCAAGGTCTCTGCCTTCTTTCTATCAACTTTATTTTCTCGGTTGCTCGCTGCTCACTGTAGTGAGCTCGAGCGTCCCGAGGAAACTGGGTACCCCACCCCTGCCGTGGTGCGGGGTGCAGGCGTTGAAACGCTGCTCATGGGTGTCTGCAGTGCATCTTTACTGTTCTGTTTCGTGTTATTGTGCACACAAATGTTTGTTACGAGGCACCTGTCGCACACCGGACTTACCACGTTCACAACATAGCCCAGTTATCACAAAAACCTCAGTACAGCTGGGCCAGCACCGCATAGCATACAGCTGCTAAAACTGCAATTCTCCTATCTGGCACCCCCCCCGCCCTGCAAAGGCCAAAACTGAATGGGATACTTGCCAGGCAAGGTGCGCGTCGATTGACTTGCAAGGCAACTGCGGCTAGCCTATGCCAACTGAATGCCAGAGCTAACCAGGAGGGCGCCCAAAGAAAACCTCCAGCCTACACATCAGCAGTTTCATTTTCAATTTTAAGCTCTTGTGTCAGGCATTGTGACTGCAGCACCAGACGTCTGCATGTCATTGAACACACTCCGCCATCAGCTCAGTCTGGCAGACCCACCCACAATCCTTGCTCATGCAAGCGCATGTCCCCAACCACGACGCATGCACCCCTGCACTGCATGTGCCATATAGTACGGCATGTGCCATATGAGTACGTGGATGACATTGTTGTCAACACCGCAGTCTTCAGCTCCCTGTAGCCCAAGGGCAGCTTTGGTAATTAGCCAGACGCCCGCTCTCGACGGGAAACCCCGGCACATGATGAACTGCTGCCCCTCCACCCATCCATCACAACAACACCAGCCCCGCTGCCCTGTACACACTGGTCACGCCTGGTCAGCATCTCGTGTCGTGCCTGCGTGTCAGCTCCTGCCGTCCCGGCAAACCTCAGATTCTTACGTCCTGGCCGGCTGCACGGCTGGCGCGACAGGCAGCGGCGGCGCGAGCGGCGCGGACGACTTTGCCGCCGGCGTGCCCGGCCGCGGCACCGCATCAGCCTTCGGCTTGGGGTACGCCAAGCCGTTGGCTGCCGGCGCATGCTCGCGCCGCTCGTAGCTGAAGCCGGCGCCCGCGTCGTGCACCGCACGCATCGCGCGCCCCGAGATCTCGTGCGTGTCCGCCCAGTCGGGGTCCCACGCGATCGCCGCAGGCGTGGAGCAGGCGATGCTCAGACCCTGCGATGTAGATATAGGGTATGGGTATGGGGTACAGGGCGCAATGCGTCACAACCGGACGTGACACATGGACGGGACGCGGGGTGATGAGCACGTCGAGATGCGCCTCGCACGGCGCACCTTCCCAGCACAGCATGCACCCGCCCGCCCAGTCAGCGACAGGCAGCACGTGTGAGCCAAGCAGTGCGAGCTCCTGGACACGAGTCGCCGCATCGGCGCTGCCGTGCTGCTGGGCAGGGGGCGCGCCATGGGCACGGTCGCCAGCGCGCACGGCGATGGGAAGTGCTCCTCAAAGATGGAGCGCAGCAGGTAGTACTCGCGCGTCGCCGGCGGCTGCTTGGGCCACCGCGCCGCGCGGCCCGCCCACATCTCGTCGGTCACCACCTGTGACGCGTCGCAGGCTTATCAGTTTGCGCTGTACCCTGGATGAACATCGCTGCAGCAGACGGGAAATCTCATGTGCACTTGTTCATTGCAACTGGCGAAGCACAGACACCTTGTGAGAAAATCCTGTGATAAAGTTTTGTAGACTCCCGGAACGTTAGCACCTCCAGGCGCTTTCCGCCCACCGACTCGCCCACCAGTTGCCATACGGGACCCTCTCTGACACGCGCACCTTGGCAGCGTGCGCCTTGAGGCCGTCCACCCAGTCGTAGCCGACGCCGTCCGAAAACTGCTCCTTCTGGCGCCACAGCACGTCCTCGGGCAGGTAGGGCGCGTCCGGTCGGTCGAACGCCTTGCGCAGCAGGTACTTCTCCATGCGCGCGTGCCGCCCGTCCGGCCTGTCCGCCATGTCAATCTGCGCGGCCCGCGGTCTCCGTCAGGCTGTGCGCAGCAAAGTGTGCAGCAAGGTCTCTGCCACGCGCCACGCCGCCTGGCCAACGCGCACGCCGACATCTGTCGCATGCCCCTACGTGCATGTCTGAGACGCACGCACGCATGCGGCGCACGGACCTGCGTCGACGCTTACAAGGCCGCGTAGAGCAGACAAGCACCCACGGCAACTGCATGCTGGTGCACATCACAAAGTGAACCTCGAACTTTGCGGCCCATGCGGACCTGCGCAGTCCGACGCCAGAGATCACACTTCAGGCTATCCTGCAACGTGGCTGCCCTGCTGAAGCCGCGCTGCCAAACGTGCATTGGTCTCGCGCGTACGGCGGCGCTGGACCAGCCACGCGCACAACCCACCGCCGCAGCAGAGGCTGGGCGCAGGGCCCCGTGTGCGCGCATGGCCGGCGGCCGGAGCGCGCCAGCTTCTCGGCGGGGTCCAGGCCCATGGACATGTCCAGAAACGCCTATGTGCCTACCCTGACCCTATCAGAGCCCCGCGCGCGCATGGCCGGCGGCGCCTGGGCGCGCCATCTTCTCAGCAGGTTCAAGCCCATGAACACATCCAGGAGTGCCTATGTGCCTACCCTGACCCTATCACGGCCCCGCGCATGCGCCTGGCCAGCGGAGCCGGGGCGCGCCATCTTCTCGGCGGGGTCGAGGCCCATGGACACGTCAAGGAAGGCCTTGTCCAGGAAGGGCACGCGCGGCTCCAGGCCCCACGCAAACGGCGCCTTGTTCGCGCGCAGCACATCGAACTGGTGCAGCCGCTCCAGCAGCGCCACGGTCTCCCTGCCCCCGCCCCGATGCACTTCAGCACCATGGCGCAATCCGCCCACAGCCCGACAGGCGGGCCTCTTCACTGTTCACTGTTTCGCTGGGCATGGCCGTGATGGCACGCTGCGCATGGAGAGCCCGCCGCTGCAGACCGGCGTTGCGGCCGCATCAACATCCTTTGCCGGCATCAGACCACCCTCCAATGAGACAGGCGGGAGGCAGGCGGGCGGGCGGGGGGGGCGCGCACTCGTGCAGCGCGCGCGGCGAGGGCGCCTTGTGGAAGAAGAGGTAGCCGCCGTAGATCTCGTCGGCGCCCTCGCCGCTCAGCACCACCTTGAAGCCGCCCGCCTTGATCTTGCGCGACAGCAGGTACATCGGCACCGCCGACCGCACCTGCCGCGCGCCGCCGCGTGTCATGCCCTGCGGATGGAGCGCCGGGCGCCTGACAGCGCCTTGCTGGGCATCGGCAGGACTTAGAGAGCGCATGCAGGGTGGTTCCCGGCGCTGCCTCGGTGCTCGCAAGGAGTGTGCATATGCTCACAACAGGCAAGGACGCTTGCCCCAACCCAACCTGAGGCAGAGTTTGACCACGCTGAGGCGTAAGCTTGTAGCTGTGGCACGCAGGCGGACGATGACACGCCGCACTATCATGCGCCACGCCTGCGCTCCCGCGCGCCGCGCCTGCTCGAAGGACTCGATGTGGTAGATGAGGTCGTACACCGCGTCGATGCCCTCCTCCACGGTGAATGTAAACTCGTGGTGCTGCGTGCCCAGGAACTGCGCGACACGCCGCGCGGCCGCCAGGTCCGGCGAGCCCGCGATGCCGATGCTGAACGTGTGCACGCCGTGCTCGGTGTCGTACGCGTTGCGCGCCTCCTTCAGGTGCCTGCGCGTTCGCAGGCCGTGCGCGCTTCGGCCAGCGGACATGTTGCTTGTAGCCTGGCTGAAACATTAGACCGCCTGCGACTGAACACGGAGCGGGACTGTAAGCACTGATCATCCCAGCAGCCAGCAGCGCAATGCACATGGCGCAGCCGCCTGCACGCGCCCACTGACAGGTAGCCTAAAAAGTGAACAGCAGCACATACTGGCAGCGCGTCGCGCCCGCACACCACGTTGTACATCGGCCGGGTCGGCGCGCGCCTGACCGCGATGGACGCCACGAGCGAGGAGTCGAGCCCGCCGGACAGCAGCACGCCCAGCGGCGCGTCCGACATCAGCCGCTTCACCACCGCCGCGACGAGCGAGTCGTGGATGGCGCCCAGGTCGGCGCGCGCGCTCGGCAGCCGCCCCGGCTCCAGCCAGGCCGGCTTGTACCAGCGCTCGCACTTGCCCGTGCTGCTGCGGTAGCAGTGGCCCTGCGCGCGCAGCGGGACCCCGACTCAGATACTTGCATCCCAGGCTGCCAGGCCGGATTGACCAGCGCTCAGACTCGCCGGCGCTGCTGCGGCGGCAGTGGCCCTGCGCGCGCGGCAGGGCCTGCCAAGGAAGGAGGCGCATGGTTGCTGCCTATACAGGCCGCGCTCGTGCACGACAGGCCCCTGCACCTCTCCCGAGATCTGGCCCAGCGCATGTGCACGGTCATAAGCATGCTCGCAGCCCATCTGCATGGACGTAAGCATGTCGCCTGGCCTGGCCTGAGCAGGCTTGTCAATGCGGATGTTTTTCCTGATGGGGACAAGTTGCAAACCTGCAGTGCTGCTCTAACGTCTGCAGTCTGCTCTAAACGCTTGCAAAGCCCCAACGACCAGACCGCATGCATCGTCCGACGGCACATGTTCCACTCACTCACGAGCGCACGTGCCCAGCCCCGCGAGCGCAGGGGCCGCCGGCCGCACCGGCGGGAAGATGTCAAACTGCTCGCACTGCGCCTGCAGGCCCTTGAGCTCGCTGCAGAACCAGGTGGCGCCGTCCGGCGAGCGGCCCCAGTACAGCGGGCAGACGCCCAGCGCGTCGCGCGCCGCACAGAACTCGCCGGTGCGCCCGTCGTGCACGACGCACGCAAAGATGCCGTCCAGCATGTCCCACAGCGCGTCCGCCGCGCCCATTTTCTGCGCGCGCGCCGGCATAGGCTCCCTCTACCCCAACACTTGGCAGGTTCCGCGCGCGCGCCAGCAAGAGAGTCCAATTCCCTAGCCCTATACCCTACACCTGTTTCTGCGAACACGCCAGCACCAGCTTTCACACACATGGGTCCCGCTCATAGCGCAGCTGGCATGCAATGGCATTGAGACATAGCCAGCTCCACATACACAGAGCATTAGCGACAGCCCTCCATTTGCTCGCCCAGGCACACAGCAGGAGAGAGCCCGCGCGTGAGTGAAGCTCATGAAGGCGTGTCTGTGAGGAGGAGCTAAGAGAATGCCAGCGCACTTGGTACAGGTGGCCGATGATGGCCGAGTCGGACTTTGAGTCCTTGACGATGCGCACACCGGGCAAGTGCTGCGCCTTGACCTCTTCATGGTTGTAGATCTCGCTGTTCCTGTGTAACGACAGTGCGCGACAAGCGTCAGAGCTGCGAAGCCTGACGGCTTCACAGCAGTGGCGCGTCGACAGTTGCAGGCAATACCTGAAATACGCAACACAAGTGCAAAGCTTCAGCTAGGCGGGCAGCACGGGTGGGGAGGGTGCGCACAGCGCCCACGCTATGTCCCCTTCAGGTGTCGAAATTACAAAGGGCTGCCTGCATGCAGCGTGCGCTGTTAGTTGGGGCGGCAGCTTCATCGCTGCTCATTTCATAAGCACAACATGCTTGGCACCACCAATAGAAGACACTGCACACAGCCAGGAAACAGTACAGTGCACGCTTCTTGAGTGGACCTATATTAAGCACAGCGGGTCAAGCAGGGCGGCAGCACGGTGCCGGTAACGTGCCATTATGGACGGGAGGTGTGGCGCACTTGCCGCCGTCCGATGGGTCAATAATCTGGAGGCGCTCAAAGCTCAGGAAGGACACAGTGTCTGCTGCACTCTGCGCGCTCTGCCATATGGCCGTCGCGTCGGGCCCCCTATGCCTTATGAGTTTGCTTTGCCGCAGCATCATCCGCCTCAGCTCCTCAGGGTCGCCCTTGAGCCCGAGGGCTGCAAGGATGCCGCACATCCTGGGCCCCCCTTGGTGTCAGGCAGTTGAGTCCACCTACACACCGATCCGCAGCGCGCGCACGACCTGCCTGCGCCCTCTGCGACGGTTGTGAAGACAGTCTGGCAAATCTGATCCAAACAGAACGTGAAGTCCTCGCTGGAGTGCTGACTTTGCCGGCTGCATCCATATCCCTGCATCGCAGGGTATTGAGCTACTGTGCCGCGGCCGAATGTCCCTGCGCGGGGGCCTCGGGAGTGCGCCTCACTAGATGGACTCGTGAACATCACGACGCCTGTGCCTCATGCGCTTTCACAAAGCCCTTCCCTACGCCTATGACAGAGCGTGACGGCATGTAGTGACACTCGCAGCTGAGGTGATGCGGCATGGATGCACAGCTGTGCACGGCGGGCTGAACTTTGTCATCTGCTGTGCAGTGCTATCTGCTGCGCACAGCAGCGCAGATCAGGTGCAATCACCCATACGGCATGGACCACTTCCGGGCAGTGTCCCTGTGCTTGACTGTGCTTGTCAGAGTGGATCTGTTGCTCCTCCTCGTCCCCATGCAAGTATGTCTTTCTGTGCGAGAGCAGGCTGTGATGGAGTCAAATGACCATGTTGCGGCCAGCGCTATGAAACTGAGTTTTGCTGGCCGGCAGCGTGGGTTCAGAGCTGATTAGGAACTTTTGAACTCACTCCACTGCCTGCTGCGCAGGGCGGCACAGCCGTGCGGAGGCGGGTGCACCAGGAGCAGGAAAGCGAGTATGGCGCCGCCGTGGATGCCGCTCTGGAGCGGTACTGGAACTCCACCGAGCTGGTGAGCGTCTGCGCTCGCACAAGGAGCTTGTCACATGCTTTGGCAAGCAGCACAGGGGCGGGGGGCTTGCTGGCTGCGGGGCTGTGCGCTGGCAGTGCTCCCCTGCTTCAGTTTGGTCTGGGAGCAGTCGCCCGGCACTGTCGGCGCATGGGCACAGGAACCCTCCTTCCTGCAGCCGAGCGCCGTCTGCAAGCAGGCCCTGTTACGTCTCGTGACTCTGACACTGGAGCTGCAACAAACATCGGGCTCCAGCTTCATCCGTGCCTGCACTGGCTTCAAGTCTCACCCCCTTTACTGGCTTTTGCACTGGGACCACTGTGGTGGCCGCCCGCACGGACTGGCGCCCTGCATGCAGGCGCTGCGCGGTTACTGAACCGCGCGTGAGTGCAAGAGGCTGTACGCTGGGTGGCTCTCCGCCAGCCCCGGGCACTGACCGCGTGCGCGGCGGCCGGCGGACGGCATGCCTGCGCGGCCTGGCGCAGTGCCGCAGGCTGTGCGCTGTGGAAGCGGCGCTCCGCCAGCCCCATGCACCAAGCGCCGCGGCGGGCCGGAGGACCGCCTGCACGGTGGCGCGGCGCTGCGCGGAGATCGTGCGCCTGTACACCATCGGCCGCAGCGTCCAGGGCGAGGGTTAGGGCACTGACCGCGCGCGCGGCGGCGCGCAGGAGGACCGCCTGCACGACCTGGCGCGTCGCTGCGCGGACGTCGTGCGCCTGTACACCATCGGCCGCAGCGTCCAGGGCCGCGAGCTGTGGGCGCTGGAGGTTGCGGATGCGCCGGGGCGCCTGGAGCCGAAGCCCAACGTCAAGTACGTGGCCAACATGCACGGCGACGAGCCCTCTGGCAGGCGCGCCCCATCCTCCCCCGCCCCCTCTTCCTCGCCGCTGCGAGCTCCAAAGTGTGTGGCCAACATGCATGGCGACGAGCCCTCCGGCAGGCGCGGCCCCCATACGCCACTGCGAGCTCCGAAATGTGTGGCCGCATGCACGGCGACGAGCCCTCCGGCAGGCGCGCCCCCTTTTCTACCCGCGGCGAGCTCCGAAGTATGTCGCCAACATGCACGGCGACGAGGCCTTCGGCAGGCGCGCCCCCTTTCCTCGCCGCTGCGAGCCCCGGGCCTGGCGTGTGCGCCAGTGCAAATCTTGGGCCAGACCATGCCGTTGCAGGGGACTTCAGGGGACGGCGCTCTGACAAATGGTAGCAGGCGCTCAGCAGGTGGCAATGTCAACACAATGTGTAGCGGCCGCACCAGCAGCGTGTGCGCCAAAAGTGGCGGGCAGCAGTCTGGACATAGAAAAGACATGCGGCCACCCCATCGCCCCGCCCCTCCCTCGACCCGCCCGCCCGGCTGGCGCGCAGGCAGCTCCTCGTGGCGCTGGCGGAGTGGCTGTGCGCGCACCGCCGGCGCGACGCGCGCGCGGGGCGGCTCATCGCGGACGTGCACCTGCATATCCTGCCGAGCATGAATCCCGACGGCTACGAGTCGCGCTCGCGCGGCAACGCGCGCGGCAGCGACCTCAACCGCGACTTCCCTGACCCAATAGGTGACGCGCTCTGTCGGGGATCCGTCACTGAGCATCGTCACGTCAGGTTTCCGGTGGCCACTGCTGCATCGCGGATGGCACGGGCGCGCTGTGCAGCAGCGCACTCTGTGGCCGTCCGCGACGCAGCTTGGGAGCTGCCGTGGGTGCCGTGCGGCAGCTCTACCCAACATGATCCAAGAAGCTTGGCTGGCACAGCCTGCTGGTCAATACACGGTCAGCACCGTGGCGTGTGCCGCTGCCCTGACCCGGACCCTACGCACGACAGAGCGCGGCGCGGCGGGCGTGGAGCAGCCGAGCGGGACGGAGCAGCCGGAGACGCTGGCCGTGATGGACTGGATCCGTACCGGCCGCTTCACCGCGTCTGCCAGCCTCCACGAGGTGGCGCCCCGCACCCAGCTGCCCACATACGATTAGTTATTGATATCTGATTCTACTTGTTGTATATGAATACTGAAATATTGAAAGGGCGGGAGTCAAGATATCTCAATATTCAATATTTAAGACAGACGATGATGTCGTCAGCCATGTATGAAGTCACGCCTGTCTCGTCGCTGCGTTCGGCAATGTAGCGGCTGCAGCGCGCCGGACAGAGTAGCCGCAGTGCTTCTGGCGCCTCGACATCGCCGAACGCAGCAACGGAACAGGCGTAACTTCATACACGGCTGACGACATCACCGTCTCTCTTAAAAAATTGAGTTTTGAAATACTGACAGGTCGGGGTCCAAAGGTCAAGATCTGCCGGCCCTGGATCAGCGCCTGGAGCCGACCCGTGCGCTCGCGCTCTCAGAGAGCGGCGCGCGCCGCAGCGCGTGGTCCCGCGCCAATGTCTAAGGCTTTGCACGTCACTGCGAGCGCGACGCGCCTCCCGGAAACGGGGACTCCCCGCGCAGGGCGCGGTGGTGGCCAACTACCCCTGGGACGGCAGCGAGGACCGCGGCACGCACTACGCCGCGTGCCCGGACGACGCGGCGTACGTGCACCTGGCCGGCGCGTACGCGCGCGCGCACGCCAGCATGGCCGCCAGCGCGGAGTTCCCGGGCGGCATCACCAACGGCGCCGCCTGGTACCCGCTGTGGGGCGGCATGCAGGCGCGCTGGACGCAGGGACTGGGCATGACACTGGAGGCCGGTGCCGGCGCCTTCCCAGGCAAGCATGCGAGGCCCAGGGCGGTGCTGGCGGCGCCCGCAGCCAATGCGGGTCAGCTGATGCTGGTCCGGCGCCTGCGCGGCTAGTGCGGCGGCGTGACGTTTGCTTGGCGCAGTGCACGGGGGATGGAGGCGTGGCGCTGATCAGGCGTCGACAGGACACGCTCCTGTGCGTTGACCTGTCCTGTGAATGTCCGCGCGGGGCTGCGCCGCGCAGGACTGGAACTACCTGGCGGGCGAGTGCATGGAGCTGACGCTGGAGCTGAGCGGCGCCAAGTGGCCCCCCGCAACGGAACTGCCGCAGCTGTTCGCCGACAACCTGGCGCCGCTGCTGGCCTACCCGCTGGCCGCCGCCTTTGGCGGCCTCAGGCGCGCCCGTGCCCGCAGCGCGGCCGCCACGCATAGGGTAGGGTATATGGTAGAGGATATAGGATACATGGTAGGGACAGGGCTAGCTGCTCAGTTTGTGAGGTTCCCATGGCATGCAGTCGTGCGCCGGTCGGGCAGCCGGAGGCGGCAGTACGCGCGCGCGCTGGCTGCAGAGCGGGCCTGCGCACCGGCAGGGGCACGGTGGCCGAGGCAGCCGCGGGCGCCAGCAGCCGCAGGCGCCTGTGGGCCGCGCCGGGCAAGCCGCGGCCGCTGCCGGCGCGCATCGACGTGACCGACATCAACCACACCGTGCACGCCTCGGACAAGTTTGGCGACTTTTACCGGTACGGCCTGCGGCTGCGTGCCCGTACGCTGGAGCAGTGCGTGAGTGTGCTGCTTGCTTTTTCGCCGCATTGTGGCAGCACACGAGCGCGGAGGCATACTTGCGGCCATCATACCCCACATGGCAGCACATGAGCGTGGAGGCATTCCTGCGGCCATCAGAACAAGCGCTGCTAGTTTGGGCGCCATCCGAGCAGGCCGCACATTGTACATACCGCCCATCCGGGTATACAATGCGACAGCCAATGCGACGGCGAATCAACGAGGTGATGGCCAGCCTGGAGCAACTATGGCAGCATACGAGAATGGCGTCTATTGGAACGCTGCAAGGTTGGGCGCCACCTGTGCAGGCCACTGGCTCCGGGCCTGTACAACGTGACGGCCAGCCTGGAGGGCTACGAGCCGGCCACGGCCACCGTCAGCGTGCCCAAGGACGGCGGCGGCGCGGTGCACGCCTTTGCCCTGGTCGCCGTGGGCGCCGCAGCGGCCGCCGCTGCGGCCGTGGACGACGCTGCGGCCTGGAGCCTGCCGCGGCGCTTCGGCGCGTTTGGCGCGGCCGCGGAGGCGGCGGAGGATGCGGATGCAGAGGTGCGGCCGCGCTCGCGCCGGCCCTGCAGCGGCTCTGCATGCATGCGCACGCGGGGAAGCAGACAAACGCCAGGGCGCCTTGCCTGCCAGGGTCTGACCGGGGTCTGACCAGGGTTTGACCAGGGTCTAACCCAGGGGCTTACACCAGCGCGCGCCGCGCGCGCGCAGGGCGCCTCGCCCGCCAGGGCCCTGCCGGCGCAGCTGCGCTGGAGCGTGGCGGTGCTCGCGGTCGGCCTGGTGCTGGCGGCGCTCGCGGCGGCGCTGCAGCGGCGCATGCGCGCACGGGCCGGCGGCGCCGCGGGCGTGTGGGCGCGCCTGGGCGCCGGGCGGCAGGCGGCGTCGCCGGCGCGGCGCAGCCCCCGGTTGATAGGCTCGTGAGCGGAGCGGGGGCTGGTTGATCCCCACGGCGTTGTTGGTGCACCACAGTCCTTCCCAGGCCTTACTGGCAGCTCTGTATGAACAATTGCATTTTTGGCCGGATGAGCTACAAACGGAAAGCACCTGACCCATTCTGGCCAGCATTTAGACATGCGGGCTGCAGGCAAGAATGCATCAGGGTGCGCTTGTGAACGTGTTCGCGCAGGCCGCGCATGCATGTGTCGCCTCAAGTTTTGCAGTCCCTGGCAGCAGGCAAAGCCTAGTGTGCACATTGAAGCTGCATGCATGGCTTGTCCGCCTGCATGGCTATTGTAACCCGGGCTGCTGGCCAGTTGCTGAGCATGCCCAGCGCCCGGCGAGCAGTGCTCGAGCAAGCAGTGTTACCATGTGGCTTCAAACTCGGTCCAGCTGCATCAGGGCATTTTCAGCAGCCAGGGTCACATTGGCCAGCAGCCAGGGTCACACAAGCCATGCAGGCGGCTAAGCCATGTAGGCAGCTTCAATGTCCACACTTTGGATTTTCCTGTGCCAGGGACTGTTAACCTTGCCCGGCGCCTGGCGAGCAGTGCTCGAGCAAGCAGTGTCACTATGTGGCTTTAATTCGGTCCCAGTGCTTCAGCGCCTGAGCACTGGATAGTGGACATGCACTTAGACCTGCTCCTGCGGTACATCACATGTGGGCTTCAGCACCCAAGAACCCGAGAAGACAGCAATGCGCATGAATCTGCTGTTGCGGGCACATAACACATGCAGTGTGCCGGATGTTCCAGGACCTAGGCTTGCAGCTGTATTTTGTTGTTGCTGCAAGCCCAGCTCCCGGGACATCTGGCACACTGCATGGGCTGTGTGCCCGCAACAGCAGATTCAATGAAACATTGGCCTTGACAGCAGCGAAGAGTGCAATTAATATGGTTGGGATATGGTGAGGAAAATTTACAGACACCGTTGCAGGTTTGTTCAGGCTATTGCAATATCTGCACTTTGGTTGCCCTGCCAGGGGGTCTGCACGCATGCAGGGGTGCTAAGCATCCACGCTCGCGCTCGCTGCCTTCAGCGCCATGCTCGCGCTGCCAGCAGACCGGGCGCCCTCCCCGCCTCCGCCCAGTTGGCGCTGTACTGCAGCCGGGGCTGCCATGGGCGGCCCCGGTCGCTCGACCTGACCGGCCGCATCGAGCTCTGCAGGCACAGCCGCCGCACCAGCTGAGCCTGCCTCGCCTCCGCCTGCGCGGAGGGTCTGCCTCTTGGACTCCTCGTGGGCCGTGGGCGACCTGGGGCGCTTGCCCGCGCGGGTCGCCTGTGGCTCTGCCGGCGCCGCCGCCACGTCTGACCCGCCTGCCTCGGCGTCGCCCGCGCCCCGACCCGCCTGCTGCATGCCCTGCTGCATGCCCTCCTCCCCCTCCGGGCCCGGCGGCAAGCCCGGCAGGGGCGCTGCGGTAGCGCCCGCCGCCTGAGAGGCTGCGCCGCTGGCCTCGCCGCCGGGCGGCGCCCCCGCGGCGCCCGCGCTCGGCGGCGGCGGCGGCCCAGCGAGCAGCGTCTGGCGCAGGAAGTCGAGCATGGAGGCCGGCGGCGCCGCCCAGGCCGCGCCCGCGCCGCCGTCTGCGCCCAGCGCGTCGCTCGCGCTCCGCTCGGGCAGCCCCGGCGCGGGTGCGGGGCTGCTCGGCGCGGCGCCCCCGGGCGCGCCGCCGAGCGGCATGCCGTGCGGCTCGCTGGCCGCCAGCCAAGGCAGCCCGCGCGTCGCTGGCCCACGCTCAGGGTCACCGCATTCGCCGCGCTGCCCGCCCTGGCCACCGTCCGGGCGCGCGCTCTCCGCATCAGGCTTTCCCCAAGCGCCAGCGGCATCCCCCACTGGTGCAGCAATACTGACGGCCAGCGGCGCAGGGTCCCCATTGTCGCCCCCGGCCCTCACTCCCAAGCCCGGTCCTGCGCTCATGCCGCCCGAACCGCTCGCATCGGGCGCGGCCCCCGCGGGCAGCCCTGCGGCTAACCCTTCAAACCCTGGGCCCGGCCCTGGCAGCGCGAGCACGGGCAGCGCATCCCAGCCGCCCTCCTCCGCGTCGGCGCCCCAGCCGACCAGGCCGAAAGGGGGCGCTGCGGGCGCGGCGGGCAGCGGCGGCGGCGGCGGCAGCGCAGGCAGCGCCGCGCCGGGGCCCTGGGCGCCTTGCTGCTGCAGGAAGAGGCCCCACTGCGCGCATCGGAGGTGCAAGCAGGAATGTGCATCAGTGCTCATGTCGGGGTCGGAGGCACATGCCACGCTCCTCGGAACGCTGCAGGTTTGCTCATGTGCCTCATGCACAGATCTGCAAAAAGAGCGGCTGGGGCACTCGGACCCACATCCTGAGCTTGTGTGGGTCGCGCTTGCATGCGCCCGATACAGGCCCGTCTCAGCCCCAAGCGCCTCCGCATGCAGCGCCCGGCAACCAGCCCCGCCATACAGAGCGCGCGAGGCACGCGCACGTTCTGCAGCGCGGACGTGAAGGCGTCGACGGACGAGATGAGCGGCATTGCGGCCTTGATGCGGGCCATGTCCTCGCGCACGAAGGTGCCGAACAGCGCCTGCAGGCTGCCGCCCGCACCTGCGCGCGCACCGCCGCAGGGACCTTGCCGAGGGCCGGCGCGCATGCCGAGCTGCAGTAAGGGGGACTGCTCGCAAGAGGTAGTCCAGGGAAAATGTTGTGGTGCCGCCAGTTGCCATGAGTGTGCTCCACCTTACTCAGGAGCGGTTCTGAGCGCCACAACCCACTTTGTTGATGTATAATAACCAGAGCAAAGTCAGTGTCACAGTACGGCGAGAGCAGCATGGGCAGGCAAGCCTGTTTAGGCGCCAAGGCGCACGCAGCACGCCTGTCAGCTCGGAGCTTGCATCCAGCACCACACGGGCGAGCGCACCACTAATCCTACCCGTTTCCTCATCTATGCCAAACACTGAACTCCTGGGCAGTCTCTGCTTCGTCCCAGCCCAGGGGTGCGGACCAGCGGCGGCCTGGTGGAGCGGGGCCGCCGCGGGCGCGGCCGCGCTTGGCGGCTGCACAAACGCGGACTGCGGCGCGGCGGGCGGCGCCAGCTGACCAGCGTGGCGCGCGTGCTGCGCCTGGGCGGCCGACTGCGCGCGCGCCCGCATGTCTGTTACTGAGTCCAGGCCTTCCTCCTTGCTTGGCTTCATATTCTTTCCATCTTGCGCACCCCTACGTCCAAGCCCTTCTGCAGGGGTGCAAGAGCCAGAGCCTGCATGGGCTGCCACAACCCTATCAGGCTGCCAAACCCCTATCAGGAGCTGGGCGCCGCGCCTGCCAGGCGTGCTCCAGCAGCGCGCGGGGGCTGCGCAGCGCGACGCGTGGGGGCGCAGCGGCCGCGGCGGGGCCGGCTGCGGCAGGCGCCTGCCCGCGCGGCCACGGCGGCTGCCAGCCCTGCGCAGTGCGCCTGACGCGGTCACTGCCGGGCCCGCAGGCGCGCCCAAGCCCGCGCCCTGAGAAGTCAGGCTTTCGGTGACCTGTGCAAGGGTATGTGACAGGAGGCCACACAGTGTCCTGGCCAACAACTGCGAACCAACCCTCCCTGCAAATACCAAAATACACACGCACCGCATGCGGGCATGGGATCGTGGGGTTGCGCCTTGCCGACCTGCTGCATACAGGCCACGCCGCGCGACTGACTTCAGAGCGCTGCACAGGCCGCGTGCCAGCGTAGAGACGCGCGCAGCGCCACACCGGCCGTGCGGCCGAGCCCGCTCGCGCGGCGGCCGAGCGCACCTGCTGGACCGGGCGCACGGCAGGGCCCAGCGAGTACAGCAGCCCGGCCGCGCCGGCGCCCGGCGGCGGCCAGGCGTCGTCGCCGTCAAAGGTGCCGCCGCCGCCCTGGTATCCTGCAGCGGCCGCCGCGGCGCTAGGGTAGCCTAACCCTACCCCGTCCGCCCAGTGCGGGGGCGCCCCGGCCGGGAAGCGGCGCGCGGCGGCGGCGGCCGCGGCCGCGGCCGCGGCGGCGCCCGGCGACGCCGTTGAGCGCGGCGCGCCGCCCGCCGGCGCCGCGCGCTGGGCGCCTGTGCGCTGCGCAATGGGCAGGACATCACCGCGTGCATGGACACTTGTACGTAGAGTTGTGGCCGTGGCGTGGCAGACACAGGACCAAGGCCCTCACTTTTCACTAGTTGATAAATGTATGGAAGCAGGCAAACGGGTTTTTTAGGGCTGCGTCACCGACTCCTTCCTCAGCTCTGCCTGCTTGCCTGCAGTGTGACACTCTACAAAAGCAGAATGAACGCCCTACTTTATGCAGTCGGAAAGAAAAGGGCTGCAGTGCGGCCGTGCAGGCCGGCCCACGGGCGCACGCGCAGGATGTCGCCGAGCGCGGCGCTGGCGGCGCTGCGCTCCTCGGGCGTTGCCGTGCCGGCCGGCGCGCCCGAGGCCGGGATGTACGAGTCGCGCGTGCGCGCGCGCATGCGCTGCCGCGGCGCCGGCGCGGCGCTGGGCGGGGGCGCTGCGCCCGCGGCCGCGCGCGCGTGCGGCGCACCCCCGCCCGCGGCCTGCGCCTGCGCGCTTGCAGAGCCCTTTGCCAAGCCTGACTGAAGTGTCATTGTACAGGCACCGCTGAGCGCCGTGCCCTGCGCATGTCTTACTGTGGGAGAGCACAGTAAATGTGCATGTGCACCTCTGGCTGCGCCGCGCGGGCGCCCGGCGGCGTGGGCGGCGGCGCGACGGGCGACAGCTCGTGCGCGTCGGCGCTGATGCACGAGTCCAGGTTGA
>JAABUV010003560.1_pt1 | contig 19714 bp, 22 predicted proteins | sample 5559971 | NCBI WGS metagenome assembly JAABUV01 (sample SAMN10711881, study PRJNA513362) | rock metagenome | isolation source: Antarctica rocks | place: Antarctica: Victoria Land, Knobhead nord | collected 2015-12-19
CAGGAGGGTCATCATGCGATAGACTGCGGGTGGCATCGGGAGGCTCCTTCCGGACGATATGGTGTCAGCACCCCTATCCTACCAAAGCCCTCCCGATTGCCCCCTTGTTAGCGAAAACTAGAGATCTGCTACAGTTTAAAATATGAATGTAATTTAGGCTGACGAATGATGAGAAAGGCGACCGACATGGCTACCGAGCGCATCACGCACGACGACAAATCCGACACGATCACGCCGGAGGAGCAGACTGGCATCGACCGCGCCCTAGCTGATAGTGCGGCCGGTCGGGTCTATCGTCTCGGCCCAGAGGACGTGGAAGAGCTTATCAAGCTGCCCGAAGAACAACAGGCCCGGTTCCGCGAGTCGCGTGAATCCCTCGACGCATGGCTGGCTGCGCGCGCAGCCAAATACGCCTAGGATGCCAGCCTACCAGACAGTCGTCTTCACGACTGAGTTCACGCAGAGCCTATTACGGTTCTCGCGTGCCGATCAGCGTCGCAACTTCCGGGCGCTCGAACAACTCGACACCGACGAGACGATACCTTCGCTCACTGTCCACCAACTCAAGGGGCAACAAGCAGGCACATGGACAGCCTACGCATCCAAAAGCTTACGCATATCCTTCCGCCGCCTCGATGGTGGCCGCAAGGAACTTTTAGAGGCTAGCCACCATTACGGCGACTGAAGCCAATTCGTCTACACCTATAATGAAGATGTGAGACGTGGGTATGCGCGGGGGAGTGAATGCGGGTGGCGGACAAGAACAGTGCGGCCGGAAACAGCGACGCCTCGCCCCGTACACCAAAACCCTTGCGCCACGAGCGTAGACGCGCCGACACCAGACTCCGCGAGACCGAGGAGCGCTACCGCGCGCTTGTCGAAGCCGCCGCACAGATCATCTGGACCACCCCCGCCGACGGCGTCGTGGATGACTTACCCCTCTGGCGGGCTTACACAGGCCAGACGGTCGCGCAGGTCAAAGGGTGGGGCTGGCTCGACGCCCTTCACCCCGACGACCGTGAACACACGGCTTACGTCTGGTCCGCGGCGGTCGCCGCCAAACGCGTGTGCGATATCGAGTACCGCCTGCGGCGCGACGACGGCGTCTACCGTGACTTCTCGACACGGGCGGTCCCCGTGCGCGGCGACGACGGCGCCATCCGCGAGTGGGTCGGCATTTGTACCGACATCACCGAGCGCAAAAGGATCGACGAACAACGCGCGCTGGCGCTAGCGCGAGAGCAGGCGGCCCGCGCCGAAGCGGAGCGGGCGCGAACCATAGCCATGGCCCAGACAGCCGAGCGGGACGCCATGTTCGAGGCCATGGCCGACGGTATTTTTATCTGCGACCGCGCGGGCAAGGTAGTGCGGATGAACGCCGCCTATCGCGCTATCATGACCTTCGGCGCCGCGCACGAGAGAGCCTGTCCGTCCTACTCGCTCCAGGAGCGGATGCTGCGCATAGACATGCGCGACGAACATGGACAACCCCTGCCGCGAGAGCAGTGGCCGATCGCGCGCATCCTGCGCGGCGAGGTGTTGTCCGGCGCACAACCGGATGTGATGATCCGGACCGACGATGGGCGCGACGTACTGCTGAACGTGAGCGGCGCGCCCATGTACGACGACAAGGGCGCCCTCATTGGGGGCGTCTGCGTCTGTCGCGACGTCACGGAGCGCCGCCACTTGGAACAGCGCACCCAGGGCGCGCTAGAGGCGCTGTTGGACATGGCCGAAGCCCTCGTCCAGGGGAGAGACGAGGGAGCGGAGAAGGAGACCGCGATAGTGGCTAGCCGCCTCGTCGCGCTGGCCTGCAGTGTCCTGGACTGCCGGCGCGTGAGCATCACCACGTACGACGCCGACACAGGCGCGACGCGCCCCCTCGCCGTCGTCGGCGTCACACCCGCCGAGGAGCAGTCTTGGCGCCTGGAGCAGCCCGGCGCTACCCTGCGTGAGTACCTGGACGCCGCACACCTGGAACGCCTGTGGGCCGAGGATATCCTCATCATCGACGCCGCCGATATGCCGGAACGTCGCCTCCCCTATGGGGTGCGCACCCTCCTCCTCACGCTCCTGCGCGTGGGGTCGCGGGTGGTCGGTGTCCTGGCCCTCGATCACGGCGGCGTCGCGCACACGTACACGCAGGATGAGGTCGCCTTGGCCCGCACAGTGGCCAAACTAAGCGCGCTGGTAATCGAGCGCGAACGCCTGTGGCGCGAGCGTGAGGAGGCGCGGGCCAACGAAGCGGCGCTACGCGAGGCCAACCGGCGCATGGATGAATTTCTGGGCATCGCCGGCCACGAGATGCGCACCCCGCTCACAACGATCAAGGGCAACATCCAGGTCGCCCGGCGTCGCCTGGAACGTCTGGCCGCACGCGATGGCAACGGGGGCGCGGACCCTGTAGCCGACCTGCGCGGGATCGGCGCCTTGCTCGGGCGCGGCGACGGGCAGATAGCCCGGCTCAACCGGCTGGTGGATGACCTGCTGGATGTGTCGCGCATTCGGGCGGGCTACCTGGAGGTGCGCCCCGAACCGTCCGACCTGGCCGCGATCATCTATGAGGTCGTGGCCGAACAGCGCGAGATCGCCGCGCCGCGCGCCATCCATCTGGAAGAGGGCAATCGCGCGGCCGTCCCTGTCGTCGCCGATAGGGACCGCATCGCGCAGGTCCTGACGAACTACATCTCCAACGCGCTACGCTACTCGCCGCCCGATCGGTCCATCACGGTTGGCCTGCGCGTGGACGAGGCGGAGGCGCGGGTGTGGGTACGCGACGAAGGACCGGGGCTATCTCCCGACGAGCAGGGACGCGTCTGGGATCGCTTCTACCGGGTCGCGGGCGTCGAGCACCGCTACGGCTCCAGCGTCGGGCTGGGTCTGGGCCTGCACATCAGCCGGACCATCATCGCACAGCACGGGGGGCAGGTCGGCGTCGAGAGCGTCGCCGGCGCGGGCGCGACATTCTGGTTCAGCCTGCCCCTTATCCTGCCGCCGGATAGGACGGACAGCGCGCTATCATGACGCCATCCACAACGTCCTACCATCGCGGATGATACAATATACCCAAAGCGTGTGCGAGGATATGATGACGACACGTACCATTACACTCACCTTACCCGAGGATCTCTACGCACAGCTCGAGGCGCAGGCCCAGCGGGCGGCGCGTCCAGTCGACGATGTCGTCGCACAAACGATCGCACGCGGCCTGATTGTCACGAGTGATCCTGACCTAGCGCCGGCGGTGCAGGCCGAGTTGGCGGCGATGGAGCAACTCGCGGACGCCACGCTCTGGGACGTCGCGCGCAGCACTGCGAGCAGCGATACGATCGCCCTGTATGATCTGCTCACCCAGCGCCAACAGGACAGCACGCTGACTCCTCAGGGGCAGCAGTGGTTAGAAAGAGTGCGCGCGGAGGCTGACCTGCTGATGCTGCGTAAGGCTCACGCCTACGCGCTGCTCAAACAAGGAGGCCATCAAGTCCCGGCGATCGAGGATCTGCCGCTGCCCCCGGCATGAGCAACCCGTATCTCTCCGCCGCGCTTCAGGCGCAGGTGCTGGCGGATGCCGGCCACCGCTGCGGCTACTGCCACTCCGACGAGCACCTGACAGGAATGGCTCTGAGCACCGAACACCTCCTCCCTCGCGCCGCAGGCGGCCCGACCGTTCGCGAAAACCTCTGGCGCTCATGCCGAGCGTGCAATGAACATAAGGGCGCCCAAGTGCAGGCCTCGGACCCTGAGACAGGCGATACAGTCTCGCTCTATAACCCTCGTCTGCAGCCGTGGAACGTACATTTCTGCTGGAGCCGCGACGGCGCTCAACTACTGGGTCGCACCGCCATAGGCCGCGCGTCCATCGAGGCGCTTCAGCTGAACCGGACGATGCTGGCAGCCGCGCGGCGACGCTGGGTGCTGGTAGGATGGCATCCGCCGCCCGATGACGCGTTGCTTACCGAACCTTGAGGCTAGCGCGTCTGCCTGTTCCTAATTATCGATTGTGGCCGCTATACCTTTTGAGGATGGGATCTGTACGGTTCATAAAATGAGGGGATCGCCCGGTGGGCGGAGAAAAACGCATGATACATGAGTAAGCGCGAGGAGCGGTTGATAGATGAGTTGATCTCGTCGGCTCTTGACAAAGGCGACGAGGACCACGCGCGCTGGGACGACATTGGGACATTGCAGGATCGTGGCGGACGCGAGGTCTTCGCCGCCACCGCACGCCTGATCTCAAGCGGTGATGGGCGTGAAAGGAGTCTTGGCGTCGATATCCTGGCGCAAGGTCACATCGCGGAGAAGCCGATGCGCGATCGCGCCATCCCCCTCCTGCTCGATCTTGCTGCACGAGAACGGAACCCCATCGTCATCGCGTCCCTGTGTCATGCGTTCGGACACCTCCATGATCCCGCCACGATCGACACGGTCAGGGTATGGGCGACTCATCCAGACGAGAACGTCCGATTCGGCGTCGTCCATGGTCTATCCCGCTACGAGGACGATCGGGCAATCGAAACGCTCATACGGCTGTCGGCGGATGACGACAGCGACGTGCGCGACTGGGCAACCTTCGGTCTCGGGACACAGATCGCCACGGATACTCCCGCCATTCAGGATGCGTTGCGGGCGCGACTGGACGACCCCGATGACGACACGCGCATGGAAGCGCTCGCCGGACTGGCGCGGCGCTGCGACCCTGGCGTCATCGAGGCGCTGCGCGCGCTGTTAGCCGACACGGACGTCGACGCGTTACCGCTGGACGCCGGACTGTCCCGCGCCGATCCCCCGTTCCACGAAGCGCTCGCACTACTGGCCGATGCCTGGGAGCACGAAGAAGCGCCTATGAATGTGATCACAACCCTGGAGGAGGCCATTGAGGTATGCCGGCCAACGTAGTTGGTCCGAAGACTATGCGGGGCTGCTTATGATCGGGAGGGACGATGGCGTCAGCGCTGCCACTCCGGTCGGAACCGGTCCGCAGCGAGACCATACCATCGTCAACGTGTAGAACATCTACCGTGGCGCCTTCTTGCCGTGGTCGATTGGGTCTCTCGCGCGGCACGTCGGGCTCAATCAGTCCAAGGGTTTTCCTCCTCGGCTATCGCGTGTAGACGCCAAACGTAGAGCCCATTGGAACCCACGCGTACCACTATACCACGACGCCGGGCATAGGTTGCGAACCGCGGATGCCGGAGAAATCGGCGGAGGAAACTGGCGACTTCGTACTGGCCCACCGCCAGATAGACCACGCAGTAGTCCGGGTGACAGAGAGCCTGCTGATGGAAGTCGTCATCGCGTGTAAAAAACGTGGGTCGTGGCAGTTGATGGAGCAACACGATGATAGCATCGTCGGAGAGTCCCTTGTGTCCCACATCAACGCCGATCTGACGCGCCGGGATTCGCCAACCACGCAAGAGTTGCCGCTGATGCTCAGGGATGTTCTCGTCGAGGAGATTCATCCCGCGACGAGTGCGGGCTCTTGAGCCAACCAGGCTTCCCGTGCCAAGCGTATGGCTTCGGCAATGGCATCTTTATTGATGTCGCCGCGCCAATCGTCGACGATAACCTCCCAGGCAGTGCCATTGGCGACCTGTTCCAGGACATCGGCGACGAGGATGCGCGTCCCCACGAATGTGGGCTTTCCGTGACAGATCGCCGTGTCAGCGACGATGTATCGTCCAAGTGCTTTCGTCATCCCGCTACCTCGCTAGTGTGTTTCTTCCAATTCTAACGCAATCAGTAACCACATTGACCAAGTCATTGCCAACCTCGCGACGGGCGCGACTCGAAGAACATCTACCGCAGCGTCTTCGACGAATTGGCGCGACCTGCGCGCGTATCGACGCTTGGCCCATCGTACCACCACGGAAGTAGGCGCCGTCAGACTACTGTGAGTCGTCCTGAACGCCGTCAAACGGCCAATGACAGTGGATAAGAGGGCACGGTGGCTTGACAAAATCCCAAATATGGGAAATAATCTCTTCTATGGAAAGTATCTACGCGGATAATACCTCCATTGACCGGCTGATTGCCCAGCGCCTCAAAGGTCTACGCGCTGAGCGCGGTTGGTCGTTGGACGAGCTCGCACGGCGCGGCAACGTGAGCCGCGCCACCCTCTCCCGGATTGAGAACGCAGAGGTGAGCCCGACGGCGAGCGTGCTGGGCAAGCTATGCGCGGCTTATGGCCTGACCATGTCGCGTCTGATGCACATGGTTGAGGATGACTTTGCCCCTCTGATCCGCCGCGGCGCGCAATCGGTCTGGACAGATCCAACCATCGGGTTCCGGCGGCGTTCCGTCTCCCCACCCGCCCAGACGTTGGCTGCCGAGGCCCTTGAGTGCGAACTCGACCCCGGTACGCGCATCACCTATGATCGTCCGCCACGGTCGGGCTTGGAACATCATCTGCTCATGCTCGAGGGGCAATTGGACGTCAGCGTCGACGGGCGCACCTACGAGCTGCGGCCCGGCGACTGTCTGCGCTACCAACTCTATGGCCCCAGCGCTTTCGTGACCACTGACCAGCGCGCAGCCAAATATATCCTCTTTATTGTGTGAGGCGCCATGACCAGAGACGTACAAACCACCATCTCGATGTTCACCACGGACGACACCGCAGGCCACATACGCGAACTCGGCGCGCTCCTGCACGCCTGCGTCCACGCTGGGGCGAGCATCGGCTTTGTGCTGCCGTTTACTGCCGACGACGGCGAGGCATTCTGGCGTGACACCGTGCTGCCGGCGGTGCGGGATGGGACGCGCGTGCTGCTGGTCGCGCGCGAAGGCGGACGGATTATAGGAACTGTGCAACTGGACGACGACACCATGCCGAACCAACGCCACCGGGCAGAGGTCCGCAAGCTGCTGGTCCATCCTGCTGCCCGTCGCCGCGGCATCGCGCGCATGCTGATGGCCGAACTCGAGCGCGCCGCGAGCCAACGGGGGCGGAGCCTGCTCACGCTGGACACGCGTACCGGCGACACGGCCGAGCGCCTCTACACAGCGTTGGGCTACAAGACAACGGGCGTCATTCCGGGCTTCTGCCGCGACCCATTCGACGACCGTCTCGATGCGACCACGATCATGTACAAGGCCCTGTGACGATGCAAACGCCCGCGCTACCCCGTAGATAACGGCAACCACTTCTGGAGAGAGGCACAACCGCTCCCACTAACGTGACAACGAATCAGCCGCCTGGCTTCATGGCATTGACCTTCGACCCGGCGCGGTGTCGAGCCGACCTCGACGCCTTCGAGCGACTACTCGCCGAGAACCCGGATTTATCGGAGCGCGCGCAGATCCTGCCCTTCGTCCGCGCACACTCGCATCTGTCCCTCCTGCTGGGCGTCTACAATCCCGGCGTCGTCGCCGTCGATATCCTCGCTTATGAGCTCTCGCTGTTTGGTCAGTTCACCGCCGATGTCGTCGTCGGCGACTGGCGTCGGAAACGGTACTGCTTGGTTGAGTTCGAGTATGGGAAGCGCAACATCGCGCTCAATCAGGCCAGGGGATATCCTCCTCGGCTACCGCGTGTAGACGCCAGACGTGGAGTCCATTGGGACCCACTCGCGCTACTATGCCTCGACGCTGAGCGTAGGTCGCGAACCGCGGATGCCGGAGAAACCGGCGGACAAAACTGGCAACTTCGTACTGGCCCACCGCCAGATAGACCAAACAGTAGTCCGGGTGACAGAGAGCCTGCTGATGGAAGTCGTCATCGCGTGTAAAAAACGTGGGCCGCGGCAGTTGATGGAGCAACACGATGATAGCGTCATCGGAGAGCCCCTTGTGTCCCATCTCGACGCCGCTCTGGCGCACTGGGATTCGCTAACCGCGCAGGAGTTGCCGCTGATGCTCAGGGATGTTCTCATCGAGCAGGTTCATCCCGCGACAAGTGTAGGTTCGTAGATCAACCAGGCTTCCCGTGCCAAGCGTACGGCTTCGGCGATGGCCTCTTTACTGATGTCGCCACGCCAATCATCGACGATAACCTCCCAGGCCGTACCGTTGGCGACCTGTTCCAGGACATCGGCGACGAGGATGCGCGTCCCCACGAATGTGGGCTTTCCGTGACAGATCGCCGTGTCAGCGACGATGTACCGTCCGAGTGCTTTCGTCATCCCGCTACCTCGCTGATATGTTTCCCATTCCAAGTGTGGGTACGATTACAATCTCATTGAAGCCAATCTTGGGCCTCGACTACGCTGCTGATGGCAAAGAAGTCGCCCTCCGCAACTAAAAAGTCCGACCATTTACGCCGTATCTCCTCGACTTCTTGGGCCATTAGCGAGACTGGCGACCGCTCAAGGAAGTCGGCCGTGTAGATTGACGTGTACTGGGGGCTACCCGTTTCTTGCGGAGGGTGGAACGGTGGCCTGTGAGATGCCGCCATATCCAACAAGCGTTGTTGTAGGGGCGACTCCTCTTTCGGACTGAAGGGACCAATCTGGAGCGAGAGTTGGACGTGAGAGTCACTGAAGCCAAAAACATATACCAGAGCGCAGCGACCAGAGAGTTGCAAGGCGGGGAATTTATCCCATTCTCTCACCGTCATCATCATATATCGGGGAGACCTGGCAACTTCCAGCTTGAATCTCGAGTCCCCTTGGACTATAATCTTCAACGCGTCCTTGATACCGAGGTGCGGCATCGGCCGGTGTTGATAGATGAGATCTAACGCTCGTTGGTGTTCTGCATAAATCTTTCGGCACAGTTGTGCTATATCCGAATCACTCACGACATATCTCCTGAGCATGCCAATGTAGTGGGCGATGGCGATGAGAGCGTGGGTATCACCATGTTGCGCTTGCTCGCTAACCACTCGCACCCGTTCCAGGACCTCGGAAACCACTCTATAATCCAGCGGCATGAATGGGCTATTGGGATTCTTGGGTGATCGACCATCCTTTGTTAGGAAAATAGCGATGATAGTGCGGCCTGGATAGTATTGCCGGACAGCCTCGTAGTACTCCTCAAGCTGTCCAGGCCTCTCGTCCGCGTCGATCTTGTTCTCGATGATGACAGCCCACTTACCCGCATTGTCCAGAATCAAGATGTCAATGTACCGCCATTCGCGACGAACGATAGCTCCAGTTAGACTCCACTGAGCGAGGTCGTCGGGTGTGACATTGAATCGCGTGCCGCTGGACAATTCCAGTATCTCTTGGAGCAAATCTTGCAGAAAAGCGGCACCTAGATTGTGGCTCTGCTGCGGGTCCAAGAGAAAAGCTAGAAAGTCAGAATGGCGTAGTTCCGCCCGGACAGCCCCCACAGCCTCGAAGATGTTGAATTGCTTGAGTTGCTTTTCCAAATCCGCTAGCAGTGGACTGAACGCGACGGTATTGAGTGCTTCTAAATCGGAGGAATACACCATGGATTCTGAACCGTTCGACTTCACCGCTACCACTTTGGACCTCCTGCGATAACCGCACTGTAACGTACAGTATACGTTCTAGTCTATGAAGGAGAGCAAGGGTAGACTGCACTCCATAACTAACACGCTTTGCCCCGCTGGCATGGTACAATAACTCGAACGTTTGCGCTAGATACGATCCGTTGGTACCGCTACGCAAAGGCGCGCCGGCGGATGGAGAACCTCGTGACCCCGACCGATATCGAAGCCGCCGTCGCCGCGACCGACTGGGATAGCCCTATCGCGACCGTCAACCCCCTCGACCCCGATGTGCTGCTCTATGGCGCCGACCCTACGCCCGGCATCATCTCGCTCGATGTGCGCAACGACGGCGTCGTGACCGTGTGGCGGCGTACTGGCCGAGACACGGTGGTGTGTGAGCGCGACACCTTCGAGCCCTGGTTCCTGGCCGCTTCGCTCGACGTGCTGGCTCCGCTCGGCGACCGCCTGGTACGGCTGGAGCGCGGGCAGCCCGTCCCTGCCGATAAGCTGGCCGGCTACGAGGAGTTGGCCGGCGCCAACCACTACAAACTGCTCGTGCGCGCGCGCCGCATCGCCGACCTGCACGACCTGCTGACGCGCGGCTACGAGGAGCGCAACGACGGCTTGCAGGTGGCGGCGCTGCGCGAGATGCGCGGCGAGATCTATATCCGCGCGCACGTCGAGCAGTACCTGATCGCCAGTGGCCGCACCTACTTCAAGGGTATGGCCTACGACGATGTGCGGCGCATGCAGATCGACCTGGAGACGACCAGTCTCTCGCCGGAACACGGCCACATCTTTATGATCTCTATCCGCGACAACCACGGCTACGAAGATATCCTGGACGCCATGCCCGAGCGCGAGTTGCTGCAGCGCCTCGTCAAAATCGTGGCCGAGCGCGACCCCGACATCATCGAGAACCACAACATCATGGGCTTCGACGCGCCCTTCCTGGTAACCCGCGCGCGCAAGAACGGCGTGCGGCTGACCCTGGGCCGTGCGATCCCCGGCAAGCCCAATGGGGCCGAGTTCGAGGACTACCAGGACTCGCTCAAGCTCGCCGCGGAGAGCCAGCGCTTCCGCCGCTACGCCCTGCCCGGCCGCGAGGTCGTCGATACCCTGCACGCCGTGCAGCGCTACGACGCCGTGGTGCGCCACATGCGCAACCATACGCTCAAGAACGCCGCACGCTACTTCGGCGTGGCGCGCACCGATCGTGAGTACATCGACGGCCCCCAGATCTACGCCGAGTACGGGCGCGACCCCGACCGCGTGCGCCGCTACGCCCTGCACGATGTCGAGGAGGTCGACGGCCTCTCGCGCGCCCTGATGGGGTCGACCTTCATGCTGGCCTCGATGGTCCCGCGTCCCTACGACAAGATCGCCACCAGCGGGACCGGCCAGGGCCTGATCGAACCGCTGCTGGTGCGCGCCTACGTGCAGGCGCGCCACTCCGTGCCGCGCGGCGAGGGCGGCCGCGAGTACGAGGGCGGCGCCACCGGACTCTTCCGCTCCGGCGTGCTCTCACATGTGGTCAAGGCCGACGTGGCCTCGCTGTACCCTTCGATCATGCTCACCTTCAAGGTGGCCCCTCGCAGCGACCGCGACATCAACGCCATGCTGATCACGCTCGAATACCTGATGCGGCAGCGCCTGATCCACAAGCGCGAGGCCAGGCGCCTCCCGCCGTCCGACCCGCGGCGCGCCTACCACGACGCCCTGCAAGGCGCGGTCAAAATCCTGATCAACAGCTTCTACGGCTCGCTCGGCAACGCCGTCAACCTGTTCGCCGACGCCGACGCCGCGGCTGAGGTGACGCGGCGCGGGCGCGAGATCCTCTTCAAGATGCTCTCGCTGCTACAAGAAAAACCTGGTGTCGCGTTGATCGAAGCCGACACCGATGGCGTGATCTTCGGTACGCCGGAGGGCTGGACCGAGGAGCAGGAGAAAGCGTTGATCGCTGAGGTCAGCGCTGTGCTGCCGGAGGGCATCAACATCGAGCACGACGGCCGCTGGGCGCGCATGTACTCCTACATGGAAAAGAATTACGCGCTGCTCGGCTACGACGACACGCTCACCATCAAAGGCTCGTCGTTCCGCTCCAGCCGCAACGAGTTCTACGGCGAGCGTTTTTTCCGCGCCGTGCTGCCGCTGGTGCTCACGGGCGACATGGCGGCGGCGCGCGCCCTGTACATGGAAACGGTGCGGCAAGTCCGCGCGCGTGAGATGCCGGTGGGCGACCTGTCCATCCGCGCGCGCCTGACCAAGTCGCCCGAGGAGTACCGCGCGGCGGGCCGCAAAGAGGAGCCTTACGAGGTTATGAAGGCGGCCAAGCGACGCTGGGCGGCGGGTGACCGCATCTCGTACTATCAGGCCTCGCGCGGGCGGCGTAAGCTCGTCGAGGACTTCGCCGACGACTACGACATCGAATATTACGTGCGCAAGCTTACCGACACCTATTGCGCGCGGCTGGCCAAGGCCATCCCGCCGGAGCACTTCGCCGAACTCTTCGGTGAGCAGCTAACCCTGTTCGCCACACCGCCCGCGGACATCAAGCCGCTCGTCGTGGTCGAGAACACGCTGGAGGACCTAAAGACGCGCAGGGCATAACGCTCTCGGCCATACCAGTGATCCACACGAGCTGCGCCAAGCAATAAGGCGACCTGAGAAATTACAGGGCAACGAGTTGGCGTTGTATCTGTCCATTGCTCGACGTGCTCTCGAAGCCGATGATCATCCTTAGATCGAGAGCATGGGCAATCCGCAGTAAAGAGTCGAGGCTCGTCTTATACCGCCCGCTTTCAATGCGCGAAATTTGCGAATAGCTCGTGCCCACGCGATCTGCCAACTCCTGCTGCGTCAAACCGTGATCCATCCTGTACTTGATGAGAAGCCAGGCAATCTCGCGGTAATCCGCCCGCGCTTCCCTTTGCGCGCGATAAACGGCGCTTCGGGCAGCCCTATCTTCACTAGCAACCGCCGCAGACGTACCTATCGGATTTTTATTATCTATCATGTCGTCCATACCAGTGCAGTTTATCATGCATGATGAGCAGCTACCGCACAGAGCAGGGTTGCTCAGGGCGCATCATGACCGGCTGCTCGCGGTGGTTGCCGTTGGAAGGTGTCCATCCGGGCCTTAAAATCGTCCCATCGGACGCGTGCCGTTGTTATATCTGACTCCGAGAGTTGTGCGGAACGTTTCTCGACAATGTGGAGGAGGATAAAGAGGTTACCCGAGCGCTGGTAAAAGATGCGATACAACTCCCTGCCGTAATGGCAGCGCAACTCGCGCAACTGCCCTTCTACCTGGGAACTGTAGGGGAACGGTAAGGGTCCGTCGTGAGGGCCGAGGCGATTGAGTAGGTCTATCGTGTAGTCAATTTCTTCTTGACGTTCGGGGGAAAGCTGATTAATGAAGGCGTTGACCGGCTCGTTGCCGTTCTGATCTCTGTAGTAGACCGCCTGCAAAAGCTGTATTCCTCCTCTATCTTTCCATGATGGCCTCGTTTACATCATACTACCCTCGGAGCGCGCTCCCGTACATAGTGACAGCCGACGGCCGAGTTGAGCCATCTTCTCCTCCGTCAAACCTTACGCGCATCGAGTAGAATTAGACTGTTGAGATGGAGGCAAAAATGGCCAGAGAAACAAAACGCGCGGACAGCCTGAGGTCATTTATCAAGAATCTCTCCGAAACGGCGCTGGAGTTTTTCGCCGATGGGGAGGTGGACACGCCGGTGCTGCACTTCCTGAAGGACGACGCGATCGGCGTGCTGCCCCTATTCCCGCAGCCCGGACTGGAACCAGCCCACATGGCCCGCCTGGTCGTGGGGTTATATGACCCACCGGTCGCCGTCGTCCTCGCCGAGGGCTGGGCGACCAACCTGGCGCTGCCCAAGGACGTCGACGAGGCGCTCGCGGGGAAGCGTCCCTGGGACGAGGTGAGCGCGCGGGTACAAAAGCGCGTGACGCCCGCGCTGCGCCACTACCCGGCGCTGGCCGAGCCGCTGCGGCGCGGCGACGTGGAGTCCCTCCGTGGCAAGCACCGCATGGCGCTGACCTACGCCTGGCACGACGCGACGATGGGCCCGGTCGTGCGCGACGGCAAGTCGCTCAAGAGCTTGCCTGAGCACATGCGGCGCAAGATCATGACCCTCTTCGGCGAGGATCGCGACGGCCACAGCGAAACACTGCTGTGGCGGATCGAGCGGCGCGACGGCCGGCGTCACTTCGTGCAAGAACCGCTGGAGGGAGCGGATCAATACGCCTCGCGCTGGCGCCCCCTGTACCTGGCGACCGAGATGGCCGCGCGGGCGGGGACGCCGACGGCTTTCGTGCGCCTGCGCGTGCGCGAACTTTGCCGCGAACAACTGAACTCATACAAGTTGGTCGAAAGCATCGCCTTCATGGACACGGACAACTACTTCGGGACGCCGCCGCCCTACAAGCAGTAATGCGCCCCAAGGGTTCGGGCTAGTCCCGCTCGGGGTTGAGACTCCACACGCGCCAACTCAGAATCGTGGCGAAGAGGGTCCAGGCGCTGTAGGGGATCAGCAGGAGAGCCGCGGCGCGCCGAATCGGCCACGCCACGATGACCATGGCGTCCACGACGAGGTGCAGCACGGCGCTGTCGGTTGTGGAGAGCGCGAGTGAGCGGCGCAGCGTCAGCAGCGGCGTGAACAGGTAGTTCAGCAGGTATTGCACGGCGAAGAGGCCGGCGAGCCCCTTGAGGTCGTGCTTATCGCGCTCGCGCCACAATAGGCTGCCCGCGAGCGCCGTACAGGCGTAGATGACGGCCCACACGGGCCCGATGACCGCTCCCGACGGCTCCCAACGCGGCTTGCGCAGCGTCTTGAACCACGTCGAGTCATAATCGCTGCTGGCCGTACTACCCGTCGCCGTCAGCGCCGTGACACCCACGAGCGCGACGATCCCCAAAAGGTCGCCCCGCCGCCGCTTCGCTTCCTGCCCTGCCATTCGCCCCCCCTTACACCGTTACAACAATATCCCTATTAGCCTTCATGTCCGGTTAGAGCAGCTTTTATGCCTGTCACTCACGTCGGTGTTCAACACATCTTCGATCAAGGTCTCCAGTGGCTAATCCCGCATATGTCACAAAGAAGGCAGCCCTGCGTCTTAGTAAGTGTCCACCACGAAGGCGGCGCCGGCGACACGCGACGAGGATTTTGAACGACGAAGTGAGGGCACATATCGGTGTATGAGACGATCAGCGGGACGCGGGTCGGGGATGATACTATGCCACCGGACGAGATGACGCTCGTGCGCGCGGCCCAACGGGACCCCATTGCTTTCGACCCCTTGTATGAGCGCTACATCGACCGCGTCTACGCCTATCTGCGCGCGCGCACGGCGACGCCGGAGGACGCGGCCGACTTGACGCAGCAGGTGTTCACGCACGCGCTCGCGGCGCTCCCGCGCTACCGCGCGGGGTCGTTCGCGGCCTGGTTGTTCCGCATCGCCCGCAACGCGGCGGTCGACGCCCATCGCCGCCGGCGCGCCACCGTCTCGTGGGACCTCGTCCCTGACGCCCTGCACCCCATCGGGGAGAACGACGCGGAGACGCGCTTGCTCGCGCGCGAAGCCCGCGACCGGGTGCGCCACCTGGTCGCGAGCCTCCCACCCGACAAACGCGAACTACTCGCGCTGCGCTATGCCGCGCGCTTGAGCACGGCCGAAATCGCGGCTGTCGTCGGCAAGTCCGAGGCGGCCACCCGCCAACAGTTGTCTCGCTTGCTGCACACGCTACAGGAGCAATACCATGATGCCGATCGATGATCTCTCTCCCGGTACAATCGACGACGACAACGCGGCTCGCCGCCGGCTCGTCGCCGATCTCGATGCCTTCTACGCCGCGGCGGCGCCGGCCCACATGCGCACGTCGCTGCGCGCGACCTTGCGCACCCAGGCGCTGGCGGCGCGGCGGACCCCGCGCCACCGTGCGCCCCTCTCCCGCTTGGGGGCGCTCACGGCTGCCGTCATCGTAGCGATGGGCGGGCTCGTGGGCTACCTGCGCGTGCAGGCCCCGACGCCAGTCTCCGCGCAGGCCATCCTGCAACGCGCCGCCGCGACGCTCACGGCCGCTCACCCCAACGAGGTTGTCCACGACATCAGCCGGATCTACTACGGCCCTAATCGTGCGCAGGACGTCAGCCAGGATATCTACATCCAGGGACCTCTGACGGTCACCGTCGACCAATGGACACAGGTCGACGCGACGGGGGCCATCAGTCGGCAGGTCACGACGGCGACCAACCAGGCGGGCAAGCTCGTGTTCCGCGCTCTCCGTCGGGGACAAGAGGTGCGCACGTACGGCGCCCGGGGACCCGGACGGGACTGGATCATCGATGTCACACAGGCCATCGAGAGTCGCCCGACGCCGTTTGTCAACAGCGGGTTCCTCCAGTTAGACCTCGCGCGCCTTGTGGGCGAGGCACGAACGGGCGTGGCGTCCTACATTCACCTCCTGCCGGCGCGGACGGTGGCGGGGACGCCGGTGAATGTCGTCGAGATTGGCACAAGCGGCAGCGCGACCATCCTGTATATTGACGCGCGGACGTACGCGATCCGCGGCGTCGATGAAATTGAGTCGGGGCAACTCAACCTACGCATGCGGCTGCCGCGACACGCCATCGTCTCACCCGCGGGCATCCCGGCCGGGACGTTCGTGCTCGCGGCGCCCGCGGGCGTCCCCATCCTGCACCCAATCCCGACGACCCAACTACTTGACGTCACCACGGCGGTGGCCCAATCACCAGGGCCAGCGCCCGTGCTCGGGCGCGATGTCTCCGACCTGCAGCTGCAGGCGGTCGAGCGTTCACGATTGGTCGCTCACGCCCATGACATCGATTACGTCTATCGCACGACTCCACCGGACCTCGTGAGGCTCAAGCAACTCGCGGTCAGCATTGTGACCGGGCCGGATGGGCCGAGTGTCGCGACGGCGACGGGGCGAGGCAGCGGGCAACCTCTAGCGGGACAGCCGATCGCGGTGACGATCATGGGCCGGGTCATGCCGGCGCACTATACGGCCATGAGGGGATCGATGGGCGAGTTCCACACGTTGACCTACCAGCAGGGCGTCAAGGTCGTGTCCTTGCAGGGCTACCGCATGACCAAAGTGGAGTTCTTCACCGCGGTCACCGCCCTCGTCGATGGAAAGACCCATCCGCGGGCGCGGGCGCGCTTGCAACGCGAACTCGATCAATCCCTCGCCATGTGGCATGTGGTAAGCAATGCACGGGGGAGTTGATGGACAATATGGACACGATGCAAAAGCCCCTTCCAGCGTTGCACCGGAAGGGGCTGTGTAGGTTGGTGCACCCGCCGCGATTCGAACGCGGGATCTCCGGCTTCGGAGGCCGACGCCTTATCCACTGGGCTACGGGTGCATGGACCCTTAGATTCTACAAGGTCCCGCTTGAATGAGCAAGACGCCCGCGCTCCCAGGACTTTTCATAGACCCTATCAAAGGCGGCGAGATCCTGGCGGCATTGCTCCGGGGCGAAGGTGAGCGCCTGGAAGCCTGGCAAGACCTTGCCGCCCACAGGCTCAGGAGGCATGGGCAAAGATGTTGCGTAGTGTCACAGTTCGCACGATATCGGTCACCTCGATGGTCGAGTCGTCGCCAAGCCTCACGACCACGCGCACATCGGGCGCGGCCGGTACCTGGAGCACGTAGAGGGGGTCGGCGGTCTTCAATCGGGTTAGCAAGCTTGGCCCCTCCTCCTGGAGCCGCGCAAGCCTGTACGCGATGGCTTGTTGGTCATTCGGCTTGAGTTGGCTGATTGCCACGTCAGCTTCCCCCGCGATGACAATCCGCCATCTGCCCTGATCCGCTTGTGTGTTCGCTCGCGAGGTCTCCACGTCGCCGCCTCCTTCCTCAAGCTACTACATGCGCAAGAGATACATCCCTGCTATCATCGTTATACCAAGCATAATACCACTCGTCGCGCGTTCTTCCTGGATATCTATCACACGTTCTCGCGGATTACTGGCGAAAGCTCGGCGATGCCTTAGCGCACGACGCGAAAGATTCGGCGGTTTCGGCGTCTCTAGCCTATCGCAGCATCTCTACGGGGTCGGCGACCGGGATAACGTCCCTCTCTATCGTCCATGTGCTCGGTCAGCGTCTTGACTAAGAACGAACTCACCGATGCTCTTAGGGTGACGAGGACAGGTATGTCGGGCATTGAGCACACCAGCGATGCGCGACTGTCCGCGTTGCGGGTGGTCGGGTTGAAGTCAAATACCCACTGCTAGACGCTATCTCTCACTCTATCCGACGCCACGAGGAAAAACGCGTTAGTTTTTGGGTCCCTCTCACGATATGCATGCGGTAAGCTGTGCATAGAGGGGAGGCGCATCGTGACGCTTGAGATAAGGAGGCAGAATATGAGCAGTATGACGGATGAAGCCACCGCCCACGAGCCGCCCCACCGTCGGGAAGTGCGGTTCCGCCACGGCGACGTGGCGCTCGCCGGCGCCCTCTATACGCCGGCCACAGCCGGGCTGCACCCGGCGATGATCATGATCCAGGGGTCGGGCTCGGCGGATCGCGACAACTTCGGCTACTTCCCGCCCATCCGCGCACACATCGTCCGCCACGGTATCGCGGTGCTGTGCTTCGACAAGCCCGGCACAGGGGACTCGTCCGGCGACTGGCGGGCGCAGTCCTTGCAAGACCGCGCCGACGAGGCCCTGGCTGCGGTGGGTTGCCTCCGCGGCCAGGACGATATCGCCCCTGGGCGGGTGGGGCTGTGGGGCTTCAGCCAAGGCGGATGGGTCACGCCGCTCGCGGCGTCGCTCTCCCGCGATATCGCGTTCATCATCCCCGTTTCGGGGCCGGGCGTCAGCCCGGCGGAGCAGAACGCGTACGACATCGCGCACAACATGCGCGCCGACGGCCTGCCGGAGGAGCAGATTGCACGCGGGGTGGCGTATGTCGAGGCGCTGATGGACGCTGCCCGCCGCAAGGACAGCTACGAGCGGGTGGAACACGCCGTGCTGCGCGCGGCGCGCGCCGCGCCGTGGTACCGATACTTCGAGATCCCGGACGCGGCGCTCTGGGACTTCTTCCTGCGGGGCGATCCCGACTACGACCCGGTCCCAGCCCTGGAACGCGTGCGCTGCCCAGTGCTCGCGATCTTTGGGGAGTGCGACCGGCAGTTGCCCGCCCGCGTGAGCGCCGAGATTTTCGAGCGGGCGCTGCGGAGAGGGGGCAACCCCGACGTCACGGTCAGAGTGTTCCCAGCGGCCAATCATGGCATCGCGATCGCGGACCCGGTGGGATTAGCGCCCGGCTACTTGGACCTGATGACCGACTGGCTGCGGGAACGGGTGGGCGGCGCGCGGGCGTAGTCCCGTACATCCCGCAGCGAAGGCGGCGATACCGTTCGCGCGTGGGCGGGATCGGAGTACACCGTCCGGTCGGCGGCACGCGGCCATGAGGAAGGAGACCCCAACAATGAATGAAACGCTTCAGTATTCGATTGTCATCGAGTGGAGCTCCGAGGATGAGGCGTACGTGGTAATCTTGCCGGAATGGGCGGACGCGTACGCCATGCCGGTGGCGGATGGGTCAACGTATGAAGAAGCGGCGCTACGAGGCCGCGATGCGCTCGAAACCTACATCCGCTTCGCGCATGAGGACGGCCGTCCCTTGCCACAACCACGCGTCTTCGCGGGCGTATAGGGGGCGATCCTGTCCGAGCGGCTCCTTGGCTACTAGCTATGCGAGGGTGGACATGGTTACCCTAGACTGAGATCCGTCCCATACTGGACCAGCCCAAGCCTGCGCGCCACTGCCTGCGAGGCAAGGTTGTCCCACGACGTCCTGTAGAGCGGGATGCGGCCGGTGGCGCGGATAGCGTAGGCCCACCCCGCCACGACGGTGGTAGCGTAGCCACGCCCCCGATATGCCTTCAGTGTCTCTACGCCCGCTTCGGCGGCTTGATCGGTGAGGCGAGCGCTGTGGCAGAGGGACACGGCGGCGCCATCCTCGATCACCGCCATAAACGGCTCGTATCTCTCGAACTCCCGTGCGGTTTCATCCAGATCCCAGGGCATCAGCCGCAGGAGGCGGAGGTCCGAACGCGTCATGCGCGTGACAGCGGCCGGGGGAAGCTCATCCGGGAAGCGGTAGGCCGGCCCGGACCAACTCGATGCAATTTTTTGGTGTGCGCCCTTTAACAGTATGAAAGATTGCTCCATTGAGGAGTCATCTCTGGACAACGAGATGAGGACTACGCAGCAGGCGTCGAGGGGCGGCACCCGTCGAGGTCTGAAGCCTGCGGACAA